>Ga0315280_10003378_pt1 | contig 24592 bp, 25 predicted proteins | sample YL17G06_40_MG_FD_203697 | JGI IMG/M metagenome (GOLD analysis project Ga0315280, IMG submission 203697) | Sediment microbial communities from Yellowstone Lake, YNP, Wyoming, USA - YL17G06_40 | ecosystem: Environmental > Aquatic > Freshwater > Lake > Sediment | place: USA: Wyoming | collected...
CAGCCTCCAGTGATCGCTGAATATAGGCTACTGCTTTTACCGCCCTGAAAGCAGTGCTTTCCTTGTAGCTATGAAGGGCCAGATTAGGCTCGCCATTCCAGTACAAGTGGACGTGCATATCAGTCATGCCAGGCATGATCGTCATCCCCGAAACATCGAAGAGCTTCGCTTGGCCGGGGATCTGAATGGCCTCCGATGGCCCAACAGCCTCAATGTTTTTGCCTCTAATGACAATTGCTCCCTCTTCTAGCGGCGGGCCGCCGCGTCCGTCGATCAGGCGCCCTCCCACAAACGCAATCAAATCTCCATATTGATTCCATGAGTTTTTCATAGCAACATCCCCTTTCAAAGTTCGATCTTTGCCTTCTCCATAGAACTCACTTGTCAGCTATATCACTCAGGATTATTTTCCCTTTAGAAATGGTGTGCAGGATCAACAATCGGGTTTTAGTCGAGCTGCATTTACTCAGCCTGACTTGTATCATCCTAGCGGCTCGCTGAGATTATTTCAAACCCGATGCTGGGAGCCCTTGATATCCAGGAGGCTATTGTTCCATTCCCAAGCTGTTGGGCCTATTGATCACCAATAAAATACGGCTCCAGTGGCTCATCGACTTAGAAGGAAGTTCTCTGGGCCAACGGCCTAAACGCTACCCCTCAGGTTACGGGCGAGAAGTCGTGGAACTTGCCGTCCTCCCTTATAGACTTGAAGGTTGTCTTCCCTGAACCGTTGGGGCCGATAATCCCCCTGATCTCGCCTTGTTCCACGGAGAGATCGAGATCGTCCAGGGCTCGCACACCCTCGAAGTGCTTACTCAGTTTTTCAACCGATAGAAGAATCATCTTCCAGTTTCACACCCCGGTCGCCTTCCCTTCAGGCTCAACAACAAACTCGCACCATAGGTCACCATTGGACATGCACTTGGTTTCGCGACCGACCACCCTGATGCCTCTTCTTTCATCATCGAGGAACGCCTGGAATGCTCCGGCTAGTGATCCCGGCAGGTGACCACTTAACAGCAGCACCTCGTCCACCTCCAGTTACATGTAAAAGAATCATATCTGCATATGGATCTAATCAGGCTGAGAATCTGCTCTCGCGAGTCAAGACCTCCGGCTCACCACCAGTAACAACGAGTGTATCCTCCCAGCGCACGCCCCACCCCCTGTTTGAATACAGACCGATATTGCTAACGGCTGCCGTCATATTGGATTCGAGTTTCTCGGGGTAGCCCGGCCCCTCCCACGGGTGTCTGAAACGTGGCATCTCTCGATTACTCACACCACAACCATGTATTACCGGTCCGAATAGGGGAACCCAGCCCTCAGGCATTCTCTTCAGTCGGCTATAGAACGCCTTCCTGATGTCGTCAAGCGACGCGTCAGCTCTCACCGCGCTCGACGCCAAAGCTATGGATTCTCTCAGATAGTTGTAGGCATCTGATTGTTCCTGGTCCGCATCGTCCAAGAAGATTGTTCGCGCCATATCAGCAAAGAAGTCCTGATAGCATACGTGAATATCGACAACAACGGGCCCATTAACCAACTTGTTCTGCCTGGGCAGATTGTGTGCCAAAGCTGAACGAGCATCCGATCCGACGTATAGGAAGGTTTCGGGGCCAGCCCCTTTCGCGAAGAGGTTATTGTAGATGCAACGCGCCAGTTCGGTTTCGGTCGTACTCTTGATAGCGTTATCTCTCGCCACTTGAATGCCGAAAGCCGCAAGTTCTGCCGCTTTGCGTACCTTCGATAGCTCCTCGGCAGTCTTCACCGCCCTCGCTTCCTCGACTATTAGCTCAGCGCAGATATTCCAATCATCGCGGTTGACCGCGTCACCGAAACAACTTGCAACCCAATCAAAGGTAAGCGCACGAAGGTGCTCTCGTTCTAACGCCATACTGTTCTGCCTCAAGCCAAGCTCATCCCGAAGGGCGCGAAACAACCCTACCGGATCGTGAGGCCGAAACTTGCGTATATCGTCAAGAACTGACTGCGTCCGGTAGTAATTGTAGTCAGATTCAAGAACAATAGCGACCCGTCTGCCTTTCCTGGTAATAAAGACCCATGAACAAGTGTTATCCGCACCAGTCAGGTACTTAATGCTGTGAGATGCATTGATCAAAATGCAATCAATGCCTCGCTTGGTCATAACCTGCTCGACACTGGCCAGTCTTCGCTGGTACTCCTCTAGTGTGGTGCCTTCATTCTGCTCTCTCGCCATCTCTCTCATTTGGGATTCGCCCATTAATTATCGCCTCCAGCTGTTCTGGTGACTTTTCTTGTATAAGCGTTAAAACCGAAGTGTAATAACACATCCTACACTAGATGTGACCGTTTCAGGGGAACCGTGAAAAGAGGGGCGGCCCTTGTGCGCTCACTGCGTAATACCCTTATATTCAGGCTCGACAACAAATTCGCACCACTGACCGCCGCCGGATATGCATTTGGTTTCACGTCCTGCCACTTTGACCGTTTTTTTTTCGTGATCGAGAATCGCCTGGAAAGCACCAGCGAGCGAACCAGGCAAGTGGTCACATATCGGCCTTGGATTAGGGCCACTTTCTTCAGCGACAGCCGAGTTATAGAGTTTGAAAAATCCTTTCCCTTGGTCGATTTCAAAGCCGATTATTTCGAAACGGCCCCAGCCCCTCAAGCTCGCGCTTCTCAGATATTGCTCCATGACAGCTCTTCCAGAAAGGCCGGCCTCCTTTATTTGTGTCTGCGCCCATAAGGTGGCGCCTTCGTACCCTGCCTCATAGTAGACTTTCCTGGCTATCTCTGGACCGGCCAGTGCTTCGACCTGCTTCTTGATGGCTACGAAAAACCAGCGCGGCATGAGAAGCATATGCACGGTATCAAGCATCAAGCGATAATCTCCAGTCAGAATCAGTCTCCCTCGCAATTCATCGAATGCTTCCATAACACCTCCTCTTCTTAACACCTGTCTATTCGGCCCAGATCTCTCGAAAAAGGCGGACCATATTTTCACCCAGGATTTTTCTAATGTCCGATTCTGCGTAACCGCGAGCAACCAACGCCTCCGTCACATTCGGGAAATCGGCTGCTCCCTGGATGCCCTGGGTATTCTTAATTGGGTGTTCCAACTTAAATGTAAGTGCCGGCCCCTTCATGGACCTGCCCGTGAGCAGCCAATCGAAAAATTCCTTGGGCTGGCCCTCTGTAAAATCGGTACCAATGGCTAAATGGTCAATACCGACCATCTTCAGCAGGTAATCGACAACGTCGACAAAATCCTTGATTGTTGAGTTATTTCCCGCCGGCAGAAAGGCCGGGAATACAGTGGCTCCGATGACCCCGCCTTTTCTGACAAGAGCCTTAATAGCGTCGTCGGGCTTGTTCCGTGGGTGATTACAAAGACTTTTTGGGTTAGCATGAGTGAAGGCAACCGGTTTCTTGGATGCCTCTATCGCCTCCATTGTCGTGCGATAGCCAACGTGTGACAGGTCGATCAGGATGCCCAACCGGTTCATTTCCTCGATCATTTCGAGCCCGAAGCTCGTAAGCCCGGCGTCGATTCTCTCCAGGCATCCTTGTCCTGCCAAATTGGCCTCCATATACGTCAGCTGAATGATCCTCACCCCCAGTTGTTGGAAAATGCTCAGCAGCTTCAAGTCGTCCTCTATTGCTGAAGTATTTTGGAAGCCAAGAATTATGCCCGTTCTGCCAGTTTCTTTGGCGGTCTGAATATCCGCCGTCCTCCTGATCGGCATGATCAAGTCAGCATATTTTTCGAACATCTCATGCCACCGAACAATGTTACCAATGGTCTTCCGGAAATTCTCGAGGACTGAGGCGGTGCAATTCACAGCGGTGAGGCCGCCCCTTCTCATGTTGCGGAAGACCTCTTCACTCCAGTTGCTGATTTCGAGACAATCGACAACGATGGCTGCGTCATGTATTCTCCGGCTCTCGGAATCCATGATCAGAACCTCCTTTTGTTCTATATCCCTAAGTAAGATCTCTTGACTTGTTCGTTCTCAAGCAAGTTGCAAGCCTGATCGCTGAAGGCTATTTGCCCTGTCTCCAAGACATAGCCCCGATCGGATATGCACAATGCAAGCTCAGCGTTCTGCTCAACCAGCAAAACCGTTACTCCTTGGCTCCTAATGTTCGTTATAAATTGAGCCACCCCCTCAACAAGTTGAGGAGCCAGTCCCATAGACGGCTCGTCCAGGAGAAGAAGTCTTGGTTTGGCTACGAGTGCTCGGCCAAAAGCCAGCATTTGTTGTTCTCCCCCGCTGAGTGTCCCCGCCATTTGTCTTCGTCTCTGGCCAAGGACGGGAAACATCTCGTAGATCTTCTCGATATCAGTCAAGACTTCTTTCTTGTTCTTCCGGATCAAGCCTCCCATAAGAAGGCATTCGAAAACGCTTAGATTCTTGAAGACCTTTCTTCCTTCCGGTACCTGCACGACTCCTTTTCTTACCACCTGCTCAGGGCTTACCCTGTCAATCCTTTCATTCAGAAATTCGATCTCGCCGGAGGTAGGGGTTACGAGACCCGATATCGTATTGAGCATGGTCGTTTTCCCAGAGCCATTTGCGCCAATAAGACTCACGATGGATCCTTCGGGCACTTCAAGGGAAACCCCTTTGAGTACTTTGATAGGCCCATAAGAAACATGAAGATTTCTTACGCTCAGCATTCCCGCCTTGCCTTTCCCAGGTAAGCCTCAATCACTTTTTTGTTTACTTGGACTTCACGTGGCGTGCCTTCCGCGATGACCTGCCCGTAGTTGAGCACTGTGATCATCTCGCAGATGTCCATAACAATTTTCATATTGTGTTCTACGAGGAGGATCGTTATTCCTCTATCTCTTATTTTGCTTATTTGGCGCATCAGATCCACCGTTTCTGCCTGATTCATTCCTGCAGCCGGTTCATCCAGCAAGAGGAGTGACGGCTCTCCTGCTATGGCTCGTGCGACCTCAAGCCGTCTTTGATGACCGTAGGATATATTGCGTGCCAGTTCTTCTCCATAGGCTTCCAACCCTACAAAGCTCAGGGACTCTCGTGCTTTTTCTGCGATGAATTTTTCTTCCTCCTTTACCCACCTGGGCCGAAGAAAGGCCGCCAGAACTCCTGATTTGGTGAGCCGATGGCAGCCGATCATTGTGTTTTCCAAGACAGACATATCATAGAAAAGTTGAATCTCTTGAAACGTCCGTGCTATACCCAGCCGACTCACTTCCTCCGCCGATTTGTTTGTGATGTCTTGCTCGCCAAATGCAATACGGCCGCCGTTGAGGGGATAAATGCCGCTGATGACATTAAACAGAGTTGTCTTCCCGGACCCGTTCGGTCCGATGAGACCTCTGATTTGTCCCTTTTGAAGCTCCAGGCCAACCTTGCTCAAGGCTGTGAGGCCACCAAATATTTTACTCACCTGATCAATCCTGAGCAGAGCCATGCTTGCCCTCGCAGATTCTCAATCGTGCCTCAATTCCGTTGGCTATCCAACATGCAGGTCTGCGGGCTAAATCGGAAAGTCCTCCAGGCAGAAAGATCATGAAAGAAATAATGAGACTGCCATAGACAACCAGACGGTAGTCTGCCAGGAATCGAAGGTACTCGGGCAGCAGAATAACAACCAAAGACCCGACGATACCTCCCGGCATGGAACCGAGCCCCCCGATGACCACCATGGTCACCATTTCTACGGAAACACCGAACTTGAATGACTCAGGATTGATGTAAGAAACGTAGTGCGCATACAATGCCCCGGCCAAGCCTGCACACCCGCACCCGACGACAAAGGCCCTGGTTTTTTGATGAAATGCCCTTATCCCACTTACTACAGCAGCCAACTCGTTCTCTCTAACCGCCACCAGCGCCCGACCAAAGCGAGAGGATGTCAGGCGCCGGAGGAAGAAATACACAATCCCCAAAGTGACAGTTGCCAGAAAGTAGTATGCTTCATCGGAGGCAAATTCAAAGTTGCCTATTCTTGGAAAGGGTATCCCGTAAAGACCGTATGCGCCCTTTGTCAGCCATTTCCAGTTAATCATGAGCAGAAAACCGATTTCACCCATGGCGAGGGTGCCGATGGCGAGGAAATGCCCGCGGAGTCGAAGAGTAGGGGCGACGATCCAGCCTGCAACGCCTGCCGCCCCGGCAGCCAGAGGCATTGTGATGTAGAATGGCAAATGATAGTGCATGGAGAGAAGGGCGGATGTGTAAGCGCCTATTCCGTAGAATGCCGCATGCCCAAACGAAAACTGGCCCGTGTAACCCACAATGAGCTGCAGCCCCAAAACGGCTATCCCCAGAATAACAGCCATATTGAGAATGCGCACGGTGTAGGTCCCGCACACTAACGGCAAGAATACCCATAAGCAGATCAAGAGGATTCCGCAGGTCGGTTTTAGCCATGGCGCAGAAAAAGACTTGAAAAGATCAACTTTCTTTGTAACCACGACCTTTGATTGTTCTGTTATGGAACGACCAGCAGGAATCTTTGGCCGGAAAAAAAACATGAGAATGGACAAGAGAATTCCATACATGATCACATTCTTGTATGTAGAGGAGACCAAACCTGCTGCAAGGGTCTCCACCACTCCGAGAATCAAGCCTCCAAACATGGTTCCCACCACCCCAAATCCCCCCATCGCTGCAGCAGCAAAGGCCTTCACCAGAACGCTGTGCCCAAGACCGAAGGAAGCGAAGAAAAGAGGCGCGATGAGAACACCAGCTCCTCCACCCAGAGCGGCACTAATCCCGAAGGTTAAAGCTACATTTGTTCGGCGATTAACCCCGTATAAGGCTGCTGTGGCATGGTCCAGGGAAGCCGCACGCCAGGAAATGCCGGTCATTGTCTTCTGAAAAAAAAGGTGCAAACCAAGCATCGAAGCAAATCCCAGCCCCAGGATCCACAAGTTAAGCCGTTGAACCGCAATGCCAAAGACGTCGACATAAGGAGAAGAAGAGATTTCAGGATAGGGGACGGGTTCTCGACCCCAAATAATGATAGCCACAGCCTGGAGGGCTATGGAAATGCCTAGTGTCGCGATGAGGAGATTCAGGAGCGGTGCTTTACGGTCCAAGATAGGGCGCAACATAAACCGCTCCATCAAAACGCCAAAAAGACCTGTAACGATTAAGGCCACCACGAAGACGGCGAAGAAGGGCAGGTGCAAAACGGAAATGGCGCTGAGACCTATGAAAGCCCCCAGCATGACCATTTCGCCCTGCGCAAAATTGATGAGTTCCGTGGCTCTCAAGGTGAGCGCAAAACCCAATCCGACCAGGCTGTAGACGCAACCTACCGTCAGACCGCCCAAAACGAGCTGTACAAAGGTGACCAAATCCATTTTTAAGACTACCTTATGGCATTCCCAGCCGTTTAGCGCTCAAGAATAACCTTCTTTCCACCTTTGATCTGAACTTTATACAGGCTGAAGTTCGCATTACCCTCTTTGTCAAAGTACCATTCACCTAAGATACCTTTATATCCATTTCCTGGTTTGAAGCTTGCTGCATGATCCCGTATTGCCTGAGGATTCATCTTTCCACTGTTGGTAACCGCATCATAGATAATTCCAACGGTGTCGTACATCTCAGCCACCCACCCGTCAGGGTCACGGTTGTATTGGCCCCTAAATTTCTTTACAAACTCCTGAATCTTAGGATCAGGATCAGCAGGCGTGAAAGGCTCAACGATCACCGCCCCTTCCACGGCCTCACCCCCGAGTTCGATAAACTTCGGGTGGGCATTCCCTGTGTCCCCCAGCAGTTGTAACCCCAGACCAAACTGTTTGGCCTGTTTTGCAATAAGTGCGGATGCAGCATAGCTTCCTGTCGAATACAATACGGTGGCTCCTGAACTCTTCACCTTCGTAAGCTGGCCTGAGAAATCCTTGTCCTCCACTGGGTAACTTTCATAGGCTGCAGGCTGAAGCCCCATGTTCTCTAGGGCCTTCTTGAAGCCTTCAGCCATGGATGCACCGTATTCGTCGTTGGAGTAAAGCACGGCTATTTTTTTGTGCCCCAGTTTCTTTGTAGCATATTCAGCGAGGGTTCTTGTCTGACTAGGTGCAGCTACAGCGACGCGGAAGACCCATTCCGATCCCTGTTTGGTAATTGCTGTTCCAACACCAAAGGTGAACTGGGGGACTTTGTAACGCTTTGTAATCGGCACCATCGCGAGAGCACATGGACTGTTAACCGCCCCAAGAACCGCGACCACCTTGCTCTGAGTGATGACTTTAACAGTTGCGTTGACGGACTGATCGCAGTTGCTTGCATCGTCCTCAACTAGTAACTCAATCTTGTACTTTCCTCCTGAAGCGTTCAACTCTTTTGCCTTCATTTCTGCCCCATAGAGCTGGCTCTGGCCTCCCGAAGCAAACTGCCCCGTCAATGGCCCTACGACGCCTACCTTGATAACATCTAGCGCTGCAGCAGCCTGCATCATACTCAAAGTTACAAGCGTCACCATGCCCAATAGCAAAATCACATTCCTCTTCATAACAGCACCTCCTCGTATAATGTATTTGTCAGGCTGTCTAAAAACCTTTTCTGCCGGAAGCTAAATCACCGGCAATCGATTCTCTCTGGCACCTTAACCGCACCTCAAACCGTTATCCCTTGAAAGTTATCACCCCCTTTCGGCTACTTCTGTCCACTTCTGGGACGGACTTTACACGACTACCCCGACCAATAGCAATTTGTCCTCTCTGTATCCCGGCATAGCCTCTTCGATCAGCTTGCTATACCTCCCAGGCAAAGTGATCGTGCCCTGGAGCACTTTCTTCACGATCTTCTTCACATTGTGCACCAAACACATTAGCAAACTCCCCTTGCACCTCCGCCCAACCCCACAAGTCCATTGATAGCTTCCTGCGATCCCACTTCAGCTGCCCCAGATTCTTGACGCGTGATTGCTTTTGTGCCACCGGCACTCCTCCAAAAGAGAGTGTCAGTGTCAGAAAACACTAAAATAGCACCAGCGCCATTCGAAGTGCTACGAATAAACCAAGCGTCCGTTCATGCGTCCGTGTCGAGAGTCACGCCGCTTATTTCTTCTTGAAATACTCGCTCGTGGAGCTGATCGTCACCGGCTTGCTGTCCCGGATCTGACCGATGTAGACCGGCGTGTCGAAGCTCCCGTCGGGAAGGATCGAAATCGTCCCCCAGACCCTCGAGTCGAAGTTCTTCATCGAGTTGATGTAATCCTTTATCCGGACCCTCTCCTCTTTCAGCTTCGTCGGATCGCCCGTCGCGCCCGTCTTCTCGATGGCATCTTTGATGATGTACGTCGCAACATAGAATGCGTCGCCCCACATCAGCTTCGTCGCCTTTTCCTGACCTTTCTGCTTCCGCAGCCCCTCCAGGAGTTTCTGGTTCTCCGGGTAGGGATAGTTGATCGTCGTGAGGCCAACATAGGCACCGTCGAGAACGTTCCCAGACTCCGCGGACATCGAGTAGAGTTCGGGAGCATCCGCCGACTCGTGAATGAAGATCCTCTCCTTTTTGGTAAATCCGCGCTTTTGCAGCTCGGAGGCGATCCGAACCGTGTCGGCGGGAAAGAGGCGGGTCACGATCCCGTCCGGCTCGGACTTCAAGGTCCGAATGACAACGGAGGAGACGTCCACCGCCACCGAGGCCACATCGATGTTGTCGAGAACGGTGATCCCCCGCTTCTCGAGAAATTCCTTCTGGAACACGCCGCGGGCCTTCCACTGGGCGATCGTGGGGACACCCATCATGACGACCTTCTTGATCCCGGGGTTCCGGTCGATCCAGGTGTTCATTATGAAGTCGGCATCCCGCCTGTTGGAGAACATGAGGGCAACCGCCCACGGCCTTGCCGGCTCAATGGTCTCGACGCCGGCGGCGACCGGGAGGCACATGACCTGCTCCCTTGCGGCGATGGGGGCGCACACCTGGGTGTCCAGGCTCGTCATCGGCCCAAGGATCACCACGCTTTTCTCGATGGCCTTCTTCATGCAGGAGGCTGCGCGCGTCGGGTCCATGGCCGTATCGCAGTCCTTCATCACGATCGGTTTTCCGGCGATCCCTCCGGACGCGTTGATCTCCGCGACGGCTGCCTTTTGAAAGTAATCGCAAAGGGCGCCGTATCCGGCACCGACACCTGTCCACGTGTTCAGAAACGGGATCTCCCACTTGTCAACAACCGGAGCAGCGTATAGCTGACCCCAACAAAATGTCAATGACACCGTTAGAACCATTATCACCACCATTCTGTATTTGCTCATTGTTGTCCCCTCCTTTATATTTTGAATTGATCTATTAGGCTTTTCTAAATCTAAACGTTCGCCCAAGAGCTGAAATGAGAGTTTTATCAATGACTCCCTTTGGCCTGAAAAGAAGAAAGATGATGATGATCGCTCCAAAAACAACATTACGAAACTCAGCAATGGCCTTTGGGAAAAACTCCGGTATGAGCCATAGAATCGGAGCAAAAATTAGCGTCCCCCATGGGGTATCGCGGCCACCCACGAAGACAATGGTGTAGCAATAGAGGAGTTGTCCGAAGCCGAAAATTTCCGGGTGGACCGTTCCCAGATTAAACGTATAGATCACTCCGGCCAAACCACCCATGGTTCCTGAGACGATTTGAAGTACCACACTCATTTTGGTGATATCCACCCCCATGGCAGAAGCCATATCACGATCGCGCTCCACCGCCTCCATGGCTCTTCCCCAACGTGATTTGTCCAATCGGTTTAAGAAGACCACGCACACCACGATGGAGACGGCGCAAACAATCAATATGTTCTCTATTCCCGGGATACCGCTCATACCGATCACCCCGCCCAAAAATTCAAGGTTCCGAAAGGTGGTTTGGACGATAAAAATAAGGGCAATCGTGACGACTGCCATCTGAAACATGGTAAGGGGCGCCAAGATGAAAGAAAGGCCGAAAGAACAAATCCCACTGAAGAGGACCCCACCCACAAAACCAATAGGAACAGGCCAACCCAACACCTTCGTCACGTAGGCAGCGAAATACCCGCTCAAAGCTGCACAGAAAACAGGGCCATTAAAAAGCTGTCCACCCCGCAATGGCAGGTAAAAAGCCCATGAGAGGAGTATAAAGACAGTGACAGTGACTAAAAGGTTCTCTGCGTAAATCGGTAACATACTCCCTCGTCTACACCATTGCATCGATGTTTGTAAGTTCTATCGAGCACCACCTATGATCCCACCAGGCCTGAGGATGATGATAATCATGATGCACCCCATGGCGATGGCATCTGCCCAATCCCCGATAAAGTATCCCCTCACCAAACATTCAATAATCCCCAAAATGTATCCGCCAACCACACCCCCCTTTAAACTTCCCATGCCACCCAATAACATTACGGCCATTCCTTTAAACGTGACATGAGCACCCAGCTCCGGTGAAGCAACACCGATGGTGACGATAAAGAGAGCGGCTGTAACTCCCGACATCAATCCAGCAATGATAAAACTAATACTGGTCGCTTTCTGGAGAGGGATCCCCAGAAGCCGTGCAACCTGGATATTGTAAGAAATAGCCCTTAAGGCTTTTCCTTGTTTGGTTTTGAATAAGAAATAGTAAAGGCTTACGAGGAGCGCTAAAGTGGCTAAAATGACATAGACATCTGCTGCGGCGATCTTGATCAGACCAAAGGATGCCTCCCCGCCGCCTCCCACGACCGATGGAGGAAATGCGATCGGTAGTCCCGCATTAAGAAAATGCGCCATAATCTCTGTCAATATCATCCCAACGGCGATGGTCATGACCAGTGTTTCGACGACAAGGCGCTTCTCCCTCAGGCCACGTAATAGTGGCTCCACCAATAGGGTGAGAATCACTGAACTCCCCAAGGCTCCAAAAAAGGCCAGTAAATAGTTTCCGCTCAGTTTCAGAATCAACCAGCACAGGTACATGGAGATGACGACGATCTCACCATAGGCGAACAGGATCACATCTGAAACGACCAATAATAAATTCATCCCAATAGCGATGAGACTGTAGATTGATCCCGAAACAAGTCCGGCCTCCAAATAAGCAATTAATGCTTCCATCAATGACTACCTGCGGACGTTCTACCCGCCCAAATAGGCTTTGCTAACCATCTCATTGTGGATCAGGTCTTGGCTCGGTCCTTCCAAAATGATACGCCCTTTCTCAAAAACATATCCTCTGTCCGCAATTTGCGTGGCTTTTCGGGCATTTTGTTCTGCTAAAAGAATCGTGTGGCCGCTTTTCTTCAATCCTGCGATGATTTCGAAGACCTGATGAACAAGGATAGGAGCTAACCCCAGAGAGGGCTCATCCATCATAATCAAGACGGGGTCGGCCATTAAGGCCCGGCCAATCGCTAGTATCTGTTGCTGGCCGCCACTTAGAAGGCCTGCTTTTTGGTGTTTCCGTTCCCTTAGAATTGGAAATTGTTCGAAAACCTGTTCCATGCTCACCAAGACACCTTCCCGGCGATGATAGGCCCCAAGCTCAAGGTTCTCCATAACCGTCATTTCCATGACAATGCCCCGTCCCTCCGGGACAAGGACAATGCCGGAAGCAACAATCCTATCGACCGTCGTCCAAGTAATATCCTGCCCCAAAAAGGAGATCGAACCTCGGCTGGGCCTCTGAATGCCTAATATTCCTTTAACGAGAGTTGATTTCCCCGCGCCATTCGCTCCAATCAAGGTGACAATTTCTCCTTTTTCAACTTTCAAATTTATCTCTCTTATGGCGATGATATTGCCATAAGAGATCGAGAGATCTTTGACCCTGAGTAAGAACGAATTATTCTTTTCCAAGGTAAACCTCTAGAACTTTTGCATCTTTTTGTACTTCTTCTGGAAGACCCTCGGCAATTTTGTTACCAAAACTGAGGCATGTCACCATGTCCGAGATCTCCATGATCAGCCTCATATCATGGGCAATGACAATCGTCGTCACACCCGAATCTCTGATTTTCTTGATGGCCTCTTGCACGGATTTCGACTCTGATGGGCCCATTCCTGCTGTCGGTTCATCCAAGAGCAAAAGCTTCGGGTCACTCACCAATGCCCGGCTTATTTGGACCAGTTGTTCTTCAACCCAAGATAGCTCACTCGCCATTCGCTCGGCAGAACCTCTTAACCCCATAGACTCAAGGACCTCTAAGGATCTTTGTCGAATCTCTTGCTCTTGGCGGGAGAGGGTGAACGGAACTCGAAGAAAGGTACCCCAGACATCGAATTCATGTCTGCAGTGTTGGCCCAGCATGACGTTTTCAAGACACGTCATTTCAGGCAATATCTTAGGTATTTGAAATGTCCGCGCAATACCTTTCTTATTAATGAGATGGGGGCTGAGGTTCGTAATTTCCTCGCTACTAAAAAAGATTTTCCCATTTGTTACAGGAAGCAGGCCGGTGACCAGGTTGATGAAGGTCGTTTTGCCTGACCCGTTTGGGCCAATGAGACCAAGAATTTGCCCTTGTTCTACAGCGATGTCGAACTTTTCGAGGGCTATCACCCCTTCAAAGTGCTTACTGAGTCCCCGCGCCGACAGAATACTCATAAGGTTACTTGGCTCCCATTTCCCCGTCTCTTTCCCGAAGATACAAAGTACTGTTGATCCTGGAAGTGATCGGCAAACTCACCGTAGGAGGCAAAGTTGATGAGCCCCTTCACCTCTAAGGGGTCCATTTTCAGGTCGTTGTCCTCCAGCATATTCTTGAAGGCGATCATGACCAATTCTTCGAGTTTGTAATCAGGGAAATACTTTCGATAGGCTGTTGTCCCCCCAGCCACGATGAACACCCGACGGTTCAATTTTGGAATCCTTAGATTCCCTTCCTTGAATCTGATCATTCCGAACCTCCCTCGATGCGTAGTATGTCCTGCACCCTTTAGGGCGCAAGATGGCGTTAAACTCTATGCTGTTCACGATGGATCGCCATGCATGAATAGTCAAAGTTCAATTCTTTCCAATCTACTCCAGTGCTTGCCATCGCTCCTCCACTTGCCTTTGTATTTTCTCCATATCTTCTCTTGTTAAATGTGCAAACCTTCCCTGAGTTTTTAAGTAATCTTCAACAGGCCGGCGAACCTTAGGACGATACGTTATCTGATATTGGTCATAAATTACCTCATAGAGAATAAACAAGCCACATTCCACAGCCAAGCGAGACACCTCAATGGTTTTTCTCTCCGGAAACCGCCATCCTGTTGGGCACGGGGAGTGGACGTGAATGTATTTGAATCCACATCCCATATCTCGCGCCTTTTCGAGTTTCTTCACATAATCCTCTGGAAATGCCATCGATGCCGTAGCTACATAAGGGATATGGTGGGCTACCATGATCTCCGGTAGATCTTTCTTTTTCTCTGTCTTTCCCTTCAAGGTGGAGGTCGTCCAACTGCCAAGAGGTGTACAGCTACTGCGCTGAATGCCTGTATTCATGTATGCCTCGTTATCGAAGCAGATAAAGATCCCATCGTCGTTCCGCTCAGCAGCCCCTGATAAACATGCCATTCCAATGTCTGCCGCAGATCCGTCGCCAGAGATTGCATAAATATGAATCGGCTCGTAGGTTTTTAATCTCCCTTTACGTTTCAAAATCTTCAGTGCAGCACTCACCCCGGTAATTCCGGCAGGGGTGGTTGACATGGAAAGGTATAGCGAAGGGGTGGTCAGAGCGGACGGATAGACATGTGAAGGGAGAGCCAGACATGATGCGCTCACCGTACAAATCGAATTTTTCCCCAAAACCTTTCCGGTGAGACGCCAAAGGGTACCTCCTGGGCATCCTGGACAAAGAGGATGCCCCGACCTAAAAAATTCTTCTCTCGGCAGTCTTTCGGCTAATGCTCTCATGAAAGTCCTCTCACACCTATCCATTGAATAGGCTGGACGGTGGTCTCGGTTTTAACCATCCATAGAGTTTTTTCCGCTAAAACTTTCAATGCTTCATAAGTGACCTCTCGTCCACCGAGCCCCACGATATAGTTAATTATTTTAGGTTTAGGTTCATTCATATAGAGCGCTGACGAAAGCTCCGTATAGATAACTCCTCCTGAACCGATGGAGGCATCCCGCTCTATTACTGCAACCCCTTTCAAACGAGCAAGTAACGATTGAAGCACTTCTCGAGGGAATGGTCGAAAGGAGCGCAATTTAACAAACCCAATTAGAATCCCTTTCTCCCGCAAATCTCGTACCACCCTCCGCGCAGTGGAACTAATGCTTCCCAATGTCAGCAACACAACCTCTGCATCTTCTGTCCCAAAAGCTTCCAGCAAACCTCCATACCTTCGACTAAATATATTTCCAAAATTCTGATCCACTTCTTCAATGACTAATTTTGCATTCTCCATGGCCACCTGTTGTTGGTATTTGTATTCCATGTAGTAGGCATCATCAGTTAAGATGGCCTGAACATGAGTTGGCCGTTCCGGATCGAGTAAGACGTGGTCAGGGCAATAGTCAGAAAGAAACTGATCAACCTTTTGTTGATCCAAAAATGTAACAGGCTCCATACAATGAGAAATGATGATACCCTCGTAACAGATCGCAACAGGCAGAAGAACTCGTTTATCTTCTGCAATCTTGTAAGCCTGAATGACCATATCCATAATCTCTTGTGCATTCTCAGCATAAAGCTGAATCCAAGAAGCATCTCTAATATCCAAAGAATCCTGAAGGTCTCCGAGAAGGCTATTGGGAGCACCAATCGAACGATTAACGATACACATCACGATCGGAAGACGCATCCCTGATGCCACGAAAAGCATTTCATGCATATAGACAAGACCTTGAGCCGATGAAGCCGTAAAACTTCTTGCTCCCATGGCTTCAGCCGCTATTGCAACGGCCATGGCCGTATGTTCAGATTCGACAGGGACAAATTCTGCATCCAGCTCTCCATTATTGATAAATTCAATAATCTTCTCCATGAGCGAGGTCTGAGGGGTAATAGGGTAAACCGGGATTACCTCTGCACGAGCGTATTTCACCCCATGGGCCGCCGCATAATTGCCCGTTACCATCCCTCTATCCATCTTCTTTACTCCTCCAGTTCGATTTCCATACCAATTGCCCCAACGGGGCACTCATTTTGACAAATTCCGCACCCCTTGCAATAATCGTAATCAATCACGTTTTTTCCTTCGTCAATATTCTTGTGAACTACCCCATCGGGACAGAAGATATAACAGTTCTCGCAAAGCATGCAGCATCCACAATGAAAACAACGGCCTGCCGCTTCTAATGCCTGGTCTTCACCCAACCCTAGATTAACTTCGCAAAAATAAGAATCTCGATTATCCAGCCGGAGTTTCGATAATAGCGGCCTGGGTTGAGGGTAGAAATACGCGGTATTGATATCTGCAAAAGATACTCCTCTGAAGGCAGTCTGACTTTGATGGTTAAGATAGACCCTCATCGAAATAGGTCCATTTTGCCCGATTCGAACAGAATCAGGGAAATCCTCTGCTTTCTTACCTTTTAAATAGAGGTCAATAGAAATGGCCCCTAGTTTTCCTGATGCGATAGCGTGCACCACCGTCTTCTGTTGGGAAATCATATCCCCCCCTGCAAAAAAACCCGGTTCTTCTATCGAGGAGATTGGACTTATAGGGATCTCGTCTCCAGCCTTTTCCCATTTAGGGGGTAAATAAGATCGATCCACCTCCTCCCCAATGGCATAAATCACTGCGTCTACATCGATTGTAAAATTAGATCCCCCTAATACAACAATTCTACTTCTGCCATCACCCTCAGATTTTAGAATGGTTCGCTGGCATTCAAGACCCTTGACTCTCCCCTTTTCAGTGTGGATGTTGATGGGAACAGTTAAAAATTGGATGGGAATTCCCTCTTCTTCCGCCTCTCGAATCTCATCTTCAAAGGCTGGCATTTCTTTTCGGTCTCTTCTATAGAAAATAACCGGTTTACTCCCAAGGCGAGATACCACTCGGGCAACATCGATTGCCGTATTTCCTCCTCCAATGATGGCTACCTTTTCACCCAGAGAAATAGATCCGCCCATATTCACTTTTCGGAGAAAATCAATTCCTGAAAATACCCCTTCCGCCTCTTCACCGGGGATATGAAGCTTTGTACTCTTATGGTTTCCAATGGCTACAAAGACAGCATCGTAGCCCTGAATCACTTCCCATGTAACATCCCGACCCACTAAAGCAGGAGCAACCACCTTTACCCCTTGGTTAAGAGCACCTTGAATCTCCCGATTCAATACGTCCCGCGGAAGACGGTAAGCAGGAATGCCTATCCTCAACATCCCCCCCAGAAATTGCATGGCCTCATATAAAGTAACCTGGTAACCCATCCTCCCAAGGAAGTAAGCAGAGCTTAAACCTGCAGGCCCACCTCCTATAACAGCAACACGTTTGGATGATGGATCCGGGCTCTTCCCATGACCTTGGAGGTTTTCATTCACTCTATCCGAGACAAATCTTTCGAGGGTATTAATATCGGTTGGCTCATCAAACTCACCCCTGAGGCAATTTACTTCACAAGGGTGATAACAAACTCTGCCACAGATCCCAGGAAAGGGGTTCTCTTCTTTAATCAATTTCAAGGCTTCTTCATACTCTTTTTGCTTTATTAGTCCGATCACTTCCCGGATCGGTATCCCGAGAGGACATCCCATCTGGCAAGGTGGAACCCTCTCCACCAGCAAAGGCCGAGTATATCGCCATTGGCCTGTACGTCTAAGATAGGAATCTGCCCCAATGATGACAGATCCAATTGGAACCTCTAAATATGAAAAGAGTTGGTCTGAATTCGGCCCCAAGGCATTCTTTTCAATCCTCATTTAGACACCTCACCTGTTCGTGTCCCAATTCCAAGGCTCTTCGGTTTGAATCCAATTGAGAGGTCCGAAAGAATTTTTTGAGAACACCAAAGAGAGAATTCAATTTAACTTCCTGCGTCATCGCCGCAAAGGATCCCAAGAGAATCACACTTGTAATTGGGATTGATGTGGGACCGTAAACGAGAGATGATATGGCAGAGGCATCGACACTAAAGACCCTCTTCACTTCTTGTTGAAGCTCTCGTTTGATAACCTTTGGAGGTTTCTTGGAGTTGACCAATAAAAATCCCTCTTTTTTCAATGATTCAATAGGATTGGAGATCTTCAATAGTTTTGAATCGAGGACCACAATGCCATCTGCCTGAAAAATCTTGCCTCGAATTTCAATCGGCTCATCATCGATCCTAAGAAAAGCAAGAAGGGGGGCGCCCCTTCTTTCCATCCCAAATTTGGGAAAAGTCTGAGAATAACGACCCTCACTGAATACCGCTGTAGCAAGAATTTGAGCTGCAGTGACGGCTCCCTGGCCACCCCGTCCATAGAAACAGAACTCTCGAAGCACGATATGATCCTTTTTGTATTAATATCAGGCTATCAAATTTTTTCTCTTTTCAGATGCTTCAAATAATGATAATTTTCTATGAGGTACTAATTTAGGTTACCGAAAAAGTCTGCTTTCTTATAATTTTTTTACTGCCTAATATGTATTGATCTCATTTTCACCCACATAACCAATGATTTCAGAGAATTTTTCACACACATTTTCCAGAGTAGTGCAAATCTGTTTAACAGACAGCTTTTATTTCGGCTATCTTTAAACTACTCATAGTTAGATTTTTTTATCAGAGATCGAGTTTCCCAGCTCTATAGGCAGCTATTAATTGGCTACAGTATTCGTCCCTTCCTAAAAGAGCTTGAGTTGTAATTAGGTTCGCCATGATTCTCTTGTCAAGAGGATCCAAAATCACTGCTTTAAGTCCTCTCACCATTGCTGCCACCAGGAATATCTGATTGATCAGTCTCCTTGAAGGGAGTCCATATGAAATATTGCTCAGCCCACATATCGTATTTACGCTTGGAAAAGATGTTGAAATCCTTTCCAACGTTTCCAAGACTGCAATGCCACTGTTTGGGTCCGCACTGATAGGCATGACCAAGGGATCGAGAAAGATATCCTCCGGAGATATCCCATCGTGGATTAGCTTCTCAATCAATCGGGATGCGATTTGAAACCTCTCCTCAGAGGACGTCGGCATTCTACCATCAGTCATGCAAAGGGCCGCAACCTGAGGTCGAAACTCTTTAATGATTGGTATCATCTTCTTATAACGATCGGCCTCATCCGTGATCGAGTTGACCATGGCTCGTCCCTTGTGGATGGATAAACCTTCAGCAAGAGCGCTGGCATCCGGACTGTCAATGCAAAGAAGAATCTCGCCACACTCTTGGATTGTCTGTATCAACCATTTTAAGTATCCCGCCTCTTTACCGACAAAAACACCTGCGTTCACATCGATTAAATGAGCACCCGCTTCCTTCTGCCTTAGAGCTTCTTCTTTGATCAAATCAGTATCATGGGCTTCAATAGCCATCGCAATTGACTTTCTGCTCGCGTTGATTCTTTCACCAACAATAAGCATTCCCTCACCTTTTGTGTAATTTTTATATTGCCCCTTCCCTTAAATATTTCATTATCTGCTTCCTATCTAAGTCTTCAATCCCTAATTCTTCGAGAGAAACTCCTTCTTTGAGGAAATCACGTTTACAGATCACAGATCCCAACCTTATCATCGATTCTATGATAGGAGTCTCTACACCAAATTTTCTTGCTAAGTGATAGCGCACAACTGCTCCCACAGGTATGTCTTCAGTGAAGTATCTGTGTTCAACAGAATCAGGCCCGACTACAGGTGGTATGACAACATCCCCAAATGGAATCCAGTACTCCACCCCCCCCATGACGCTAACCTTCGAGAAGAAATGTTCCTCTCGATACTCAACCATCTTTATTCCCATAGCATCTGCAATTTTCTTTTCCTCTTTATAAAAGGCCAACTGGACATTGGAAACACCAGGACTCATCCCATATTTATACATGGAGTATTGGCCCTTCGGGATACCCAAAATACCCTCCATCTCAGATACCTCCATGGCGCCCACATTAAGAATGGAGCCAGGAACGTGAACAACTGGATTAGGATTGGATAGGTCAACTCCGAAGATTGTATCTCCCCTTTTAAGTTCAATAGTGCCATCAAACACGGGGAGAGCTTTCATAATCTGAAAGAATTTATCCCCATCTTTACTGGGTAAGGCATCACAGAGAATCTCCCGTATTCTGCAAATACAATCGGCCTTACCAGGCTTGGTTAGCCTCACCGCATATGGCATGGAACTCCATCCGCCGATAAGAACATCCGCATTGCACCCTTTCTGACGCATCATGTTCCGGAGCACCAGGGAACCGAAATTGTCCGGGAAGATGCTGACCACCTGCCCGTCTTCAAGGTGTGGAATCATTTTCTCAAAGAATGGCTTATGGCCAGTGGATGGAATCGCCAATATCACTAACCCAGCTCCTCTGAGTGCCTCGGAAATCTCTGTGGTCACCACATCGACCTTAGCCACACCAGCTCTTCTAAACCACTTGAAATTAAGCTGTTTCCCTCCAAGCTCTATCTCATGGGTTTTTAGAACTTCTCCGAGAGTCTCCGGAGCAAGCTCTGGCAATTCATACAATCGAACCCTATATCCTGCAAGAGTCAATTCCGCAGCAAAGGTCTGAGCACAGGCACCTCCTCCGAGAACGGCAATTGGCTTTTCTAATATCTTCATCTTATCATTTACCTCCTTGGTCAGTTGCCCTGAATTTTATTCATATAAAACCAGTAAAGGGACGCCTTACTATGCCAGTATAGATCCAATTTATTAAAGTAGAGAAATCGAAGACGGGGAGCTTAACAGCATTATGGATAGCCCAGGCGTAAGGGGGCATATCGCTGCACTCCAATAATATTGCGCCAATATCCGGGTTATATGTTACGAATTTTTCTGTAAGACCCACTAATTGTTCTTCCATCTTATGACTGTTAAAATGACCGGTACACTGAATAATATTCTGAAACTCAGGAAGGTTCTGAGCGCCGGTAATGAGGATATCCGCTAAATTGTCAACTCCACATTGACTGAGTAGCTTCGGTGTCAAAGATTCCTCCACACCACAAATGATACCAACTTTCTGTTTGGGCTTAAGCCCCCTTCTTATCATGTGCACCTGTAAAAGACTGGAGAGATAGACAGGAACATCTAACGTGGCGGCGGCCTCCTTTTGAAAATTACCAAAATATCCACAAGCACCTACGATTGCTCGAACGCCCTGTTTTTCTAATTCCTTTCCCCCTTCAATAATCAAATCCAGCAAGGAAGGGTCCGCACTTAGAATTTGAGGTACAGTAGTTCCTTCCAATATTTTAAAGAGTACAGGAAAATTATAAGTACTCGCATTGGCCACATTTCCTGGCAAATAGGGATACCAGAGATCAAGTACAAGAATTCCAATCGCATTGCCAGCGATTGATTGCCCTTTTGGCATTGAGATTTGAATATCAGGCTGCTCCGGCCCAGGAATGAATCCGTATGTCATAATAAGCGCCTCCTTGTAATTAAAATATTACAATTTATCGCTTTTCACACCCCTTTCTGTTATCAATTTTCATCTAATTTTGGATATTCGTGCTTCAGGCCCACACGGTCAAACCAGGTCTTTTCAACCTTTTTGAGCTCTCTAACCAAATCTTCAGGAAGCGGTTTGGGTCTATACGTTTCCAATGTCTTAATCGTCTCTTGATTGAGTTGTTCTTCACAATCCTTGACCCCTACCGTTTTTGACATGCTTCGATCAAATATTTTAGGCACCCAGAATTTACGAAAATGATTAAATGTATGTTGTTCTGAAAGAAATGAGTTTCTTGGCCCTACACGTTCGATAAGATTGAGAGGAAGAGTTTCATCGTTGACTTCTATGCCACCCATTAAAACCTTGACCATATCAATAATTTCGTTCCCGAGGACCATCATTTCGGTAGATATGATACTCGCATGATACAATAGCCCTACATCATGAACAAAATCTGCCCCGGAAAGGGCTGATATAAGTATCTGGTATGTAGCCTCTGCTGCAGCTTGAGCACCAATAATTTCAGCATCTGTGCAACCTGCTGTACCAAGAATTGGAAGCTTATAGTAGTGACTTATTTCGGTCAGGGCTCCTATCAGGAGGGTCAATTCTGGAGCTCCGTAGGGATAAATCGTTGTTTTCATATCCATGATATTTGGCATGGCACCGAAGATAACAGGTGCTCCAGGATATTTAAGCTGAAGCACAACCAATTGTGCTAATACTTCAGCACTTGCAGTGGCCAAAACCCCTCCAAATGTAGCTGGAGAGGTTGCACCGGCCATTGGCATACTATAGACAAAATTTGGAATTCCTTTTTCAGCACACAAAAGGCTCTTCTCCATCGCATCCTTTCCCTGGATGAGGGGACTTACTGGTTCGGATGAACCGATAAAAAACGGCTTCCTTCGTAATTGTTTTTCTCCTCCTGCCACCATCGAGCAAAGGTCTATCATTTCTCTCAGACTTGAAACATCGTTGATGCAACATGCCACCGGTTTTGAGCTATTTAGTATCGCCTGGAGGAGAGAGATTTTATCTGTGATTTCCCCAGGTAGAGTCGGATGGGAAGAGGCAGTAAGCATCCATTCGATATTCGGTAAGGCATCAATTAATCGAGCTGCATTCCCAATATCCTCAACATAACATTGCCGTCGCTTTTTTGTATAAGGGTCTAGAATCTCAGGACAATCAGTAACAGCCCCGAAGTGAGCCCCGGTTTTTCCATTTAGGACGATTGCTGGTTCCCCGTCTCGGGTATATAAAGTAATCATTTTAGGAGCTGTTCTCAGGGCTTGTTCTACTAAAAATGAAGGAATCTTTACTCTATTGACATCAGATATATCAGCGCCTGCATCGCCCAATAGTTCGGTTGCCTCCTGACACTCGAAAGCCACCCCTGTTCTTTCTAAGATTTGGAGAGCTCCAAAATGCAATTCCTCAATTTGGTTATCGGATAAGATTCGAAATTGGGGACTATTATATTGAATATAATTTGAGCGCATAATGACCTCCATTATGGTTTTGAAATCACCTTTCTCACCCACTCCACAGCCGAACCCGCCTCCGGAGCATAGCCGTCTGCTCCTATCGATGTCGCAAATTGGTTAGTGACAGGAGCACCTCCAACAATGATTTTTACTTTTTCCCGTAATCCCTTCTCCTTCAACAAGTTAATCGTCTTCCGCATATTAGGCATTGTAGTGGTTAATAATGCTGACATTCCAAGGATGTCAGGCTTATGTTTTTCAACGGCTTCGCAAAATGCCTCACCCTTAATATCAACACCAAGGTCTATGACCTCGAATCCATTACCTTCTAAAAGGAAACAAACTATTCTCTTTCCTAAATCGTGGATATCTCCTTCCACTGTGCCTATAACAATTCTTCCCGTGACTTTCTTCTTTGAGTCAGATAGCAATGGCTTCACAATACCAAGCCCTTTATGCATTGCTTGAGCACATTTTAAAACTTCTGGGAGAAATAGTTCTCCCGCTCCAAACCGCTTACCTACAACACTCATGCCTCCGATAAGCCCTTTTTCAAGAATATCCTGTGCATCAGTCCCCCCATTGAGCGCCTTATTGATCTCACATTCGACTACATCCGCATCTCCCTTCATAATGCCTTCAGTCAAAACCTCATATGAAAACATATCAATCCACCTCCTCTATATTTTTATTCATTCAGTCTCCGGTTTGAAAATGTAACGCCTCACTCCCTCTCCTCAATTGCAGTTCATTTAATTAATTTGGACGAACGTTTGGTCCAAAATGATCTTCATTATTAAGTATCTGGGTGACAAGCTTTGCTGCTCCCTCCAATTTCCTTTGGCCCTATCTCAAGTCCTCAGCTTCGTTAGCGAGCTGAAAAAATTACAGAAGGAGACTGGGAAATGCCTTATACCTCTCTTCCAAGGTCTTCAGAGCAGATTCATAATTCTCGTTCAAACGGGTTATTGCCAACGAAATATCTTTTTCTTTCAAAGCCTCGACGATCCTCCTGTGTTCCTCAATAGACCTCCCCGCTCTCTCATTGTCCTGAACAACAATTAATCCGATCATTCTATAAAGATCATGCGTATTTTTGATAATCTTAAAAAACAATTTACTAATCCCACTCTGGACTAATGTCTCATGGAACTTCTCATCCAACTCCAAATACTTAACTATATCCTCAGGCATTCTTAAAGAATCTGCATCGGGAATCAATTTAATCAAATTCTCAATGGTCTTATCATCAATAACTCCTGCCATCTCAAGAGAAACTCTTTCGAGAGCCCCGCGAATCTTTAAAATTTCAATAGCCTCCTTCCATGTTAAATGAACTTTAAAAGCTCCCCTGTTAGAATTGATGATGACCAAACCCTCCTGTTCCAGACGACTTAATGCCGTCTTGATTGGAGTCCGGCTGACTCCAATCCCCTCAGCAAGCCTTTCTTCATAGAGACGTGTTCCCGGTGGAACATCCGGACTAATTACATAGTTCTTGAGTATTTCATAGACTCTAGCGTGAGTTTCCTACTTATCGCAGTTTGGACAGCGGTTTGGTTATCAGGGATAAGGATTTTCGAGGGCTTGACGGATAGTAGGAGCGCAAGATCATGTATACACTGAAGGCAGGTATTA
>Ga0315280_10003379_pt1 | contig 24591 bp, 35 predicted proteins | sample YL17G06_40_MG_FD_203697 | JGI IMG/M metagenome (GOLD analysis project Ga0315280, IMG submission 203697) | Sediment microbial communities from Yellowstone Lake, YNP, Wyoming, USA - YL17G06_40 | ecosystem: Environmental > Aquatic > Freshwater > Lake > Sediment | place: USA: Wyoming | collected...
AGAGAAGCCGTCTATGTTGTCGTTCCATCCCTGAAGCCTCCCGTTCTTGTGCGCTCCGAGACCTATGTTCTTCCAGCTGGTGTCGAAGGCGGTGAGGGCGAGCCCAAACTCGACGGCCGCGACGTCTCTGAAAGTTATTGAAACTGGGAAGTGTGCTCCCGGTGCCACGTACTCCGCCTGCCAGAGGGCCGCTAGGGTTTTACCCACTTTCTTCGGGTTGATGTGCTCCCATTTGGGAGTCGTCCCTGTCCTCGGCTCTAGGGCGTTTCTCCACTCTGTTATTATCTCGCCATCTTCTGAGATGCCTGTTACTGCGCTGACCTTGTGCACGGCGTTGTCCCCAGTGTCAGGCTTCAAGCCGCCAGCCAGACCACATCCCAAGCACTTCAGGCACTGGAACCTGTGGCCTTCCTCGGTGAAGTAGCCGCACTCGGTGATATCTACATCATCTCCCCACATCTGTCGGCTCATCGTTAGTAGCGGTATCCTGAACATGCCTGCTAATGCGTTATCGCTCAACAGGGGCTTGTACCCGTCTTCGTACATCGCTTTCTTAACCAGCTGGCGAGAAGCTGGGCCACCGTTCCCAAAGTGGACACGGCTTGTATTTGTGACCTTGCCGTCCAGCCGGAGGAATGGGAACCAGTGCCGTGCATCGAGGTCTTTATGCTGAACGTACTTCTGAATGAACTCGGCCTGCTCCTCTTCTGGCGATTTGAAGAAGGCCTCCACATTCAGCTTTTCTATCTCTTCGAGGGCCTCATCGAGGTACTCTTTGAAGCTCAAACTGCCTCGACCCCCTCCTCGAGAGGTACCTCCTCTCCCTTTACCTTCAGCAGTAGGGCTAGTACGCCTTCAAGGTTCCTCTTTATGTCGTCAACCTGTGAGAACAGGGATTTCCCGTGATAGTTACGCTCGATCTCTTCCAAGAGGTTAACAACTCTTCCACTCGTCTCGGGGTCCAACCCCTTGAGATGAGCTACGGATCTGCGGAGATCGTTGATAGAGTTTACCTCATTCGCGAATCGGAGTTCCCTTTTCGGATCTATCTTGTCATAGAGTATCTTTCCTAACTCATAGCAATAATTCTTCACGAACTATCACCTGAAGGAAAGTCTTCCTCTTAGTGTTTTAAACACTTTCGACGGTTACGCGCGCCACGAGCTGATTGACGACTCGCGTGGGAACATGTAAAAATCTAGAGGAGACCAACCCCATAAAGGCACATGAATCGCGTCCTGAACGTTTTTTTATCTGAAGGGGATAAATATACGCCCATAATGATTGGAAGCGGTCAGGGATGCTGTCCAAGGATGAAACCTTGAAGTTAGCCGAGAGATATGCCGAGGGGGGATTCCTCTGCTCCGAATCCGTCCTGATGGCGATCGCCAGCTGCCTGAACACCTCGAGCGACCTGATCCCGAAGATCGCGACGGGCTTCGGGGCGGGGATCGGGCGCAGGGGCGAGGCCTGTGGCGCGCTATCCGGCGGCGTCATGGCGCTGGGTCTACGATTCGGACGATCCACCGTCGACGACACGGAGGGAGATCGAAGGCCGTACTGGTTCTCGACGGAGCTCGTGGACACGTTTCGAGAACGCTTCGGGGAAATCCGATGCCGCGACCTGCTGGGCCTGGACCTATCCAAACCCGAGGATCTCAAGATCTACCGAGAAAAAGGACTCTGGAACACCACGTGCCGCAGCTTCATCATCGAGACCACCGCGATGGTCTACGAACTGCTCCAGAAACACAAGCACGAAAAATGATCCAAACTCCAAAAAAACGACGGGCACATCCCATCGGATATCGTTTACAGATCAAAAATGAGGGTATCTCTCTTCGCATAATCAGTAGATATATACGTCTCTGGTGATATTGACTGGACGCACCCAAATTCTGGTGATTTGATGTCTGAGAGAATCCAAACAATAAAGACGTACACGCAGATAGGGTTCGATCGCCTCTCCGAGGCGACCCAGAAACTGAAGCCCGAACAGCTCGACTGGAGGTCCTGCACCGAGGCCAACACGGTCCGATGGATCCTGACCCACCTCTCGGAGGAGCTCCACGTCTACATCCCCCAGTTCGTCCCCGACGTCGCCCCGCCAAAGAACTGGCCCAAGGACTACGTCGGCAACTCGAGCTACAGCCTTGAGAAGATCATGGCCGACATCGACAAGGGCAAGAACAACCTGATGAAGGGCCTGGACAAGCTGGCCCCCGCGAAGCTCGACGAGGAGGTCGATATGTGGGGGACCAAGCAGAAGCGCGACTACGCGATCATGATGATGATCTCCGAGGTCCTCCACCACGAGGGCCAGATCGCCGCCATCCTCGGCCTCGAGAACAGGATGAAAGGCAAAAAGAAATAGGGTCGACGAACAAATCTTATCCATATCCTTTTTTCTTCAACTTCGGCGAAAAACAACGGACTCCTCGTGCCTTCAAGTAAACGATCCTACAAGGTTTAATAGGGGACGTCTGCTCCTTCACAAATCATGGCGGAATTATATCTCGTGAAGCACTACATGCGCAAGGATGTGCCCACGATCGTCGACGTCGCCTCCGTGAGCGAGGCGGCGAGATCGATGAAAAAGGTCGGGCGCGGCTCCCTGATCGTCCTCAGGGGCGGAAGCCCGGCGGGGATCGTGACCTACCAGGACATCGTGGACAAGATCGTGGCGGACGACAAGGACCCGAAGAAGGTCACGGTCGCCGAGATCATGTCCGCCCCGCTCATCACGGTCGACCCGGACGAGGACCTCCTCAAGGCGTCGGAGATCATGCAGAAGCACAACATCCGGCGGCTGCCCGTCATCAGGGAGGGCATCATCTACGGCGTGCTCACGAGCGCGGACATCTCCGTGCACTGCATCGACTACGTCAACAAATCCGTCAAGGACATCCTGAAGTGGGCAGTGCCGATGGGATGACGAACGAAAAGATTCAATCCACCGTTCAGCGTTGTGACTTCCCCCGTCAAACGCTTCATGAGAAATCGCTTTCGTCGGTTCTGACCGGGGCCTCTTCTTGTGAAACATAAACCTAATTGTAAGTTTTAAATAAATCTGAGGGGAACAACAATAGGGACGTCTACAATCAAATGGCGTCTCAGATCAATGCAACTAAACAAAGATAATGACAAAAGCAATTGTTCGAAATATGACCTTTTTTCATGATCGAGCGTCAATCAAAAAGGTTTTTATAATGATTGCTGTTGTTCTGTAGGCGTACGGTGCGTATATTGCCATCATGGAAGTACTCCATCCGCGGGCTCGACCCGGACAAGACGGCCATAGCGAGCGGCAGGGACATGAAGATCTCGCCCAAGGCCGCCCGGGAGATCTGCCGATTCATACGCGGCATGAAGCTCGAAAACGCCAAGGAAGTCCTGCAGGAGGTCATCGACAAGAAGAGGCCCGTCCCCTACTTCAGGCACGACAAGACCGTCCCGCACAGGCACGGCGTCCAGGGCTTCGACGCAGGCCGATACCCCGTGAAGGCGGCGGGCGAGATCCTGAGGCTGCTCGAGTCGGTCGGGGCGAACGCGGAGTTCAAGGGGCTCTATGCGGACCGTTTGAAGATCAGGCACATCGCGGCCCACAGGGCGCGCGTGATCAGGGATTTTTTTCCGAGGGCCTTCGGTAGGACCTCGCCTGTTTCTGAGCACATGACCCACGTCGAGGTCGCCGTCGAGGAAGTTTAATGTCGGTCGTCAAACGCGTCATCAAGGACTCGATCGAGAGGCTTGAGGTCGACGAACTACTCTCAAAGGAGTTCGATCAGGCGGGATACGGAGGCATCACGCTGACGAAGACCCCGCTCGGGGCGCAGATCACCCTCTTCACCATGAGGCCGGGCCGGGTCATCGGCAAGCACGGGCGCGCCATAAAATCAGCCTCGGACCGGCTGGACCAGGAGCTGGGCATATCCAACCCGCAGATCACGGTTGTGGAGGTCGAGGTCCCGGAGCTCAACGCGCGGATAATGGCCTCAAGGATCGCCAACGCCCTCGAGAGGGGCGTGCACTTCAGGCGAGCCATCTTCTGGGCCCTGCGCCGGATCATGGATTCTGGGGCCCTCGGCTGCGAGATCATCCTCAGGGGAAAGCTCCGGAGCGACAGGAGCCGCTTCGAGAAGGTGAGCGAGGGCTACGTTCCCAAGTCTGGAGAACCCTCCATAAAGTACATGAAACGGTCGACGATCCACGTCAAGATGAAGACGGGGATCTTCGGCGTCACCGTGAAGATCATACCACCCGACGCCAAGTTCCCCGACAAAATAAGCATGGAGGGCCTCGTCCAGCTGAAGTCCCCCGAGCCGGAGGTCGAGCTGCCCGAGGGCGTCGAGCCGGAGTCGACCGAGGCAGAGGGAAAGGCTGAAGGGAAGACCGAAGAAAGGGTCGCGGAGCAGCCCCCCGCAGCGAGCGAGGCGAAGGTCGAGAACACGAGCGATGAAGAAACCCGCGACACTAACGAGAAGGGGGCGGAGGAGTAGCCTTGCCGATCCTCAGGCTGCGGGACATCAGGGAGATGACACCCGAGGAGCGGAGCAGGAGGCTCGAGGAACTCAGGACCGAGCTCTCGAAGCTGAGGACCATGATCCACGCCGGCGGATCCATAGAGAACCCCGGCAGGGCGAAGGCGCTGAGGAGGACGATCGCGAAGGTGCTCACCGTCATGAGGGAGGAAGAGCTCAAGCCATGACCCCCATCACCGCCAAGAACATAACGATGCACGAGCTCATCGGACTCGAGGCCGAGGTCATCGAGGACAGCAACCCCCACGTCAAATCGATTCGCGGCACCGTCGTCGACGAGAGCCGGAACACGATCTCGATACTGCACGAGGGCGAAACGAAGAGGGTCGTGAAGAAGGGCGCCGTCATCAGGTTCAAACTCCCCGACAACTCAGCCGTCGATGTGGACGGCGCGGTCCTCGCAGGCAGGCCAGAGGACCGTGCCAAGAGGAAGATGAGGAGGAGCTGGTGAGGGATAGGCGTTGCAGAGCCTCAAGAGACCCACGAACGAATGCGACGATCCGAACTGCCCCTTCCACGGCGGCCTCAGGGCGCGCGGCAGGGTACTGAACGGCGTCGTCGTCAGCGACAAGATGGCCAGATCCGTCGTCGTCGGCATCGACTACGTGAAGTACTACAGGAAATTCGAGCGGTACGCCCGCATGAACAGCAGGGTCACCGCCCACAATCCGCCGTGCATCGACGCGAGGCAGGGCGACAGGGTGAAGATCGCCGAGTGCCGCCCCATCAGCAAGACGAAGGCGTTCGTCGTGGTGGAGAAGGAGGGCTAACCCGTGTCGAAGCGTACAGGCAAGCGCAAGCTGAGCCCGCGGCGGAAGATCTCGCCGGGACTGACCACGGGATCGATGATAACGTGCACCGACAACACGGGCGCAAGGAAGCTTAGGCTCATCCAGGTCATCGGCTATAAGGGCAGGCGGAGGCGTCTCCCGTTCGCGAGCGTCGGCGACATAATCACGGTGTCCGTGAGGGAGGGCGTACCGGAGATGCGGCGGCAGATGTTCGCCGCGGTCATCGTCAGGCAGAGGAAGCCCTACTTGCGAAAGGACGGGACCTGGATACAGTTCGAGGACAACGCGGCGGTCGTGCTCACGCCGGAGGGTGCCCTGCGCGGATCAGATATAAAGGGCCCCGTCGCACGCGAGGCGGTCGACCGCTGGCCGCGCATAGGGAACATGGCGAAGACGGTCGTGTAGGTACACATTGTCGAGCAAAGTATCCGTTAAACCCGGTAAGAACCGCAAGATTCGGTACAGCGCCGCGAACCATGTAAGGAGGAAGTTCATGACGGCTCCACTATCTCCCGCTCTCAAGGCCCAGTACGGTTTCAGATCGATCCCCGTGAGGAAGGACGACACCGTCACAATCACCAAAGGCGACAGGAAGCTGACCGAGGGACGCGTGACTAGGGTCGACGTCGCGCGCGGCCGACTGTACTTGGAGGGGGTCACCCGCCAGAAGCTCGACGGAACGACCGTCACGATACCGATCAGGGCTGAGAACGTCATGATAACGAAGCTGGACCTGGACGACGAGTGGAGGCGAAGGATCCTGGAGAGACGAGGATACGAATCAGAGCGGGAGAGGAGGCAATAGACGAGTTGGGCAAGAAAGGACCGACTCGGCACATGAAACGCCAGCAGGCTCCAAGGTTCTGGCCGATTACACGAAAGGAGCACGCGTGGGCCGTCAAATCCCACCCTGGACCCCACGCCCTCAAGTCCTCGCTCCCGCTCCTGCTCGTCGTCCGAGACGTCTTCGGATTCGCCAAGAATGGAGCCGAGGCGACGACGCTCATCAAGCAGGGCAAGGTGCTCGTCGACGGCGTGACACAGAAGGACGAGCGACTCCCGCTAGGCGTCATGGACACGGTCGAGCTGCCGGAGGCCAAGCAGATCTTCAGGGTGCTGCCCGACTACGGGGGAAGGCTCAGGCTGAAGCCGATGAAGGGGAACGAGAGGGGCTTCAAGCTGTGCCGCATCGTCGGCAAGACGACGGTCAGGGACGGCAACGTCCAGCTGAACCTCCACGACGGGAGGAACCTCGTCGTCCCCGAGGGAGATGCGCCCTACAGGGTGAACGACGTCCTACAGATGAAGATCCCGCGGCAGGAAGTCATCGGCCACATCAAGTTCGAGGAAGGGATCCAGGCGATGGTGACCGGCGGCAGATCGCAGGGTCAGGTCGGCGTCGTCGCCGCCATCGGCAACGAGCCGGGGAATAAGCGTACAGTCACCATCAGGACGCCGGACGGCGATGACGTGCGGACGCTGGCGCGATACGTCTTCGCCGTGGGCTCCGGCGAGCCGTTGATCTCACTCAAGGAGAGTTCATGATTTGGACGAAGCGGCGCCCAAGCCGAACCCGATGCTTGAGCCGCGGATAGGCAAGGTCGTCGTGAACGTGAGCGTCGGGGAATCCGGCGACCCCCTCGACAAGGCGATGACCATCGTCGAGCAAATCACCGGGCAGAAGCCTTGCCAGCGCCAGGCGAGGCGCACCATCAGGGCCTTCGGGATCAGTAAGAATGAGCCCGTCGCGTGCATGGTGACGCTCCGGGGCGCGAGGGCGGAGGAGTTCCTCAGGCGGGCGCTGGAGGCGGTGGGCAACAAGATCTCGCCACGCAGCTTCGACGGGAACGGCAACTTCGCCTTCGGCATCCGCGAGCACATCGACATACCCGGCACGAGGTACGATCCCACCCTCGGGATCATAGGAATGGACATCATGGTCGCCGTCGAGAGGCCCGGGTACCGAGTCCGCCGGAGACGGCTGAGGAACAGGATAGGGCGCCGCCACAGGGTTGCGAGTGAGGATGCAGTCGAGTTTATAAGGGATCGTTTCGGTACTGAGGTGGTGCTCCCGGGTGAGTGAGCGGAAGGTGCGGAAGTACGGCAAGGGCAGCAGGCACTGCTCCCGGTGCGGAACGTACAACGGCCTCGTGAGGCGCTATGGCCTCAACCTCTGCAGGCAGTGCTTCCGCGAGGTCGCCGTACAGCTCGGATTCAAGAAGTTCAGGTGATGTCGATGACGATGGACTCCCTGGTGAACGCGCTCAGCACCATCATAGCGAACGAGGAGAGGCACAAGAAGGAGTGCATCATAAGCCCCGCGTCGAGCCTCATCGGCAGGGTGCTCCGCCTCATCCAGTCCAAGGGATACATCGGCGAGATCGAGTTCATCGACGACGGCCGCTCGGGCAAGTTCCGCGTCCAGCTGTTCGGGCGCATAAACGAGTGCAGCGCCGTCAAGCCGAGGCATTCGATCAAGGCGAAGGACTTCGAGAGGTGGGAGAAGAGGTTCCTGCCGAGCCGCAGCCTCGGACTGCTCATCGTGTCAACGCCGAAGGGGACGATGACCCACGAGGCCGCCAAGGAGCAGAACCTCGGCGGAAAGATCCTCGCCTACGTGTTCTAGGTGTCGAAAGATGGCTTCCTCCGTCGTTGAGAACTACGTGACGATACCCGCCGGCGTGACCGTCAACTTGGACGGGAGAAAGGTGCGCGTCGCCGGCGAGAAAGGCGAACTCGTTCGCGACTTCGGCCACGCCAGGGTGGAGCTCACCCTCGACGGCGACAGGCTCAGGGTGTGGGCCATCAACCCGAGGAAGAGGCAGGCGGCCATCGTCAACACGCTGACCACGCACGTCAACAACATGATCAAGGGCGTCACGAAGGGCTTCACCTACAAGCTGAAGATCGTCTTCATCCATTTCCCCATCAACGTTCGCGTGCAGGACGGAAAGGTCGTGGTCCAGAACTTCCTGGGCGAGAGGGGGGCGAGGGAGACGGCCATAGTCGGAAGAACGAAGGTCACGATAAAGGGCGACGACATGATCGTCGAGGGCATCGACATCGAGGAGGTCGGGCAGACGGCCGCCAACATACAGCAGCTCACGAAGATCAAGTCCAAGGACCTCCGCAAGTTCCTCGACGGCATATACGTGTCGAGCAAGGAGTGAGGTGAAAAGGACGTTGAGCGGCGCTGAACGACGACGGAAGCTCCTGAAGATTAAGAGATTCATCAACGACAGGAGGCCCAAGTTCGTACAGGTGGAGTCATGGCGCCTCGTGCGGGTACCGCCCAACTGGCGTAGGCCGCGGGGCCTCGACGACAAGGTCAAGAAGCGCGTAAAGGGTTGGCCGGCAGCGCCCAACGTCGGATACAGATCCCCAAGGGAAGTGCGGGATGTGCACCCCTCAGGTAGGATGGAGGTGGCTGTTTACAACGTCGGCGACCTGTCCATGATCGATCCCGAAGCCCAGGTGGCGCGAATCGGGAGGACCGTTGGAGGCAGGAAGAGGACCGCCATCGTGGAGGAAGCGATGAAGCGGGGAATACGGGTCCTGAACCTGGGCAAGAGCCGACAGATCGCAGAACTTGAGGAATCTGAGGCCGAGGAGGAGAAGGCGGAGGAAGACGCCGGGGAGGAGGCCGGGGGAGAAGCCGAGGCAGAGCCCGTAGGCGACAAGCAGCCCGAAGAAAAGGAGGAGGCCGAGGAGAGTTGAGCCTCAGGAGCCAGAGGAGGCTCGCCGCCTCGATCATGAACATCGGAGTCAACAGGGTGTGGATCGACCCCGAGAGGATGGAGGACGTCGAGGGGGCGATCACGCGCGAGGAGATCCGCAAGCTCATCCACGAGGGCGCCATACAGGCGGCGCCCATAAGGAGTCAGAGCATGTTCAGGGCGAGGGCCCTCAAGGCGCAGAAGAAGATCGGCCGGAGGCGCGGGCCGGGGACGAGGAAGGGGAGCAGGTTCTCCGTCGTCTCCCGGAAGGAACACTGGATGAGCAGGATCAGGGCGCTCAGGCACAGGCTCCAAGACCTCAGGGCCCGCAGGGTGATCACTGTGAACACATACAGGAACCTCTACCTGAAGGCGAAGGGGGGCGAGTTCAGGAGCATCGCCGAGATGGAGAGGTACTTGACGGAGCACAGTCTAAGGAGGAGGACCTTTGGCTAAGGGGCCGAGCTATCGGGTCCCCTACCGCAGGCGAAGGGAGTACAAGACGAACTACAAGAGGCGTCGCTCACTCGCAACGTCGAGAATGCCGAGGCTGGTCGTCAGGACATCCGGACGGCACATCCTCGTCCAGCTCGTGCGATCCGAGATCGAGGGAGACCACATCGTAACCCAGACAAGCTCGGGCGAGCTCGTCAAGAAGTTCGACTGGCGAGGAGGGACGAAGAACACGCAGTCGGCGTACCTACTCGGCCTCATCGCCGGGCACAAAGCCGCCCACGGGGGGGTCAAAACCGCCATCCTCGACATCGGGCTCAGTAGCCCGACGAAGGGCTCGAGGATGTTCGCCGTCGCAAGGGGCGCGCTGGACGCCGGGCTCGAGGTGCCGTGCGACAGCGACGTCATGCCCGTCCCGGAGCGGATCGAGGGCGCCCAGGTGGCCGCCTACGCCAAAAGGCTCCAGGAGACGCCACCGGAGTACGAGAGGCGTTTTTCAGGTTACCTTAAGAGGAAGCTCAGGCCCGAGGAGGTCGTGGAGCACTTCAGAGAGACGAAGGCGCGGATAACGGAGGAGTTCAGCGGTTGAGCCAAAGGGAGCGCAGGAGGCCGAGGTCTGATTCCAACCTCGAGAAATGGACGCCGAAGACACGGCTGGGCAGAATGGTGCTCGAGGGGCAGATAACGTCGATCCAGGGGATCATGCAGGAGGGCCTCAAGATCAAGGAGGTCGAGATCATCGACATCCTCATGCCCGATCTGAGGGACGAGGTAATCGACATCAACCTGGTGCAAAAGCAGACCGACGCGGGCGAGCGGACGAGGTTCAGGGCGATCGTCGTCGTGGGCAACGAGCAGGGGATGATCGGCCTCGGCTTGGGGAAGGCCGCCAGGGTCAGGAACGCGATCGAGAAGGGCGTCCGGAACGCGAAGCTCAACCTATACCCCATCGCCAGGGGCTGCGGGAGCTGGGAATGCGGCTGCGGCGAGAACCACTCCCTCCCCTTCATCGTCAAGGGACGAAGCGGAAGTGTACAGGTGACCCTGAAGCCCGGGCCGAAGGGGCTGGGGCTCGTCGCCGGCGAGACGGCGAAGGTCATCCTGAGACTCGCGGGCATTAAGGACTGCTGGTCCAAGTCCACCGGCGCCACACGGACGAAGGCATCCTTCTCCCTCGCCACGTTCGAGGCCCTCAAGAACACGTCCAAGGTCATGACGCCTAAGGACTGGGCGATGTAGAATGGCGAACAGATGCCTGCTGGCCATCCGCATCAGGGGAGGCGTGAACGCCACCGTCGAGGTCGAAGACACGCTTCGGATGCTGAGGATGCCGAACAACAACACCGCAACCGTCATAGACGACAGGCCCGAATACCTGGGCATGCTCCAAAAGGCGAAGGACTACATCACGTGGGGGGAGCCGAGCGGGGAGACCCTCAGGCTACTGCTGGAAAGGCGGGGCGAGACCTCGACGGGCAGCCGCGTCGACGCGGAGACGGCGAAGACGCTGGGCTACGACAGCCTCGATGATCTGGCCGCCGCAATCGCCGAATGCAGGATCGAGTTCAATAAGATCGATGGCTTGAAGCCGTTCCTCCGGCTTCATCCCCCGAGGAAGGGGTTCAAGAGGACGGTCAAGCGCCCCTACGGGAGCGGCGGCGAGCTCGGCAACAGGAAGGAAGCGATCAACGAGCTCGCCGAGCGGATGTGCTAGAGGGGAACACGTAGAAGACCCAACAGATATCGGTTGATATCGATCAGAGATAGTGAACAATCATCAATTAATACTAAATATCTTGGGAAACGGATCTATCACCGATGGCGATCCAGGCCTCCCCCGAACCGAAAAATGAGATACACGTCCTCCACATCGACGACCAGCCGGACCAGCTAAGGTTCACTAAAATGTTCCTCGAGTCCTCCGACGACGAGCTCAAAATCGAGGACACGACGTCGGCTGAAGAAGCGATGAACATGCTGAAGAGTCGCCGCTACGACTGCGTCGTCGCCGATTACCGCATGCCGGACGTGGACGGCATCGAGCTCGCCAAGAAGATCAGAGAGCTTCACAAGGTGCCCCTGATCATGTACACCGCATGGGGCAGCGACAAGGTTGCCGAGGACGCCTTCGCCGTCGGCGTCGACGACTACATCCGAAAAGAGCTGGAGCCGAGCCACTACCAGATCCTGGCGAAGCGCATCAGGATGGCGGTCGAGAAGCATCGGGCCGAAGAGCTGTGCCGCCGCGTATCATCGACGATGGACCACGCCCTGACCCATTCGCTCCAGGTGATCAAAAGGGCGACAGCATGCATGCGGAATGAGCCAGATAAGGCCATGGACATGCTTCAGATGATCGACGACGCGATAGATCACGCCGCTCAGATCCTGGACGACCTGCGATATCTGACAGGCATCGACTCAGAATAGGCCACCGCATTCGACCGATTGTTACTTCCCGTCAGATTTTTCGTTTCTTCCGATTTCCGTCATCAGTCCTCTCAGGGAGATGACGTCCCCCTCGGCCCTCTTCAGGTCGCTCCGCAGCCTCTCTAGGTCCCCCTCCAGTATCGAGAGGGCTAGGCCGACTCTGTCGGCGATATCTGGATCTCCAAGTTCGTTAACCTGTATGTACATTCACGTATTCAAATATGCGTAGAAGACGGTGAGTTATAAAAACAGACGAAACAAAATTATGCACGTGAAGACGAGATCGCATGTATGAAGGATTACTAAGAGTGGTTTTTTTCTCAAACTTCATTTCAGATATTCACGTTAAGTTCCTGATCAGTCTCCCATCAGAGCTTCGACATCAACCATTCCACGTTCCTCTTCAGGTGCGCGCAACCCTTTTATTGTCGAGGACCGTAAAGGAATCAAAACTGGAGGCAGCCGTCTGACATAGAAACATGTTTGACCCAAGGGGGCCCAGACCACGCAACGTTCAGGACCCCTAGAAGCGCTCAGCAAACATGTTTTTATTGAAAACGCGTGCCTTCAATGGTTGGCGCGGAGCCTTGCCTACCAGGCTGATGAAGACGAGGAGAATGCGAGGTTCAAGGACCCAGGGGTACGGACGAGTAAGCCAACACCGTAAGTCGGGAGGAAGGGGCGGCAAAGGCAAGGCCGGAGGCCACAAGACCTTCTGGATACAGACCGTCAAGTACAACCCGAACAGGTTCAGGCGCATCGGTTTCAAGCCACCGTCGTCGCTGGAACCCTCCCCGAGGGCGATCAATGTCGGCGAGCTGGAGGACCTAGTACTCAGAACATTCGGCACGGACGGGCTCAGATCGGGCGCAGAGGGGCTCGAACTAGATCTGTCGAAGCTGGGATGGAATAAGCTCCTGGGCAGGGGCAAGATCGGGATCCCGTTGAAGATCAGGGTGCCCTCGCACACCTCCAGGGCCCTCGAGAAGGTGAAGACGGCGGGCGGAGAGATCGAGTCCGAGTGATGTAGATGGGCCGTTTCCTCGATTTCTTCAAGCCCGTGTCCCGTTTTGTGCCGGAAGTCAAGCAACCGGAGAGGAAGATCAGCTTCAACAGTAAGCTCGTATGGACAGGCCTGGCCCTCTTCATCTTCCTCATCATGTCCGAGATCCCCCTCTACGGCATAGTTACCGGGCCGGATAACCCCTCGCTCTTCACAATGCGAGTGATCTTTGCGTCCAAACACGGAACCCTGATGGAGCTTGGCATAGGCCCCATCGTCACGGCCGGCATGATTATACAGCTGCTGGCCGGATCGGGCCTCATCGAAGTCGACTTCTCGGATCCGGAGGAAAGGGGGCTCTTCACAACGGCGAGCAAGATCTTCTCCCTCATCATGATAGTCATCCAGGCGCTCCTCTACATCGTCAGTGGCCAGTTCGGCGTGGTCAGCTTCGGCGTGTCCATCCTGCTCTTCATCCAGCTGCTCGCCGCTGGCTTCATCATCATGATGTTGGATGAGCTCGTTCAGAAGGGGTGGGGGATCGGCAGCGGCATCAGCCTGTTCATCGTGGCGGGGATCACGCAGACGATCTGGTGGGACTCCCTCAGCCTGATCGGGCCCATGGCGGACGGGAAACGGATGGGCGCGATCTTCGCATTTTTCGAGGGGATCCTCGGAGGGGAGCCTTTCTGGAATTGGTTCCTCAGATCCGGATATCCCGACATGATCGGCTTAATCACCACGATCGTGGTGTTCGCGGTCATCATCTACATAGAGGGGATGCGGATAGAGCTCCCCGTCGCCCACTCCACGTACAGGGGGTACCGGGGAAAGATGCCGATCAAGCTCCTCTACGTCTCCAACATCCCGGTGATACTCGCGTTCGCCCTCTTCTCCAATATCCAGATCGGCGCCCAGCTGGTCTGGCAGCGCTGGAACTCCGACAACTCGAACTTCTGGCTAAACCTCATCGGAAAATACAACATGACGAGTCAGGGCGCGCAGCCCCTGGGCGGCCTCGGCTACTACATAAGCTCGCCCGGCAGGCTCCAGGCCATAGTCGCCGACCCGATCCACGCGATGATTTACCTGCTGATCGTCGTCACCTTCTGCATCATATTCTCGAAGACGTGGATCGAGATCGGCGGCCTCGGCGCCGACAAGGTTGCGGATCAGCTCATCGACTCCGGGATGCAGGTGCCGGGCTTCAGGCGAAGCCGCAGGCCGATCGAGAACCTGCTCAACCGTTACATACCGACCATAACCATCATCGGCGGCCTCCTCGTCGGGCTGATCGCCGCGTTCTCCGAGTTCTTCGGCGTCTTCGGATCCGGCATGGGCGCGCTCCTGAGCGTCAGCATCCTCTACCAGTACTACCAGACCATCGTGCAGGAGCAGGTCGAGGACATATACCCATTCCTCCGCGGGGCCCTCAAGAAATAACACGGAGGGTGCACACCCATCGCCGAAGCCACCATTAAGCTCTACGACGACGATCCCTACCTGAGGGAATTCGAGACCAAGGTAGTGGTCATCGACGGCGAGGAGGTCGTGCTCGACCGAACGGCGTTCTACCCCGAAAGCGGAGGACAGGCAGGGGACACCGGATTCATCGACGATTCTCGGGTCATCGACACGAGGATAGTGGATACTCGCATCGTCCACATCCTCGCGGACCATCCGAGTTTCAGCGTCGGCGACACGATGACGGGCCGCATCGACTGGGACAGGCGCTACGCAACCATGAAGCTCCACTCAGGCGCCCACATAATGGAGCACTTCCTCCATCGGAGGTTGGGCGAGATCGAGAGGCTGGGGTCGCACGTCGACGAGAGGAAGGACCGGGCCGACTACGCCTTCGAGGGGAGACTGCCGTCCGACGAGCTCAGGCTCGTCGAGGAGGCGACCAATCGCTTCCTCGCCGAGGGACACGAGATAAGGATACAGCTTGACCCTGCGCGACCAGGGATACGCGTGTGGAGCTGCGGGGGCATCGAGATGCCCTGCGCCGGTACGCACGTTCGGAACACTCGCGAGATCGGCGCAATACGGCTTCGGAGGAAGAACCCGGGAAGGGGCGTCGAGCGGATCGAGACGACGCTGGCGTGAACTCGCCGCCTGCAGCACTCGAAGAGCTTTATATAGGCTCCCACTTGCTTGAATTTTAAAGGAGCCTGAGCGATGTTTCAGCCTGCGAGGGGAACCAGGGACTTCCTTCCGAGGGAGATGCTGAGGCGCAACTGGGTCCTCGACCGCGTCAGGAACGTCTTCGAGGCGTACGGATACGAGCCGCTCGGGACGCCCGCCTTCGAGAGCCTCGAGATGCTCAAGGTGAAGAGCGGGGCGGACGTGATCGACCAGATCTACTACTTCAAGGACAAGTCCGACAGGGAACTCGGCCTCCGATTCGAGTGGACCGCGTCCCTGTGCCGCGTCGTCTCATCGCACAGGGAACTGCCGGTGCCATTCAAGAGGTACGCCATCGGCCCCGTGTGGCGGTACGAGAGCCCGTCAGATAAGCGCTTCAGGGAGTTCTGGCAGGCTGACGTCGACGTCATAGGAGTCGGGGATCCCATCGCCGACGCAGAGGTGCTCGCCGTCGCCGTCGACTGCCTTAGGTCGATCGGCTTCGAGGGGTTCATCATCAGGATCAACGACAGGCGCATCCTCGGCGCCTTCGTCGAGCTCGTGGGGATGCCGAAGGAGCGTTCGCTCGAGATATTCAGGGCCGTCGATAAGCTGAACAAGATCGGTCACGACGGGGTAATGGAGGAACTATCGCGCCTTGGAGCAGAGGCCGACGCCTCGGAACGGCTCCTCAAGATGATGGAGCTCAAGGGAGAACCCACATCGACACTGAACGAGGCGAGGAGGATCCTCAGCGGAATTCCGAATGGCCTCGCTGGCTGCGACGCCCTCTCCACCATCTCGGATTACGCTTCATCTTTCGGAATGCAGCGGTACCTACTGGTCGACCTGAGCCTTGCGCGTGGGCTAGACTACTACACCGGCCCCGTCTACGAGGTCCTCGCCGAGGGATTCGAGGACTACGGGAGCATCGCGGGCGGCGGGAGGTACGATGAGATCATACAGCTGTTCGGGGGGGAACCGACTCCAGCGACGGGCGTTTCACTGGGCATCGAGCGCATCGTTCCACTCCTGGAGAAGAAGGGTGCATTCGACTGCCTCAACCTTGGAACACGCGTTTATGTGGCCGCCGCATCCGAATCGATGAGGCCGAGAGCGATCGAGGTGGCGCAGATGCTACGGCGTGTGGGCATCGCGACCGACACAGATCTCATGGGCCGTAATCTCACCAGGCAGCTCGATTACGCCAACAGGAGGAGCGTGAAGAAGGTGGTGATCGTGGGCGAAAGGGAGTTCAAGGAAAAGCTCGTCCTCGTACGGGACATGGACACGGCCCACCAGCAAACCGTGAAACTGGACGAATTGACCAAGCTTCTATCCCAGAATTGAAGGTATTAAGGTAGATCTTCATCCTCCTCTGAGAAATCTGTCTCCGATAAGGTGTAGTACACGACCTCGCCCCTCCTGTCCACGACGGCTATCCGAAGAACGCGTCCTTCCGACTCGACATTCTTGAGCACGTGGTACAGATGCTCGATCGACTCGGGCGAGCCTTCCCAGACGGCGTATATGACCGACTTCGGCAACCTCTTCCCGTAGGAGCCACGATCGTATACGAGGAAATCGACGCCGAGCCCTGGCCCCTCGCGAGCCACGAAGCCCCTGCCTCGGAGGTCCCTGTAGACGAGGTAGCGCGTCCAGATGTGGGGATCGGCGTCGGAGAACCTCCAGGTGAGCTCCTGAAAGGTCGCCTTCCGGCGGGTCGACTCGTCGACGACACTGACGCGGGTCCTCTCGACCAGATAAAGCACCTCGTACGGTTTCAACGTCAGCAGGCTGCCGTCGAGGAGGGAGCCGTAGCCATCTTGGTACAGGCTGTTCGCCTCGTTCAGGGCGGGGATGACAACCCGCCCCTCGGTATAGACGGCACTGATCGTCTCCATGTCAGACCATCACCGCACCAAGATGAAAAACGCGCTCTTTGACGTAGGACTTGAGGCAACCCCTTGATATAAAAACTTTAATCTAAGTAAATTGTTTGTTGCGAAGCCTGTAGAAATGATGATTGGCTGTATTCTTTTATTCCAAGACTGCTATCACATCTCGATCGATTGAAAATCGAAAGCTTGGGCCTTCCATACATCACCCGGGACCTTCAGGGCATCGGTGGCGTGCTGAGGGCGACCACGGATCACTTCCAGGTCGAGGAGATTCCACTGTACAGCCCCTGCGGGGAGGGCACTCACCTGTACGTGAACCTGACGAGAGAGGGCCTCACCACGAGGGATGTCCAGCGGCGACTGGCGATGCTCTTCGGGGGAAATGACGGCGCCGTTGGGTTCGCGGGCATGAAGGACAAGTACGCGCGCACGACGCAGACCTTCAGCATTAATGTCGGTAAGGTGGAGAGAGATTTCATCGAACAGGCAACGACTCGCATCAGATCGCAGTTACCCGTGACCGTTAACTGGGCCGACCTCCACAGGAACAAGCTCAAGCTCGGGCATCTGAGGGGCAATCGATTCACCATCACTGTGACCGACTTCGATCCGCCCGCCGACGAGGCGTTGGACCGTGTGCGAACGATAGCAGCCCTCCTCATCGAGAGGGGCATGCCCAATTTTTTTGGTCCGCAGCGGTTCGGCGGAGACAACCTGAGCAGGGGGCTCGCGATCATACAGGGCAAGTATCGGGAGGGCGAAGTGTGGCTGAGGCGCCTGCTGGTGTCGAGCTACCTCGGATTTCTCTGCAATCTGTACCTGACGCGCCGGATCGAGCTCGGCCTCTTCGACAGGATCCTGACTGGCGACATTGCCAAGAAGTACGACACAGGCGGTCTGTTCGTGGTCGAGGATGGCTCGGCCGAACAGCAGAGGTACGAATCACACGAGATCAGCTTCACGGCCCCGATCTACGGCTCGAAGATGTGGAAGGCCGAGGGTGCATCCGGCGAGATCGAGTCCGATATCCTCGCCGAGTCCGGCATAACCCTTGAGCAGATGGATCGTCTGGGCGTCAGAGGAACGCGCCGCCTGGGGAGACTGCTGCCAGACGACCTCAGCATCGGGATGGTCGACGATGGCTTGATCGTTCGTTTCTCACTTCCAAAGGGAGCCTACGCCACCACGGTCATGCGCGAGATAATGAAGGTCGACGTGCCCGCCCGAGATCATTGATGAATTTCGAAGGGTTTTCCTCTACTGCGGATGTACATCGAACGAGATCTCAAGTGTCCCTTTTGAGGGCCTGTGCCTCGTCTTCACGATCTCGATACGCCCGATCTGGCCAGTTCTGGCTGTGTGGAGTTCTTTGCAGGCATTCACGTTCCAGTCGGGAATGTGGAGGATCTTCAGCCTCGTGATGGAGGGCGGCAGCGGGAATAGATCGTATATGGCGTCGCCCCATCGACGCTCGGCCTCCGCCCGATCCATCTCCAGTTCCTCGATGGGAACGCTTTCGGCGACCTTGCCGTTCGTTTCCGCCTCCACGTGCCTCATCTCCTCGTCGGTGGGCTTTCCCTCGAGCCTGACGGTTAGCCTCCCGTGTCCGCCCTCCACATATGTGCCCGCCGTCCACTCAGCGCCCAGCACCCTGACGACGGCCCCCTTCAGCACGTGGAGGGCCGTGTGCGTCCTGACCTCGATGGACATCGTCGAAATGAACTCCATCGATCCGATTTATCGTTTTGCCTACCCGAACAGCTGTGATTGGCGTGCAGTCTCGAAGCGATGAATATGGATCTAAAATCCATAAAATTGTTTTTATTTCCCGGTACATCAGACCTCGAAGCCCGAGGCCTCGGCTGTGGACCTGTTCGTTGATCAATTGTGGGTCCTGGGACTGACAAACTTAACTGGTCTATTTGTTCTCCTCCTGTGTCTTTACGCCATCAGTCTAAGGAAATCAGGCCATCATGCTGAGAAGATTGGGCATTTTGAATCGCTTGGCTTGAACCGTGATCAAGATCTTGGGAATGTTCACTGGCCGTCGAAAATTGGGCGATGGGTCAATCGCATAACCATTATCATCATTCTGCAATGCACGACGATCCTTCTGATGTTGATGCTGCCGTGGTTTCAGGGGCCGTTCTGGCTTGGCATCCCATTGCAGGGCTTCTCGATCGGATCAGCGTCTGTTTGCTACGCGTTTTGGATTAAAAACCCACGCGATGAGTAGATTCTCATCATCGGATGTCTTCTCCACAACTCTTTTCAAACCACTTGTGATGTGTCTATATGGCGGGCGATGACGTCTATGCCCCTCTGAACGGTGATGAGGATCTTGAGTTGAGAGCCCGCTACCCTCTAGGAAAATTCTTATCGCAGGAGGACATCCATTCTCCCGAACCGACATGCCTCTGGTGGAGATCAAGTGGTTCAAGGGCAGAGACAACAAGGCGAAGGCCAAGACCATAGAGCTCGTGACGAAGGCGATCTGCGAAGCCGTCGGATGCGAACCCGACGTAGTGACGGTCATCATACACGACATCGACAAGGCCTCCTGGGGCGAAAACGGAAAGCCATTCGCCTAGCCCCGCTCCCACTTTCCTGCCCCAAGCAGGGATCCCTTTTTTCAACCCAAATGGATCGCGTTTAACAGAGTCATCGGAGGTGATTTTGTGGGCAGACTTGATGGCAAGATCGCGATCATAACGGGCGGTGCGAGCGGCATCGGCGAGGCAACGACCCGACTCTTCGTCGAGGAGGGGGCGAGGGTCGTCGTCGCGGACGTTCTCGACGAAAGGGGGCGGCACCTTGCGGATGAGCTGGGTGAAAGCGCCCGTTTCAGGCACACCGACGTGAGCCGAGAGGTCGACGTCGAGGCGCTCATCGACGATACCCTCGAGGAGTTCGGACGTCTCGACTGCCTCTTCAACAACGCGGGCATCGGAGGCCCCAGGGGACCGATAGAGTCCATACCCCTCGATGGATTCGAAAAGGTGGTCGGCGTGCTCTTCAGGGGCACGTTCCTCGGCATGAAGCACGCGGCACCGGCGATGAAGCGCCAGGGCTCCGGCAGCATCATCAACAATGCGAGCACGGCGGGTCTGCAGTCCGGCTTCGGCCCCCACGTCTACAGCGCCGCGAAGGCGGCGATCATCCAGCTCACGCGCTCCGTCGCCGCCGAGCTGGGCGAGAGCGGCGTGCGCGTCAATTGCATATGCCCAGGGTACATCGCCACGCCCATATTCGGGCGCGGCCGCGGGGTCCCAGAGGCCGAGATCGATCGCACCGTCGAGCTGGTGAAGCTCGTCTTCGCGAGCCTTCAGCCGATCGGGCGTACTGGCCTCCCTGAGGACATCGCGAGGGCCGCCCTCTGGCTGGCCAGCGACGACTCCAGCTTCGTCAACGGGCATGCCCTGGTCGTGGACGGAGGGGTGACCTGCGGCAAGATGTGGTCGGACTATCAGGCGATACTCTCGAGGATAGGTTCGGTGCTGTCTCAGAAATCGAAGTGACTAAAGAACCCGGACGTCATGCGCGTTGGCTCCTCAACGCCCCCTCCAGCTCCCTGATGACGTTCTCCCTGCCCATGGCTGACACGTATGGTCCGAACCGAGGTCCCTGCTGCTTCCCGAGCAGGATCTCATAGAGGACACCGAACAGCTTCTTTGGGGGCACGCCTTCGGCTTTGGCGGCGTCGAAAACGGCGCCCTGGAACTCGTCTTCGGAACGGGCCGATCTCAGGGCGTTGACGATGAATCGGAGGGCATCGATTTCCGCTGGGGCCAGCTTCACCGTCCTGCGCTCGGGTTCACCCAGATCCTTCACCCAGTTGAGGGCGTACCTTATGCGGTCGTCCAGCCCTCGGTCTCCCCCCTTCAGGTAGCCGTACTCGTCCAGCTTCGCGCGGATGTACGCCGGCTCGGACCCGGCGGGCGCCACGTTGGCGAGGCGGATCATCAGGTTGTAGGGTATGTGGGCGGTCGGCGCGCTGGGGGGCTTGAGCATCCAGCAGTACTCGTAGAGGCCCGAGATCTTGGCGTGCTCATCGGGGTCCTTGGACTTGACCCTGCCGAAGTACACGTCCTCCAGGTCGTCCAGCTCGTCCATGTGCGCGGGGATCTCCTCGACGGAGCCGCTCTTCGTGCCGACGAACCGCTTGAGGATGAGCAGGTTTAGCGACTGGGGCGACCCGTACCTGAACCAGACCTGCGGGGTGAACACGTTGCCCGAGGACTTGGAGATCTTCCGGCCCCCGCGGTCGAGGAACATCTCGTACTGCACGTGCATGGGCGGCTCGTAGTGGAGGACCTCGCGGCATATTCGGTCGTTGACGCGGACCGAGTCGGCGATGTCCTTGCCGTACGCCTCGAAGCGGATGTCCAGCGCTCTCCACCGGGCCGCGAACTCGACCTTCCAGCTCAGCTTCCCCCTGCCGGCGAGCACGTCGACCTCCCCCTCGTGGCCGCATCCCTCAAGCCATCTGCCCTTCACCTCCATGCCCTTGCAGCTGTAGAGGATCTTATGTTCGTCGGGCACGTATCTGTAGGCGTTCGTGGTGTAGATGCGGCAGCAGCTCTCGCAGATCGGGAAATATGGGAGAGCCTCCAGGTACTTCTCCTGACCGAGCTCCTCCTTGATGATCCTGCCTATCTTCTCGACGTTATCCATGATCACGAGGATCTCGTCGTTGAGGATGCCCTGTTCGTAGACCCTGGCGCCCGACATGAAGTTGTACCTCGCGCCGCACGTGTCGAGGGCCTCGAGGAGTAGGGAGGTCATGTGCGCCCCGAAGCTGGCGTGGCAGCCGCCGACCGGATCAGGGATATCCGACACGGGGTAGCCGAGCCACTTCTCGAGTTCCTTCGGCAGCCCCGCCGGGACCTTCCGAAGTCCGTCCTTGTCATCCGAGAACGCCACGAGTTCGGAGTCGTGGCCCTGAACCTGGACGCCCAACGCCACGGCATGGTTCCTGAGGGCGTCGCCCAGGCTCCCGATGTGCGGAAACCCAGACGCCCCGAGGCCGCTCTCCGTCCTGATCAGGTCTAGGCTTCTGCCGAGTCTCTTCTCGCGCTCGATCAGCTCATTCGCGGCCTTGTCGAACCACGTGCCGCGCCCAATCATATCGGGCACCTGAATTACCGCGCGGTATTGAGGCGGATAGATTAATAAATGGGGATCATGGTTTTTCGCATCAGGATGCCCCGAAAAGGCCACAAATCGATCACCGTCCGACATGAAGTTTATGATAAACTCTGGGACCTATGGGAAGCAAATAAAGAAGAATATCTGGTTAAAGGCATCACAAGTTTTTCAGGATTCGTGATAAAGTTTCTTCTTGAGGCCCTAAAACGAGAAGAGCAGCAAATTCAGGAACCGAGAGCCGCCTCTCCCTAGCCCTCTTTTCTAGCAGTTCATAGAGTTGATCTTCGACCTCGATCTCCTTCAAAAAAAGCCGTCGACTAACCCTTAGGAACGGCTGTTTTAATGGTTCCGCATACCTCGAAAGGGGAGAGGTAGGTGAAACTGTTTTATACCCTAATAGATAAGTAAACATTATGGAATCAAAAGCGATTCTCATTGGCATTATTATTGGCGTGATCGTCGGTGCTGCATACACAACCTCGATTTCATCCACCAAAGCGGACTCTGTGAATATTCTTTCACATTCCAGTTATGTCGGTATACTTGGGTGGTACTGGGTGGTGGGCGAAGTTCAAAACGTTGGCAGTCAACCCTTAGACTATGTCAGAGTAACGGCAACCTATTACCGTTCAAACGGAATCATGGTAGGGACAGCTTCCGCGTATATCGAATTAGATATTCTGAATCCGGGTCGCAAGTCACCATTTCTGATTATATATACGGACACGGCAAGAATCCCCGACATAGACCATTACTCCCTCGCCATATCTTCTTTCAGTCCTGCAAGTGCTCTTCCAGGAAAGCTGAAAATTCTCTCAAGCGAGGGATACATCGATCAAAGTGGTTATGTGCACGTAATTGGTGAAATACAAAACCTCGGGAGCACTACGGCGACCTTTGTAAAATTGATAGCGACCTTCTATGATCAAACTGGAAAAGTAGTCGCTGAAGGTGACGTGTATTCAGATCCTTATGATGTTCAGTCAGGCCAAAAGGCACCTTTTGATTTACGGTTGTCTGAAAAAATCAGGGTGCCGCTTATCAGCACCTATGCACTCACAGCACAATCGACGCAGTATTCGCTGCAATTGGCAGACTCGCCCATACCTCCTAATATCGCTTATTTCAACGTGTTATTTGGTATTAACATCGTTAGGGTGATCTATCCCTCAGACAATCCTTCCAAGCCCCTGGGATGCCTGCCGGCGTGGGTGAGCGACTGGCTGGCCTCGATGTCAGTCTCGACGAAGCTCACGACGTATATGGAAGGTCTCGATACGAATGGCGGATTCGTCGACCAGACATCCGGCAAGCCGGTGGGTGACGCCGGCGAGGGCGTGGTGAGCTTCGGCGGGCCGGTCGTGAATCCGGTCGTCAGGTACGCGGAGAGTGGCGGGACGCCCGCCGAGGACAGGGCGCCGATCAGGTTCCACGATGAGGGGGGGATGTTCTACTTCCAGCGCGGGAACGGCGAGGGCATCCCCGGCGCGAGCCTGCCGATCTCAGTGATCAACGGCGGCCAGGACATGTTCGTCATCGAGGTCTTCAGGGATGGGGACGGGAGGTACGTGATGCTCTGCTACGGGTTCGGATGGAAGGGCACCTACGCCGCTGGGAAGTACTTCCACACGGAGATCTACCCCAACCTGTATGCGTACGACGTCGGCTGGATCATCGTCAAGTGGGAAGACACAGACAACAATGGTTTCGTTAACAACCCTACAGACGGCGACACCTATACAATAATCGCATTGGGTTGATGGCGTAGCCTCAGTCTGATGCCACTAGATTCTTTATTTTCTCCCTCTCGTCCCGTGTGAACGCGAGCATCCGCTCGATGGCGTCGAGCCTGTACTCGTGCTGCGCCTCCATTGAGGATGGACTTCTTCAAAGTCGCGGGCGATAAGCCTTAAACAATCGAACTCCTCGTTCACTCTCGTATGTCCGTGAACGACCGAGGCGCCATGTACCTGGAGCTGGAGAAGACCATGAACGAACTCGAAGAAGTGGGGATGAACATCGAGAAGGCTGCCGACGCCTGCAAAAGCATACGAACCCTATTTCTTAAGGGAGGACCAGACATTGAAACGATTCCAGAAGCTCCACACAATTACGGTGAAGGGGATGATTCATAGTCCACGGCGCATGTCGTTGATTCCCACAGTATTATCGAGTTCAAGGATAACGTTGGGCAGATCGCACAGGCTTTCGATGATTCTATCCGCACCGGCCCTGACGAGTGCTTCGCGGCTGGTGAAATGGGAGGGCACGGCTATCGCGCACGCCCCCGCAGCCTTTGCGGCCTCCACGTCCTTGACGCTGTCCCCGACGACGACTCCGTCATGTGGGTCAACGCCGAGCTTCTCGAAACATGCCAGTATCTGATCCGGGTTGGGCTTCATTCTCACGCCCGCTTCTCTTCCGACGACGAAGGCGAAGTAGTCGCGTAAGCCGTTCTGTTTCAGGATCGCCTCTGCGACT
>Ga0315280_10003380_pt1 | contig 24589 bp, 20 predicted proteins | sample YL17G06_40_MG_FD_203697 | JGI IMG/M metagenome (GOLD analysis project Ga0315280, IMG submission 203697) | Sediment microbial communities from Yellowstone Lake, YNP, Wyoming, USA - YL17G06_40 | ecosystem: Environmental > Aquatic > Freshwater > Lake > Sediment | place: USA: Wyoming | collected...
TTTTTCGAGGAATTCATTTTGAACTCGAACAAGGCGATTTTGTGGCCATCATGGGAGTCTCAGGAGTAGGGAAGACGACTTTCCTCAACCTGCTCGGAGCTCTGGACAAACCGACTGAAGGCAAAGTTTTTCTCGATGGAGAAGATATCCTTTCCAAGGATGAAAAAGAACTAGCCTTGATCCGAAACAGAAAAATCGGGTTTGTTTTCCAGTTTTACCATCTTCTCCCAGAGTTTACGACTTTGGAAAATGTCAGCTTCCCGCTCTTAATCCGGGGAATGGATCGAGAAGAAGCCAGCCAAAAAGCCCATGAAATGCTCAAAGAAGTTTTTTTAGAAGAAAAAGCTTTCCTCAGGCCGGCTCAGCTTTCGGGAGGCGAAATGCAACGAGTTGCCATTGCGCGGGCTTTGATCAATGAGCCAAAATTGCTGCTGGCCGATGAGCCCACCGGCAACCTGGACTGGAAGACAGGAGAGATGATCCTCAAGCTTCTGCTGGAGTTGCACCAAAAGAGAGGTCTGTCCTCGATCATTGTCACTCATAATGAAAAAGTCGCCGAGTTCTGCCACAAGCTCTATCTCATGGAAAATGGTGAGTTGAAACTTTTGTCCCGACCCTAAAGTTATAAAATTTGTGAAATCTTATTGCTCAGCGCCTGTTTCTGGAAGCATCCCCAATTCCATGATGACTGAAGATTTTTATTGGGGGATGGGTTCGTCTTTGGAGGGAGAAAGCTTCGCTTTCCCCCTCCCAACGGTCGCCATGATCTTCTCAGGGCTCCCTGCCTCCCCTTCTCGGGCATATGCCCTGCGACCGAGGAGACATACCCCCCCTCGGCTCCCCCCGATCTGTTTCCATCCTCTGGAGGAAACAGATCGGCGAGGACGGACGGGGATGCGCTGTGACAGGACCCTATTCCCAATCATTTCTTTCATGGAAATGGAGATGCTTTCTAAATTTCTTAAATCTTTGAAAAAAAATGGCCAATATGGTATAAAAAAGAGGTCAAAAAATGAAAAGAGCAATTTTGATTCTGTTTTTGGCAAGCATTCCTCTCTCTCTTTTTTCCCAAGAATTGGTGGAAAAGATTGAGATCGCGGGAAATGAACGAGTCACCCGAGAGACTATCCTCTATTATCTTTCGGCAAAAGAAGGGGATTATTACAATAACGAGCTTCTGAAAAGAGATTTCAGGGTTTTATGGTCCACTGGCTTTTTTTCAAACCTCAAAATGGAGAATGAAGAGGGAGCGAACGGAAAAATCATCAAGATTATCGTCGAAGAGAATCCGGTCATCAAAGCCATCTCCTATAAAACAGGCAAAAAGGTCAAAGAAGATGACATTGTCAACAAATTGAAGGAAAAGGATGAATATATTCTTCCCTATTCTTATTACAGCCCTTACAAGGTCCAAAAGATCAAAAAGACCGTCCAAGATCTCCTGCTGGAGAAAGGGCTTCAATTGGCTAAAATTGACGTGGATGTGAGCAAAAAAGGGAAGAATGAAGTGGAGATATTGTTCAAGATCGACGAGGGGCCAAAGGTGAGGGTTGGCGATGTCGTGTTTTTAGGAAAAGCTAAATTGCCGGAAGCGATTCTCCGCGAGGCCATGAAGGAGAACAAAAAGCACGGGATCATTTCCTGGGTTTCAGGAAAGGATGTCTTCAAGCAGAATAAGCTCGCGGATGATCTAGCCTTGATCAAGAAGAGATTTCAAGAAAATGGCTACATGGAAGCGACTGTCGGCGAGCCGCGGATCGAAGAGATAACAAGAAGAACGATTTTCTTCAAAAAGCAAAAGATGATGAAGCTCGTTATCCCCATCAATGCGGGATATTTATACATGGTCGGCGAAGTGAAAATTGAAGGGAACAAAGCCATCGCTGCGAAGTATATTCGGAGTCTCATCAAATTCCAGAAGGGCCAGATCTACAGCACAAAAGTGAGGGAGAAGAGCATTGAGGATATCGCTGAACTCTATCGCAATGGCGGCTATTTGTACGCCCAGATCATGCCCGTCGAGAGCCTTGATCCCAAAAGAAAAGTGGTCAATGTGACTTTCAATATTTTCGAGGGTGAAGTTGCCTATCTCCACAGACTTGAATTCAAAGGAAATGTCTACACCAAGGACAAAGTAATCCGGCGCGAAATGCTTCTCAGGGAAGGAGACAGATTCAGCTTAGCCTATTTCAAAGATAGTGTTTTGAGAATCAAACAGCTGGGGTTGGTCGATTTGGAAAAAGAGCCTGAAATAAAGCCCAACCCCAACGATCCAACTCAGATTGATGTCACGGTCAATGTCAAGGAGCTCCAGAGGAATAACATCCAGTTTTCAGCGGGCTACAGCGGCTACGAAGGGACTTTTATCGCTTTAAGCTACTCGACAGTCAATTTCTTAGGAGCCGGAGAAAACCTGGAGTTCATGGCTCAGTACGGCAAAAGAATTAAAAACTATCAGTTTAGCTTTACGGAGCCCTATTTCCTGGGCAACCCAATCAGCCTGGGTTTTAACATCTACGACCGGAATATCATCTATCCTTATCTCTATGACCAAAAAGGGAGGGGAATTGATTTAACGCTTGGTGCCAGGATTTATGAATACTGGAGAGCCAGTTTCACCTACAGTTATGAATATACAGTTATTAAACCCGATACGAGTGGCGGCAGCTATCCCGGATACTATGGATACCCTGGTTATGACATCTACTATTCTGGTTTGTACGGGTGGGGAAAATTCAATATGAGCAGCATCACGCCCACCCTTTATCGTTCAACCATAGACAGTCCATTGACGCCCACTCATGGAACCATGTATCTCATTTCGTTAAAGTATGCAGGTCGTTTTCTGGGGTTGGGAGATATCCATCTTTTCAAGCCCCGCTTTGAGTGGGCCTTCTACCATCCGATCATCGGGCAACATGTCCTCGGATTCCACATTGAGTACGAGTTTGTCAGGGCCTATGGGCACTCTCAAGTTCCATTCTGGGAAAAATTCTATTTGGGCGGAGAAAGGTCGATTCGAGGGTATGAAATCTATACCATTGGCCCCCGGAGCGAGACGGGAACAAATATCGGCGGTGACACATCCATTGTTTTCAATGCCGAATACATCATTCCTGTGGGAGGGCCCCTGTATGCGATTCTGTTCTATGATATGGGCAATGCCTACGGCCCTGGGCAGAAAATCAACATCAAAAATATGTACCGCTCCACAGGCCTTGAGGTAAGGATTTATGTCCCGGCGCTTCGGGTTCCTTTCAGGCTGATTTTTGCGTATAATACTCCCAAAATATATGCTGACGATTCCAATTTTGCTTTTCGTTTTGCTGTGGGTACAACTTTTTAAAGGAGTTCCCCAATAAGGATAGATCCGACGAATCAAATTAAGGAGGTTCAATGATGAACAGCGCTTGTGCCAAAAAAATTCTGGTACTCATCCTCTTTGTTTCAGCCCTCACTTCTTTAAGCTTTACCCAACAACCTCTCAAAGTTGGTGTTGTGAATTCACAGGAAGTCTTGGAAAAATCGGTCGAAGGCAAGAAAGTGATTGCCCAGCTGCAGGACAGGGACAAAAAAAACCAGGCCGCTCTGGCGAAGATGGATGATGATATCCGGACGCTAGAATCTAAGATCAATACCCAAAGACTCACTCTGACCGACGAAGCTTTTCTGAATATGAATTCAGATCTTGAGAAAAAGAAGAAAGACAGACAGCGGTTTGCAGAGGATTCCCTGAGGGATATCCAGGACTTGCGGGATAGACTTTTTCTTAAGATTCAGAATGAATTGATCGTAATTATCGAACAGCTGGGAAAAGAAAAGAATTTGGATTTGATTCTTGATTTGGCGAAAAGCGGCGCTATTTATTGGAGCCCGGCCATCAACCTGACCGATGAGGTCGTCCGAAAATACGATGCGTCCAAGGCGACAACAACTCCCCCAACAAAATAAGTGCTACGCCAGTGTTGATGAAAATCGAGGAAATTCTGAAGTTTCTTCCTCATCGCTACCCTTTTCTTTTAGTGGACAGGGTCATAGAGATGAAAGAGGGAAAGTCCATCGTCGCGATCAAGAATGTCACCCACAATGAACCTTTTTTCCAAGGCCATTTCCCTAATTTAAAAATCATGCCTGGGGTTTTGATCGTGGAAGCCATGGCCCAGGCGGGGGGCATTCTCCTTTACCATTCGATCCCCGATCCTGAGAATAAGTTTGTCATGTTAAGCAAGATTGATAACACAAAATTCCGAAGGCCTGTTGTTCCGGGGGACCAGCTCAGATTAGAGGCAGAGATTATCAAGCTCAAAAGTAAGTTCTGTTATCTCCGAGGGAAGGCCTCCGTCGAGGGAGAAGTGGCGGCGGAAGGCGAGTTGATGGCATCGATTTTAGATCTCGAGGAGTTGAATGCTCGAAAATGAAGTTTTTATCCATCCCACAGCGACTGTCCACCCTGCAGCCCAGCTGGATGCTGGTGTCGAGATAGGCCCGCATTCATTTATTGGCCCCAAAGTCACCATTCATAAAAATACGAAAATTGACGCCCATGTCTATATTGACGGCGTTACGGAGATAGGGGCCGATTGCCATTTTTCTCCTTTTTCTTCCATAGGGACAGAGCCGCAGGATGTGGGCTACAGGGGAGAAGAAACCCTGGTTAAAATAGGCGACCGGAACATTTTCCGGGAATTCATCACTGTCCACAGGGGGACGCCCAAAGGCGGAGGCAGGACGCTTATCGGCAGCGGCAATTACATCATGGCTTATTCTCATATAGCCCATGACTGTCAGGTGGGGAATGAAATCATTTTTACCAACGGTGCCACCTTGGGTGGCCATGTCCAGGTAGACGATTATGTTTATATTAGCGCTTTCTCAGGTGTGCATCAGTTCTGCCGCATCGGAAAATATGCTTTTTTGGGAGGTTTTACGGTCGTCACCCAGGATGTTCTTCCCTTCTGCCGCGTGGCCGGCATGCGGCCCGTTTTTTTCTATGGACTGAACAGCATCGGCCTGAGGCGGAGAGGTTTTTCGAGTGAGAGAAGGGCAAAACTCAAGGAGATCTTCAAAATTCTCTTCCACTCTGACCTGAACACCACCCAAGCCTTGGAAAAAATCAAAGCCACTTTCGCTCCTGATGAGGATCGGGATGAAGTTATCAACTTTATCCAGTCTTCCAAACGGGGAATCATCAAAAAATCAGTAAAAATAGAAAAATGGGAAGCCGAATTGGAATAGTGGCCGGCTCAGGGGCATTTCCTGCCTTAGCCCTCTCCGAAACTAGAAAAAAGGGATATTCCTGTTTTGTGGCCGGAATTATTGGAGAAGCAGAGGCGAGCCTCAAAGAGAATGCTGAGGAATTTGAGTGGGTGGGGATCGGTGAGATTTTAAAGCTCATCACTTTTTTTAAAAAGCACCAGGTCCAGGAAGTCCTGCTCGCAGGAAAAGTCAGCCCGCAAGCACTCTACCAAAAAGAAAATTTTAATGCCACATCTTCCGAGCTCCTCTCCCAAATAAAAGACAAAAACCCCACGGTCCTCCTCAAGGCCGTCATTGATTTTTTAGCTCAACAAGAGATAAAGGTTTTGGACCCGACAATTTTCTTAATTCCCTATTTCTGCCCCGAAGGCATTTTGACAGATAAAAAGCCAGCTGTTAAGGTTTTGGAGGATGTTCTGTATGGCTGGAAAATCGCCCGTGCCATTGCTGATTTAGACATAGGGCAGACAGTTGCAGTCAAGGATAAAGCTGTAGTAGCTGTTGAAGGAATCGAGGGAACGGATGAAGCCATTCAGAGAGCAGGAACCTTGGCAGGGAAAGGAGTTGTGGTCATTAAAGCTAGCCGGGCTTCCCAGGACCCGAGAATTGATTTGCCTGCTGTGGGGCTGGGGACTGTGAGAGCTTTGGTCCAGGCTGGCGGTGCCGCGCTTTGCATAGAGGCCGGCAAAGTGCTCTTTTTCCAGAGAGAGGAGGCCATTTCTTTGGCCAATGCCAGTGGGCTTGCTTTAATAGCTAAGAAAGCTTAAATTGAGAGAGCTACGCTATTGTGCATTCGCAATCAACCGGACTGATATTTTAATGTCGGAGAATTGACGATGGAAACAGTGAGAGTGGGAATCATCGGAGTGGGATATCTGGGAACTCAGCATGCCCGGATTCTGTCCTATCTCGAGGAGGCCGAACTCAAAGCTGTTTGCGACATCAATTTTAAAAAGGCCCTCGAGATCGGAAACCGACATGATGTCCTGTACTATCAAAATTATGAAGACATGCTGGATGAGATCGATGCCGCTGTGGTGTCGACCCCCACATCTGAGCACTTTTCGATCTCTATGAATCTTCTCAAAGAAGGAAAATCGGTGCTGGTGGAGAAGCCTATCACTTCCACCGTCGAGCAAGCCGAAGAGCTCGTTGCCCTGGCGGACAAAAAGGGGCTGATCCTTCAGGTCGGGCATTTAGAGAGGTTTAATCCGGCTGTCGAAGCTGTCGAAAATTTGATTTCTGAGCCGAAGTTCATCGAAGTCCAGAGGCTGGGGTCTTTCTCGGCCCGCTCCCTGGATATAGATGTGGTGCTGGATTTGATGATTCATGACCTGGACATCATCCTGGCCTTGATCAGGGATGAGGTGAGTGTTATCAAATCTTCGGGGATCCACGTGCTCTCGGAAAAGATAGATATTGCCACCGCTAGGCTCGAGTTCAAGAAAGGCTGTGTGGCGACGCTCACAGCCAGCCGGGTTCACCAGGGGAAAGTGAGAAAGCTGAGGATTTTTGAGCCCACCTCCTATTATTCTATTGATTATATCGACCAGGAAGTAAAAATATTTCCTCTCAATGGTCGCCAGACAGACATCAAGACCTTGAAAATTCAGAAAGAAGAGCCTCTCAAGAAAGAGCTGAAGAATTTTTTAGATTGTATCAGGACTGGAAAGAGGAATAAGGTCACAGGGGAAGAAGGACTTAGGGCTTTGAAGCTGGCCTACCGTGTTCTCCAAGAAGCCGAAATCTAAGAAAAAAGGGAACCGGTTATTTCACGATCTTTATCAGTTTTCCCGATGCAGGCACATCTATTTGTTCTACCCCGTTCATGACGGCGAAAGGAGGCCACAAATCTTTCTTCATTCCAGCATTCTGAAAAATCTCTTTGAGTAACTGTCGGCCATTCGCCCTCATGAGTTTCACGCGTAGCGGTTCCCGGGCGAGGTGGTCTCTATCCTGTAATTCGCTGAAGGAATGAACGATTATAGAGAAATCTGAAGAATATTTGCCAAAGTCTGCGGCTGTGCTCAGGGCAGAGAAATAAAAAATATAGGATTCTTTTTTAATAAAAGAAAGCCGTGTCCGCAAGGTCGTTTTTTGGGGCTGAACGATATCATACACCTGGTGATAGGAGCGCAGGCCGTTGATAGTGGAGTATTGTTCGTCGATATACTGTCTTCCTTCAATCGAAGAAGCCTTTTTGCTGGCATAGCTCTCGAAACTTTCACTGCTCTTTTCGGCTTGAAGAAAGAGGGCAGCGTTTCCGTCTTTTGAGCTCAAGATGACCTGAGAGGAGTTATTCTGGACGTTCCATCCCTTGGGAAAGGAAAAGAAAAAGCGAAGCTGAGGATGATAGAAGATGTTTTCTTCCACATAGCCTTCCCGGGGATCCTCGCCATAGACGATGTTTTCCATTTGATGCAAATAATAATCCTGGTTCAGTCGGAGTTGGCTGTCTGATGAGGAGATCATGGCTTTCACGTTCTGAATGCGCTCGGAGGTCAGAGGGTGAGTGGAAAGAAAGCCAGGGAGAGAACTTTTACCGGAGAGGTCACCCAATTTTTTAAGGCACGCAAAAAATCCGATCATTTCACCCGGGTTGTAGCCTCCCGCCCTTGCGTATTCAACCCCCAGCGTATCCGCCTCTCTCTCGTCATCACGGCTGAACTTAAGGAAGAGAAGCTGCATCCCGAGGCTTGCGACTCCTGAGATCTTGGCAAAAGTGTCACTCAGGGCACTTCCCAGAGTTAGTCCCAGTTGAACGAGGATAAGCTTGCTCATCTGCCTCACGCTGTGGCGGGCGTTGACATGACCTAGCTCATGACCTATGACCACAGCCAGCTCAGCCTCAGAATTCATCATGGCCAAGATGCCGCGGGTCATGTAGATATAGCCGCCGGGCAAGGCAAAAGCATTCACGATGGGACTATCCAGCACAGCAAAATGGTAGGTGAGTTGAGGCCCCTGCACTACTTTGTCATTTGGAACAGGGAATCCTCAAGTCCTGAATTAATAGTCACTTTGGTGACTGTCATTCGGATGAATTCAGAGGCATTTTGGTAGATAGTGATCGAGTGCGGCGTCATCATCTCATTATCCTTCTGATAATCCCCAAATACTGTCTCTGCTTCGACCTCAACCCCGGTTTGGTCAAGAGATTTTCCCTTTGTTTTATACAGAAGATAAGTGGTGGGATCTACATACAGAGTGGCCTTATAACCATCAGAATAAGTTTGCTCCAACACCAAGCATTCTTTATCCTCAATTTTTTCTTTTCCCTTGAATTCGTAGCTGATCCCATATTTTTCTGGATTCAAAGTTGCATCCGTACCCATGGCTTGGCGCCTCATGTCTCGAGCGAACCTTTCAGGCATCTCTTGGGTCACTCCTGTTTGAGGGTTTGTCATCCAAGCTGTTTGCCCATCATAGCCCTGGGAGATGATCATGCCCATTATCTCCATATCCATCCGCATCTTGTTCGGCTCTTTCTGGTACATGGTCATGATGCCCTTCATCCCGTACTGAATCATCTCCATGGCACCCGTGAGTGTTGTGTCCTTTACTGTCTCCAGGAGCTTTCTCCCTCCCTGAGCTTCGATCATTTTCTCCATGATATCCTTAGCGGTCTGGGTATACCCGGGAGAGGATACCAATCCTAAAAAGAAAATGGTCGCAAGGCAAAGTGACAAGTATTTTTTCATAATTTCCTCCTTTATTCTTATTTGAATATCTTCATTTTGAATTATCTATTTTATAAAAATCTGCCAACAATTCCAAATGATTTTGTACGTGGGATGCATCTCTATTTATGTGATGCAACTGAGAAGGAATAGGGTCCTGTCACGGCTCCTCCCCATCCGTCCTCACCTCCGCTCCCGCAAGATACCGCAAAGGAAATGATTCAAGCGCCGTGAGGCCCCGGGCGGGTGGAGGGCCCCTCCGCCGTGCCACCCTCCTTCGATTGTCGCATCATATCACCTAAACAGGGATGCATCGTTGGACGTGTGTTGACACTTTTCAAAACCCCTTTATCACGGAATCGGAGACGCTTCTTAAAGAAAAATGGGGCATCCACTTTTTCTTCATTGATTGCTTTTCTTGAAGGATTCAAGTAAAAGAAAGAACAATGAAAAAAAGAAGCGGGAAGGAGAAAAAAAATGCAATTCAACAAGATTGAGTATATGGAATGGGCCAAGACAAAAGCCGATCTGAAGATCAATCTCTGCCGCAGCGGAGTGCCCGATTTAGCGCTTAAAGACCTAAGACTAAATTTAGATGACCTTGAAATCAACAGTGAATACTCCTATGGATATCCCCCACTCAGAGAAGCCATAGCAGCCAGATATGGAGTAAAAGAAGAGAATGTGGTGACAACGATCGGAACTTCTCAAGGGCTTTTCTATGTTTGTGCCACTCTTCTAGAGAGAGGGGATAAAGTTCTAGTTGAAGAGCCTGCTTATGAGCCGCTTTTGGCTGTTCCTCGTCTTTTCGGCGCCCATATTTTAAGGCTGGAGAGGAAATTCGAAAATAAATACCAGATTGATTGGGACGGGTTTGAGTCGCTGGTTGCCTCAAATGTCAAACTGGTTATTCTGACCAACCTTCACAACCCGAGTGGGGCGCTCCTTCCGCGCTCTGAGATTTCGAAACTAGCCGCACTCGCCCAGAAAAAAGGCTTCATAGTTTTTATTGATGAGATTTATCTTGAATTCTGGGATGGGGAAGAAAGCCAAACAGCCTTTTCTTGCGGCGAAAACATCGTGGTTGGCTCCAGTCTGACCAAAGTCTATGGCCTGCCGGGTCTTCGCTGCGGTTGGATATTGACTCCAAAGTCCTTAGCAGAACAAATGAGAAAGTTGACGGACTATGTGAATGTCGAACAAGTTTTTGTCGGAGAGCAGATATCTGCCAAGATTTTTCCTCTGCTCGATGCGATCAAAAATAAAAATAGACCCCTCATCTGCCAAAACTCCGAAATGGTTAAAGAGTTTATCCGCGAGGAGAGAAAACTGAGTTGGGTTGAGCCCGCCCAGGGAGTCATCTGTTTTCCGAAGCTTGAGACCCGGGCTAACGGAGATGAACTGGCCCGAGTTCTTCGGGAAAAATATGAGACATCTCTTGTCCCCGGTCGATTCTTTGAAGAGCCCCGGCATTTTAGGCTTGGCTTTGCTGTGCCCTCTGATGTTCTTGCTCAAGGGCTCAAAAACATTAAAGAAGTTTTAAAGGAATTTTGATCGGGTATATAAGTTTGTATTTTCGAATTTTATGATAGAGGGTGGTGCGCGAAATATTCAATATTTTTGCTGTCTCGCTCATGTTGCATTGAGTGACTTCGAGCAGATAATCGATATAATCTTTTTCTAAATTTTTAAGCGCGGGGAGACATTCTCTCTTCCAGAATAATGCTTTTTTTCTCAGATTTAAATAATAGCGAAGAAATTCAGACATGGAATTATCTCCCTTGAGCTTTATGGATCATCCGGAAATTGTTAGCCACTACATAAGAAAGGGCTAGATTAGAGGCCAAGCTCATCACCCAGGCCATTCTTTTATCTTTTTTGAAGAGACTTTTTAGGCTGTAATAGCTCAGGGCTGAAATGCCCAGCTTAACAGCAGCAAATACATAGGGATTTTTGACGAAGGGTTTCAGGAGCGGATTTCCTTCCTCCAAGCCAGGATATTTTAGCGCTTCTCGAGTTGAAAAGTAATCGGCCACATTCAAGGCTGTGAAAGTGATTAATGAGGAAGTGAAAAGTGCATTTTCGATTTTGTGGGTTTTTAACTTGATCTCTGGATTGAAGACAACTAGTTTTAATCCGGCTTCGTCTATCATATTTTTTCCTGCCCGGATAGGAGCAATTTCTGAATTCAAAACAGGTATCGCTTTAGCTGGGAGCATGGCCGTTTCAGCCAGAGCGATTGTTTGATCCTCGCTCTCGGCATTTAAGGGGAGACTTGTAACAAAAACAATTGCTATGATTGCCAAAGTTATTTTTTGTTTTTTTCTCATTATTCTTCCTTTTTCACCTGGCAATCTTTTATAGAGCAAGAAAGATGCCAATCCTCTGAATAAATTTTATCTAATTGATAATAAATTAATTAGAAAGATTTTAGGGGACAGAGACAGGAGAGGTATAATGTCAAAAAAATGAACACTTTTCTGCGTATCTTGGTTTTAAATTGTTGATAATAATTTAATTAGTTGATTTCTAAACGAAATGTTCAAGAATTGGACTTAAAAATGGGTGGATTTTCCCCTTTCTCTTAGCGAGAAAGGTTGTATTTCTCAAGTTTGTTGTAGAGAGTTGTCCGCGAAATCCCCAAAATCTGCGCTGTTTTCTTAAGGTTCTTGTTGGTAATTTTCAGAAGATAACCGATGTAGTCTTTCTCCAAATTATCCAGAGTGGAGAGATTCTCTTTGCTGATAAAAGGAATTTTGCTCGGCAGAGGCACTGCATCGCGCAAATACTTGGGCAGATTTTCGACATCAATGAATTCCTTTTGGCAGAGCATGGACGCCCTTTCCAAGACATTTTCTAGCTCCCGGACATTTCCGGGCCAATCGTATTTGAGGAAGAGCTTCTGAACCTCTCGGGAAACCCCCCTCAACTCCTTAGAGAATTTTTCATTATAGCGGCTGAGGAAGCGCCTCACTAGAAGAGGAATATCTTCCAGTCTTTCTCTGAGCGGCGGGAGATGAATTTCAACTTTGTTCAAGCGGTGGAAGAGGTCTTCCCGGAAAGATTTTTTTTGAATGGATTCAGTTAAATTTCGATTGGTAGCGGCAATCACTTTCACTTCAATGAACTTACTCTCATTTGACCCCAAAGGCCGGAATTCATGATGTTCAAGAATTCTCAGTAGCTTGGCTTGAATCGAGATGGGGATTTCTGCGATTTCGTCCAAAAAAATAGTCCCGCCGTTTGCTTCCTCAAACAGGCCTCTTTTATTCCGATCTGCGCCCGTAAACGCTCCCCGCACATAGCCGAAAAGCTCGGATTCAAAAAGGCTTTCAGGGATGGAAGCGCAATCGCAAATGACAAGCTTCCTGTTTTTGACCGGACTCAAATTGTGAATGGCCCAGGCCACCATCTCTTTTCCTGTTCCTGTTTCACCAGTGATGAGAGCGCTTGTGTAATATTTGGCAATGTTTTCAATCAGGCTGAAGTTTTCGAGCATGAAAGGGTTCTTGCTGATCATCCCCTGAAACATGTATTTTTTTTCTAATTTTTTTTCTAGAAGAAAAGTCTCCCTTCTCAAAGCCTTTTTTTCGATGATTTTGTCCAAATCAGCTTGAATGTTTTGGATTTGGACTGGCTTAGTCAGGTAGTTGGTGGCCCCTTTATGGATCCAGTCCAACACCTTTTCCGAGTTTCGAGGCTCGCCGACAACGATCACATCGAGCAGCGGATCAAATTCTTTAAGTTTTTGGAGAAGACTCAGATTTTCTTGCGCGGAATCATCCAGGTCTAAGAACACGACTTTGATGGCAAAATCTTTGAGGAGAGAGAGAAGATCCTCATCCGTTCTGCAAAAATGAAGAGCAAAGTTATCAGCCAGAGAAGAATTTTTTAACGTTTCGAACAGAGAAGAATCTTTGCTAATGACGAGCAAATGAATATCTGTTTTCATTTTGGGCTTATCTTAGCAACTTCTGTGAGGATTTACAAATTCACTTTCCCTTATTAACGGCGCCCGGCCGGCTGCGGCTGAATTGAATTCGGATTCTGCCCTGAATTTCTTCCTCGATCCGAGAGATTTCGAACTTCGTCTGAGCGAGGTATTTAAGATGTGCCCTCAGATAAGTAATCCCCTGTTCACAGAGAAAATTGAGCCATCCCGCATGGGCTGTTTCGTCCATGATTTCAGGCGTTTCCTCAACAAATGTGATCTGGCTTCGCAGTGTGAGCTTGTTTTCTTGGGAGGAACGCCTCTTGGCATAGAGATTTAAACCATCGTAGAGTTCGAGATAATCCAGGTGAGGCTGCCAGCGTCCTGCCCAGCGGTAATACCGGTCATAGAATTTTTTGTTGGATTTTTTGATTCGCTCATCAGCCTGCATTTCTTCCACAATAAATTTTCTGAGTTCTTCCCCCGCTTCTTTCCACTTTTGATAAATGGGCAAGCTTAGAGTCTGGTAATAAGCATACCAGCCCCTCGGGATCCAGTAGTCCCGGAAGAGATAGGGAGAATAATTGGAAAAGGGCTGGATCCACTCATGGGAAGGATAGCCATGGAGGTTAAGGTAAATATCAGACATCCATCTGTTCGTCAGGTCTCTCCGCACAGCAGCTTCAGGCAAAAGAGGCTTTGCAGCAGTCACCTGATAGCCGATTTCAATGCCTAAAGAGCTGTAGCGGCCTGCATGCAGGCTATGGAAAGGAGTCAATTTTTGAAGCTCATAGGCCAACTCGGCTCCGTCCGGGTTCTCCATCGGCTGAAGAACGATGTTCATTTTCTTGAGGTATTCCTGATAGGTTTTATCCCTGGCGAAGAGTTCAGCAAATCGGAGGGAATAGTTGGTCGAAGAGACTTCGTTAGCATGCTGGCGACTGCTCAGGTGGAGAGTCGGCTTATAAGTGATGAGACGTGGAATGGAGACGTATTTGTCCTGGGGAAGAAAAATTTCTAAGACTGGAATTTCCCTGTTTTCATAGGACTTTCCTCCCGAATAGCTTTTGATGACCTTATACTGGCTGAGGCGCCTGATTGTCTCCCAGCACATTTGCGGCGAGAGAATTTCATGGGTAGTAACGATCAGCTCTTCTGGTTTGGGAAAAGGCGGGAGAGCCTTCTCTTCAGGCTTTTTATAGGTTACGGGAAAGCGCTCTTCTTTTTCCAGATCTTTGTATCTCATTATTAATGTGATCGACTTGAGCTTGGGATAGTTAAAGGTATCGGCAATAGAGCCATCTTCCAGGAGGTTTCGGTAGGAATCAATGATATCTAAAAGTGTCAGGTAATCCGTTTCGTTTTCAAGCTCCATCTCAACGAAAAGGTTTTCGATCCGCTCCTCCTGGCCGTTATAAATAAACGATGGGATTTGGAGAGTTTTGGTTTTGATCGAGGGGAAGGATAGGGTTTTGCTGAGCTCCTCCAGGCCTTTCTCTTTCCATTTGAGAATGACCTGTGGGGAGGAGGCGAGCCAGTCATCAAAAGTTACTTTGATTTTCCCTTTTCCCCCTTCGAGTGAAGGGTGAATGACAGGCAGGACATTTCCGGGCGCTGAGTAGCGCGAGGTATCATCTGGCAAGTCCTTTTCCTCGGGCTCAATGGTGGTGATTCCCTTCAGGAAATCGAGCGTATCAAAGTAGATTTCATCATGGATAGCTTCGAGCGAGCTCACCATCTCTTCATCCAAGCCCAGCCTGTAATCGGGCTCACTGAACCACATCTCAAGCTGAAGCCTCTTGAAATAGGGCTGTTTGGACAGAGCGGGCTCATTTCCTGTTTTTTTCAAGATGTAAGAATAAACAGGAAAGAGGACTTCTTCCTGGTAATAATCCCAGAATTTCTCAAGGTCTGTTTGCAAAAGCGTGTCTAAAACCACTTCGTTTCCTTTTTCAATTTTCAGCCAGCCCGTGGTGATTTTGGACGTTCCCCATTCAGGCAGGACTTTGAGGAATGGAATTTCTTTTGTCCTCGGAGTGAAGCTCTGCTGGAAGAAGAGCATACCCTTCTCATCAAAAGCCAAGATCTCATACACAGGTTCTTTTTCGCTCTTCATTTCAAATTCAATCTTCTCGAGGGGAAGGTTGCGTTCTCGAGAGAAAATCTCATCCACAGGGTAAAGCTCTTGGAGCCAGCGGAGAGGTTCAGAATAAAACCTCTTGAGCTGGCTCAAATTGTCTTTTTCTTCAGCAAAGCGAATGGTCAAACGGCTGATATTTTTATTTTTAAGAGAGGGGAGGACCTTTTCTGTCAGCCAGAAAAATCCCTGTTTATAGGCAGAGAGCACTTCCACTTCAAAGTCGCTCGTTGTCTTTTCTGTGAGAAGAAGCTCAATCTGTTTTTTGATTTTCTGCCTGACTTCTGGCGATTCACTCAATCCCACGCTTATTCTTAAAGGAGATTTTGAGGTATCGAGCGCTGGGAGTTTATCTTGAATCAGGCTCAGTGCTTCATCGCCTTCCCAAGAAAATTCTTTTTCTTTTTCAAAGATATTTTTACTTTCTTTAAGGTTATAACTTTTTATTTCGAGGCTCTCTGTTTTGAGAGAATTTCCAAGATATCTCTGGATGTTTTCCTCAAAAACCTGGTTCTTTTGGGGGAGGTACATTTCTGCCTTAAAATATTCGAGGTCTTTCTCTTCCATCCCCTCCACAATCTTTTTCAAATTTTTCTCAAAATAGGCTTCAGCGCTTCCATTCTCGCCTTTGAGGTACTTCTCAAGGTCCTGGGCTAGATCGCTGAAGCTGGGTTTCCCTTCTTGATATTCTTCAAAATAGGGAAATGTCCGGCTGAAATAAGAGAGTGTTCTTTCTAAAGCTTCGTTGTTCGCTCCTGTGAACGCTAAAGCGCTGGATTTGTTGAAGGCTTTGGGGATGACCTGGACTATTCCCCAGTTGTTTTCCAAGGCTGGAATTTTCAGCTTCCCGGTTTTGATGAGGTCTTGACTGAGGCTGTTCGGGCCGATAAGAATAGGAGCAATTTGTGTCTTTTTGTTTTCAACCTCATCATCCAAACAGACGATGGGAAACGAAGCTCCTGTTGTCGGGAGGACAAGCCTAGAAGCTAGCTGATCTACCCCTTTAATGTTTGAATTCTGAGGAAGGATGATGGACGTGTCCAAGCTATCCAAGATAGTGTCCTTGTCGCGATCTGAGTAAAATCCCTTGCTTGAAAACAGGCTGAGAAGGTCAAAATCTTTTCCGGAAGAATCAAATCTAGGAATCTCCTTATAGTAAGGAGTCAGAATTCTTTTTGGATATCCCAGGCGCGGGAGAGCCATTTGCAGGTTCTTTTTTCCGTACCTCAGGTTGAATGTAATCTGGCCGCAGCCAGGATAAGAAAGGACTTCTGTTTTTTGCCCTTTGAAACGCTGACCTCGCAGAATTTCCAGTGCCTGAAAAGCCTTTTCTTGGTCATCGGAATCCGTCAAGTAGACGTCCACACTCAAATTTTTAATCTCGCCTGCGCTGAATAAAAACTTTTTTAAGGATTCTTTAGCTGTTTTAAGCGGAGGAAACTCATAAAGAGCAGATTGAAGAACAGTTTTTTGAAGGGAGATTCCTTCTTCGGCCAGGAATTTCATTAAATCATTTTCAAAGGACAGATAGGTTGGCCCTTCCTCACGGCCCCAAATATCCCAGAAGTAAGGCCAGCGCAAGAAAAAAGAGCGGCCAGCTTGGAGCAGTGCATCATCGGACCCCGCGATAAGCGCCACCCCTCTTTGATTTTTAGTTGAGAAGAGAAAAACAAGGCCTTGATTCACTGCGAGCGCCGGGATATTTTGTTTTGAGTCTTTTATGAAATCCTTTATGATGGAGATGTTGGACCCAACATAGATTGGAGTTTGGAAGGGCTGGAGGTTTTGAACTTCTGATTCTCGCTTGACTAAAGCAAAATCGATAGCCAAACTTTCTAAATTAGCCCTTGCCGCAATATCTGCGGCTACAGCCAGTTCGTAAGCCGTGGGGTTATCCGGAATGACAATCTGGAGAGCAACTTTTTCGCCAAGATTATCGCCATCGAGGTCTTTGATTCCCTTTCCCAGGAGGAAAAGATGAGAAAGGCTGGAGATCTCCGTGAACCCAGCCTGAAAACACAAAAAGATTGAAAGCAATAACAATATTCCCTTTTTCCTCATGCGTTCACCTTTGTTTGAGGTTTGAAATATCATTCTATCATTAAAGAGAGAACAATTGTAGCGGTTGGATTTGTCCGACAATAATAGAAGGTTCTCTTTAAAAATTCCTAAAGGAGAATCACCTCTCCAGAAAGTACCTCTTATTCTGTGATAAAGGGTCTTTGAAAAGGGCTGCAGCGGCCAGGTGATATGACAGAACCGGAATAGCCTCGCTCCCGTTCAGGTTTTTCACGCCGTTCCCTCTTCGCCCTTCTCGGCGCCTGCGGAACTCGCAGGGCTCTGACCAGGTCATTCGAAGGCACGCTGCGTTTTCCCCAGCGAGGAAAACTTGCTCGCCTCGAGGCTCCGCTCCCCTTCTCCCTCCGGTCGAGGAACCATGCCCGCTCCGCCTCTTCCCACGGCCTTCTTCATGACCTGGTCCTCGCCCATCCATCCGGGTTCCCTCGAAGGGAGACCGATCTGTTCGTAAGAACAGGTCGGTCGGGAGTTTCAAGGGGGTCTGCCCCTTTGGTCGCAGGATGCAAGTCCGAGAAGGGGAGGCAGGGAGCCAAGCCTTTTTTCAAAGCATCTATTCAATCATCACGGAAAAAGAGATGCTTATGTGCCATTTTAAATTATTGAATATTCAGGGAAGGTGAGATATATTCAGTGGAAAGAATTTTTATGAAAACTGCGCTTTGTTCAATTCGCCTAAAGGAGGGAAAGATCCTATGAGGTCCAAAAAGCTTGCATTGCTGCTTATGTTTGTCTGCTTTGGCACGGCTCTGCTGCTTCCAAATTATGAAGCCAGCCAGGATAAGCCTCTAAAGAATTCATCCCGCCAAGACAAGAACGGTTGGATTTTTGTCCACCTGGAAGGGAGTTCCCGCGAAATCGGTTTCCAGCAGGGCTGGCATCTTGCTCCTGAAATCGATGAAGCCCTTAGGATGTTTGCTCTTTTTTTCCCTAAAGCAACGCAGAGAGATTGGAAGTTTTGTCGGTGGACAGCGGAGAGGATGTTCTGGCCCAAACTCGAAAAAGAATACCAGGAAGAAATCGAAGGAATCGCCGAAGGCTTGCAAGCGAGGGAGAAAAAATACGATAGATTTGATATTACCGCCCTCAACGGATGGATTGAGCTCGCCTGGTATTACATTCCTTATTTGGATGAGAAAGTGAAGCCTGGCTCTGGAAACAACAAAGCTCCAGGCTTCTGCAGCGCCTTCATCGCCACCGGCAGCTACACCGAGGATGGCAAGATTGTGATCGGACATAATAACTGGGTGGATTATATCGTAGGAGAGCGGTGGAATGTTGTCGCAGACATTGTGCCTGAAAGAGGGAATAGAATCCTCATGGACTCGTTCCCCGGCTATATTCACAGCGGCGACGATTTTGTGATCACGAGCGCAGGCATCGTTTACACGGAAACAACCATGGCTCAATTTAAGGGGTTCAAGGAAGATGGAACGCCTGAGTTTAGGCGCGCCCGGAAAGCAGCTCAATACGCAAACTCCATTGACGATTTCATCCGAATCATGACCGAAGATAACAACGGCGGCTATGCCAATGATTGGCTTGTGGGCGATTTAAAGACAAACGAGATCGCGAAGTTCGAGCTCGGGCTCAAGAACCAAAGAGTCTGGCGCAGTAAAGACGGCTATTTTGTCGGCGCAAATTTTCCGAGCGACGAAAAGCTAATTGCAGAAGAGACCACTTATAATCCCAAAGATATCACGGTCTCGATGAATGTCCGAAAGCTACGCTGGGAAGAGCTGATGAAAGAGCATAAAGGAATGATCAACATTGAGAAAGCCAAGATGTTCGAAGGGGACCACGTTGATTCTCACCTGAGTGCGACGGCTTCCAATAGTTGCGTTTTGTGCGGACATATTGACGAAGATCCCAAAGGGGCCCTTGAAATGAACTGGGGACCTTATTGTCCAGCAGGTGCAGTTCAGGGCAAAGTCACGACTGCAGCGTTGGCCAAGGAATTGAAATTTTGGGCAAGGATAGGGCATCCCTGCGGCCAAGATTTTATTGCTTCATATTTTTTCCAAAAACATCCAGAGTACAAATGGCAGGAGGAGTTTCTGCGGGATATGAAATCTCATCCTTGGACTCTGTTTGAAGCCAAAAGATAAGGAGAGAGAAGAGAACCAATAAAATTTAAATTCCAAAAGATGTTTTTAGTATGGATAAATTCTTGAGCCAGAGTTTTGATCTCAATGACGATCGATATCTGGCCGTGTATGATGAACTGCCGCTTTGGTCGGCACCGTTCGGGATGATGCTCCTCGATACGGTTCAACTTGGCCCGAATATCAAGGCTTTAGATATTGGAAGCGGAGCTGGATTCCCTCTGCTTGAGCTGGCCCAGAGGCTGGGCGATTCCTGCCGGGTTTTTGGCATAGATCCGTGGGAGCCAGGCTTGAGTCTGGTCAATTTAAAAATAAAGATTTTAGAATTAAGAAATATTTCAGCGATAAAAGGCATGGCCGAACATCTGCCGTTTGAGAATAACTCTTTTGATTTGATTGTTTCGAACAATGGAATCAACAATATCCAGGATCCAGAAAGGGCGTTGACTGAATGTTTTCGGGTGAGTCGGCCAGCCGCGCAAATGGTCATCACCGTCAATTTGCCTGAGACCATGAAAGAGTTTTATGAAGTGTTTGAGAGGACACTCAGAGGACTAGGGAAAAACCTCGAAATCAAAAGAATGCAAGAGCATATTTTTCATAAAAGAAAGCCGTTGTCATGGACAAAAGCGCTCCTCCAAAAAACTGGATTTCGGATCGTGGAGACGAAAATCGATTCATTCAAACTCCGTTATCTGGATGGCAGTACGATGTTCAAACATTTTTTGATCCGCTCTTCGTTCCTGGATCCTTGGAAAAAAGTCGTCGCCCCAGAAGATCTATCTCAGGTTTTCGGTTTGCTGGAAGAAGATTTGAACAGAATCGCCCAGGAAAAAAGCGAGCTTAGCTTAACCATTCCTATGGCCTGTATCGATTGCCGTAAAGACTAAAATATTAGAAGGAAAAAGCTCCCGTGAGAAGAAAAGAAAAGGAGATTAAAGATCCAAAAATTCTAGAATCCGTCCTGCGCCAAGCCGCTATCTGCAGGCTGGGTTTATCTGAAAAGAATTCTCCTTATGTGGTTCCGCTCAATTTTGGCTACCGAGCCAATTGCCTTTATCTTCATTCGGCAGGCGAGGGCAGAAAGATTAATATCCTCAAAAAGAATAACAGAGTCTGTTTTGAAGCCGAACTCGAGGTCGAACTCATTCCAGCCGAAAAGGCCTGTGATTGGGGAATGAAATATATAAGTGTGATCGGCTTCGGGAAAGCTTATTTTGTCGAAAGTTCAGAAGAAAAAAGAGAAGCTTTGAACATCATTCTGGAGCATTATTCTGAGAAACCTCCGTTTGAATACTTAGAAGAGGCTCTCAACAGGGTCACGGTCATCAAAGTTAAAATAGAAAGCATGACCGGCAAAAAATCTTAGATCAAGGTTCGCCCAAAATCCGATCCCGGAGCACTTTCAAGGACATGGGATCTACGCGGTCAAAGACATTGAACAGGGGGAGGTGAGAGGGGGCCAACTTTTTAACATCCTCGTAGACCGGCGGCGTCACCAGACAGACATCCACCGAATTGAGGATGGATTGAACTTTTTCTTTTTCTTCAAAAACACAACAGGAAAGATTCAGGTCCTCGCTCAATTCGGCCTTGAGAAGGTCTTTGTAGAGCGGGATGAATTCCTTATCCCGGTAGATAAACCCAAAACGGGCTTTTTTATCAATGGCATCGAGTTTGCGACGCGTTTCAGGCGCCATGTTGGTGATGAGGATCTGGATATCAACGTGGAAGTCGCCCACCAGAGCCTTTGTTTCGTTGACATGGAAGCCTGTGGTCACGATGGCGATCAACGTATCTTTTTCGGCTGAGATTTTTTGGAGTTCGCTTCGCAGTTCGCTGATTAAGACAGGCCTAACATTAATAGCGAGATATTTTTTGAGGAGTTCAGAAATTTCCTTAACTTGAAGAGGATTGCACTCTGTAAAAATAATAAACTGCTTAGACTTCTCCGCCGAAACATCGAGCAGGATTTGGTCTATGATTTTTCGTGCGTCCTCGATGCTTCTTCCAGTCTTGATGAATTTCTTGATTGCCGTTTTCAAAGATTCAGCTGGTTCTGATTCGACGGGGATAGGCGCCTTTATTTTGGGGGCGGTTCCTTTAAGGAGGGTGGCATAAGTCCTTTTTCCTCGTTTCATGGAGATGAGGCCTTCTTTTTCGATCTCTTTATAAGCTTTCCGGACCGTCTCAAAATTGACTTTCAATTCTTTAGCGAGCGAATTTACGCCAGGAAGAACTGTGTTGTCTTGAATGGCTCCAGTGGATATGTAGTTTTTAATCAAGTCCTTTAATTGCAGATAAAGCGGAATTTTATTTTCTTTATCTATATGCCATTTGATCATGGGTTTATCCTCTCCTCTAATCGATTAGCTGCTAACAACAATTCTAAAACACTATATTTATAAGTCAAGTTATTTTATTTCTTTAATTGGCTAGACCATATAATAAATTCGAGGAGGTAAGCTTATGCACCTAGGGAAGGCGAAATCATTCTTCGTTTTTGGCCGCGATACTACCAAAAACACCGCGGGCTCAAGTATTTTGAGCCCTGGAGCTATAAAGTCTGGCAAAATTCTGTGGTATGAGGGATACAACGCTAACAATAATTATTTCAAGAAGAGGAAGCTTGACCTTGTCGATGTTTATCGTCGATATGTGAAAGCCATCAGAGATGAGATAGGCAGAGATTATTTCCTGCTCGGCTGCTGGGGGATCCGGCCTGAGAGCCCGTTTTCCTCGGCTCCTCCGGCCCAAGTCTTCAGGCTCCATCTATCTTATTTTGGCGACAAAAAATCAATTTGTCCCCAAAATCACTTGCGGTAACCCATCCTTGGAGGCTTGGCCCGAAGGAGGCCTGGGGCTACCCTCGTCAGACGGGCTCTCAGACTGATCTCCGCGTGATGGTCGCTGCAGCGCTTTTCAAAGCCCCTTGATCACGGAATCAGAAATGCTTCCGCTTGACTTTTTACCCTTATTCCTGTATTTTGTTGCTAACATAAGTATAAGATGATACAACCCCTAGTACAGATTATTTAAATATATAGCATATATTGAATTTTTGCTTGACAGAAGCCTTTAACCTCAGTTATTATAATTAACGCTCCAAGATATAAGTCAGCCAATACGAAGATGAATATACATCATATAAAGTATTTTGTTGTTAGTTTCCTGGTTCTTTTCCTCTTTGGAGGAAGGCCGGTCGAATTCGGCCAAGAGACCAGTTTTTTTAAGGGATTTTTGATCTCAAAGCCCATCATTAGAATTGGAATCGGCGTGAACTTGTGTGATATCAACATCCGTTCTTCCTCAGGGATGAAGGTCTATGAGGCCAAAATAGATTACAAGGTTATCTCTGCTGATGCCCGGGAGGTCAGAATCCAGGGGCACAGGGAGAGATTATCCGAAAAATTCGTCATCCTTATTGCTCAAACAAAAGAGAAAAAAGAAGCAGACCTTATCGCTCAGGACCTTAGGTCAAAGCTGAAAGCAAAAGTCTATGTGGAAGAGAACACTGAAGATAAAATCAACGGAATTTTCCAGGTCAAGGTTGGCGATTTTTTAACGAGGGGAGAGGCCCTGAGCTCAATAAAACAACTGAATGCCATCGGTATCAAAGATGTCTGGATCATCAGAGAGGAAGTCACTGAGCAAGAGTCCAAGCCGCTCTGGATTTTTGTCGACGATCGACTCCAAAGCCTCAACGAGGATACAGTCCTGTATTTTATCCCCAGCAACCCTCAGAGTTTCCTTTCCTTTAACGGCCGGGATTACCGCGGCATTTTTGTTCTCAAGTCGAGCTCCAAAGGGATCGTGCTGATCAATATTATAAATATCGAGGACTACTTAAAGGGCGTTGTGCCCAACGAGCTCTCTCCTTATAACTTCAATGAATTGGAAGCTCTCAAGGCTCAGGCGGTGGCGGCCAGAACTTATGCCATTAAAAATTTAGGCTTGTATGAAGGGCTGGGTTTTGACCTTTTGGATACTCCCCAATCACAAGTTTATAGAGGAATGCTCACGGAACATCCACTCAGCAGCAAGGCTGTCGAAGAGACAAAAGGAGAAGTCGCCCTCTACAAGGGAGAGCTGATCAATGCTCTTTACACGAGCACCTGCGGCGGAATGACCGAAAACAGTGAAAACGTGTTCGATGGCAAGCCCGTGGCTTACCTTAAAAGTGAAGAATGTGTTTATGAAAAAAATCCAGAATGGGTACTTGAGACCAAAAACCTGTTCCTGCCCATCCAGGTGAAGGGACAAGATATCAGCCAGGAAATTGCCTATCTCATCAGCTTAAAAATCCTTCCTTTTGAGATAAATCCTTCCTTCTACAGACAACCAGTTTCTTTTACGGAAACAGTGGATTGGATTCAAAAAGCTTTGAGTCTGTTAGGCAAAAAGAATGATAAATTTGACCCGAAATATTCTGTTCTTAATTTCTTAACCTTGGCCCACCTCCTCATCGATGGTTTTGAGTGGCAGGAGAGAGTGGACCATTTGGTTTTAAAAAGCGAGGCGGCCTATCTCACCAAGGAATTTGCAGGATTGAAAGATTCTGAAAGAGACTGTCTTGCTTATCTTATTATTACTGGAATTTTTCCTGCTCCTGAAAATATAGGCTCGCCGGGCCGTCTTTTGACTAGAGGAGAGGTGGCGTTCTATCTGTACCGGGCAATTTCAAGCTGCCAAGATTTAAGCCACAGAGGAATATTCAAAAATTTTAGCCAGAATAAGGTTGACCTTTTGGAGGACTCCGAAAAGAAACAATTTTTGCTCGTTCCCAATGTTTTCCTATTCAGGGTTCATGCTAACGAAAGCATAATTGCTTCTCGAGTCTCGATGTTTGGGGGAGAGAGCGTGAGATGGATCGAGAGTGATGGGCAAGTTCAATTTCTGGAGATTACTTATCCACCTGATACGAATGTTCTGGATCGTTCTTCGCAATTTCATCGCTGGCAAGTGAGGAAGTCGCGGGAGGAGCTGGAAAAGACAATCAATCAGTATTATCCGATAGGCAGGCTCATAAACATCGTCGAGAAGAAAAGAGGCGAATCGAATCGGGTGATCGAACTTTTGGTCTCTGGGACGGAAAGCCGGGTCATTGTGACTGGTTTGAAAATTCGCTGGGTTCTAGGCCTCAGAGATACGCTGTTCACAATCGACAAGGAACACAATGAACAGGGAAGTGTCACTTATTTTACCTTTTCCGGAAAAGGATGGGGGCATGGTGTTGGGCTTTGTCAGGTCGGCGCTTTTGGGATGGCTCTGGAAGGGGCCGATTACAAGACAATATTGAAAAAGTATTATCAGGGGATTAAAATAGACAAAATTTATTAGCGCGAAAAGAGGAGAAGTGGCGTGAAAAAAGATGAGCTAAAAGAAGAATTGAAGAAAATCTTAA
>Ga0315280_10003381_pt1 | contig 24588 bp, 10 predicted proteins | sample YL17G06_40_MG_FD_203697 | JGI IMG/M metagenome (GOLD analysis project Ga0315280, IMG submission 203697) | Sediment microbial communities from Yellowstone Lake, YNP, Wyoming, USA - YL17G06_40 | ecosystem: Environmental > Aquatic > Freshwater > Lake > Sediment | place: USA: Wyoming | collected...
TCCGGGAGAATCCGGCGTGGGTTCCTGGCGGGGAATGCGGCAGGTCCTTGGCCTCATCCTGCGGGCTGGAAGGCAGGGGCCGAGGGCGGCGCGCCAGCCGCATGTATCCGGCGGCAAGGATGGCGGCAACCTCGGCACGCCGCGCTTCGGGGGTCATGTCCGACGGGTCGGTCGTGGCAATCATGGGTTCTCCTCAATGGGCACCCCCACCTCCGCCCGCACGGGCTACGGCGGGCAGGCACAACGACTTGCCCGGCGTAGCCTTGGCGAAGCCGGGCCTTCCCTTCGGGACCAGTCGGTTGTCTGGTGGTTGACGCGGGCCAAGGCGCCATCACACGCGCCCTCTGCTATTACCTATACGCCGGGGAATTCCGAAGTGTCGGAATGGTCACCAGAGAGTCCGAAGTTGTTAACCGCTTGGCCCCTGTTAACCAGAGAGTCCGAGAGTTCTCCTCCGTTTCTGTGGGCGCCCTTTGACAACCATTGGGTTGGCTGTGGTGACCAGTCCTCTCGTTTCGGAACAGAGAGCGCGGGGTGGAAGGTGAAGAACGCGAGAAAGGCCGTGATTATTGACCGGAAACGCCGAAACCCCGCCGCCTCTCGGCGCGGGGTTTTGCGTTAACCGCTTGGACCGCGGATTCCGCGGCGAATTGTCTGGCTCCCCAACGGCAACCGTCTTCATGAGCGCTCTCTGATTCGGGCGGGCGGCAAGGCCCGATGTTGCAGGGAGTCGTGGGGTTCGGGGCCCGCTAGGTTGGGTGCGAAAGCGGTTGTCGCAACTGCGGAATTCGGCGCTCTCACTTGACGCGATTTCCGTTAACCGAGTCCCGGCTATGGAATACCGGACCTCCAGTTAACGCGGCTAGAGCGCCGGTCACCCGCTACGTCTTGCCAGCAGCTCTGGCCCTTAACCTGTTGACCATCTTTCTTCGGGCAGTTCCTGCGGCGGCTATCAAGGCTTGTTTCTGACAACGGGTCAGTTGCTTGACGGCGTGCTCCAGCGACAAAGCGGAGCCACGGCTCCTGCAGTGCGTGCTCCAGACCAAGATGACCGGTCGTCGGGCCCGGGTATATTTCGCCCCCCTGGCACCGTTGTGTGCTCTCAGACGGGCCGGCAGCTGGTTCGTTATGCCCGTATACAGCGTGTCGTCGGCACAACGGAGGATGTAGACCTGCCAGGAACTCATGCCGGAATCGTAACTCCCGTCCAGGGCCGTCGGCGGGGCTACGTCTTGCGGCCGCCCCGGTGGTCAAATATCATGGCACGCCCTGAAATCCCAGGGCTTTACGTTACAGAACGGAGAGACGCGTGGCCAGGTTTTTTCACCCGCTGATCCTGATGCTTGCCAGCCTGGGCAAGTCCGAGCTGGCCCGGCACATCCAGTACCTGAAGGCCGAGAACGAAATCCTCCGCGCCAAGCTGCCCAAGCGGGTGACCGTGACCCCAGTGGAGCGCCGACGCCTGCTCAAGCTCGGCCAGAAGATCGGCCCGGCGCTCAAACACCTGATCACCATCGTCACGTACCGGACGTTCCTGCGCTGGGTGGCCGGGGACAAGGCAGGCCGTGGGCCCGGCAAGCGCGGGCGCCCACGGACCGACGAGGAAATCCGCGAGATCATCATCCGCCTGGCCAAGGAGAACGGCTGGGGCTACACCCGCATCCTGGGTGAGCTCAAGAAGCTGGGTATCCGCCGGGTCTGTCGGTCGACGGTCATCAACATCCTGAAGGAGAACGGCCTTGACCCGGGCCCCCAGCGTGGCGAGGGCAGTTGGGACGAGTTCCTCAAGATTCACGCCAAGACGTTGTGGGCGTGCGACTTCCTGTCGAAGAAGGTCTGGACGAAGTGGGGGGTGGCCGAGTTCTACATCCTCTTCTTTGTCCACGTGGGCTCGCGCCGCGTGTACGTCTCCGGCATGACCACGCACCCGGACACGGCTTGGGTGGCGCAGCAGGCGAAGAACTTCAGCATCCACCTGGCCGAAGAGGGCCAGGACGCCACCCATCTTATCCACGACCGCGACAAAAAGTTCACGGCCCAGTTCGACGCCATGCTGGAGGCGACCGGGACTGAGATAAGGGAGCCCAACCCCAAGAGCCCGAACCTGAATGCGTTCGCCGAGCGCTGGGTGCAGTCCGTACAGGTCGAGTGCCTGGACCATTTCGTCGTTCTGGGCGAGGACCACCTGCGGCACATCGTCGGGGAGTACGTAGCCTACTTCAACACCGAGAGGCCCCACCAGGCGATGGGGAACGGCCCGCTGACGGCACTGGGAACACCGGCGCCTGCCGAGGGTGAAGTCCTCTGCCGGGAACGGCTAGGTGGACTGCTCAGGCACTACTACCGGGCTGCGGCCTGAGGCGACGTGCTCCCCAACGGCAACCGTCTCCAATGGCCGTGGCATGATGCGAGACGCGCATGTCGGCCAGTCCTCTGCCACAACGCATCAGCGGGTTGGTCAGGCACTACTGCGGCAATGCCTATTGGTAGGAGTGCTACGCATATTGTAGACCTCCAAGGGGCTCGCGGGTAGAATCGAGGAGACATCGGCCGGGCCGGATTGAGCAGACACGTTTCTCAGGTCAGTCGAGGTCCACAGTCATGTTGCAGATCGCGTGGGACGAGATAGACGCGGGCACGTTCGAGTGGCTGTGCGGGGATACCATTCGGGCCCTCTTACCACCTGATCGTCGAAGCGCCTACGTCAGCACAAGTATGCCGTATCGTGGCGACTTCCAGTTGGATGGTCAGATCGAGTTCCAGGCGTTCGGGAATCTTCGACCCCCAGTCTGCATCTCCTGTAAGACGACCGATCCGAATTCGCCAGCTGCGACATCAAGCTCGGCACTCAAGAAGATGTTCTTGGGTGGCCTAGAGACACTGGCCGCCCGCAGGCCTGGCAGTGTGATTCTCTTCACCAACCATGACCTGATTCCGTTACACCAAGAAGGCATCCGGCAACGGGTGAGTGGTCGCTTCCAGATATGCTTCCAGGGGCGAAGGGAGTTGGAGCAAATCTTCGTACAGCATCCGCACCTTCTCTGGAAGTACTTTAAGTGGTCGCCTTTCCTGAGATCGTATCACTCCGAAGACGCGGAAGGCCTCCGAGAAGCCATTCTGCCCGATGAACTTGCCGCTGTCATCCCCTTGGAGCGCCTCCCCCATCCAGCCATCAAGAGCGTGGACCTTGGGCGAGGTGCCAGAATCCGGGTCGTTGGCAAGCCCGGAGCAGGGAAGTCAGTGGCACTGTGGCGCCTGCTGGCGCGGTTGGAGGAGACCGAGGTACTTCTCCTACGGTCCCTTGACGGCAGTAAGACGTGGGCGCATCTCGAGCAACTTCTCATCAAACCGGGCACCAGATGCATGCTGGTGGTTGACGATTTGCATGACCAACTTGCCGTCCACGGCGGGGCCGGTACCCTCGGGGATCTTTGTGAGCTTGCTGATCGGCTTGGCCCCGATGTAGGTATCTGCGTTGCCTATCGGAGCACGCACCGAGAACAAGTTGAGGGTGCATTGCCGCCGCGGTTTTGGATGAACCACCGGTTCCATGAGATTGCTCTGGACGACCCGCCGCCCGACTTCATCGCAGATGTCATCTCGCTAGCCTGCGAGACACTCGCGATAGACGCTGATCCCGAAGTGAAACAGGGGTTTGTGCAAGGTGTGATCGAATGGGAGAATACGCCTGCATGTGCCGTCTCGTCACTTCTTCCGTACCGAGGTCACCACCTCAAGGAAGGGTTCTTCCCGGTCTCCCTCGCTGAGCGGGCGACTGCGTGGAGCGAGGCATTCCAGTCCTTAGTGCGGTCTGAACGTCGAGCCGAAGTTGACCTTCTGCAAGCTGTAGCGGCTTTGCGCGCAAGCGGATTGAGAGAAGCTCCCTTAGCCGCCGTAAGAGAGGTTTTTGAGAAGGTGTCGGAGCGCGGGTTTGGGGAGTTCGGCCAAGCCCTGCGACGCCTGCAAGCCGCTGGGTGGCTGAGGCTAACGGAAGGGCTGGTGTCGGGCCATGACACGCAAGTCATGCCAGACGTCGTCGAGCTGGTGTCCGAAGGCAACCCCGGTCCCTGGATTGAGGAGTTCCGGCAACTCCTGCTGGCAGACAAGTTCGAAACGCTCAAGGCGGACCAAGGAGAACGGCTGCATGCGCTCTCTCGGCTCTACTGGGATGCTGGACTTGTCGGAATCTGCGAGGAGTTGGCCAACCATGTGCTTTCGACTTCACCCAATGACGTGCGAGGCCTTCTGAATCGTGGACTCAGTCGGATACGACTGGGTAGGACGCCGGATGGCATCGCCGACCTACGCAACGCGGTTTCGCAGTCGCCGGACAAGGTCAGACCTTTTGAGGCGCTCTTTCTCGCCCTCATGCGAGCGGAACGCCAGCGTGAGGCCAAGGTGGCATTGGACGAGTGGCTCAGCCGGGGGGATCGTTCTGCCGAGGCTCTTCGGTTTGCGTCCTACTGCTGTCTGTTGTTGGGCGACAAGGAACGCGAAGCCAAGGTAGCACGGATGCTGTGGGACTCCCAGAGAGATGCGATCTCAGCATCAATCCTGCTCGACGTGATGGTCGCCAGGGGCGAAAAGAAGAAGGCGGAACGCTTCTTTGCTCGGATTGCCCGTCGCTGGCCGCATAGTGGGCATATTCACTTCGCCGCAGCCAACCTGCACTATTCCCGCGGCCAGAAGAAAGAAGCGTTACATAGCGCCGAGCAGGCAGTCCATTTCTCGCCAAATGAGCCATCCGCCCAGGCGCTCTATGCCTGGCTCCTTATCGAACAAGGCATGCTTCGTGAAGCCGAGGCCATCGTCGAGAACGCGAGACGACTGATGCCGCAATACCCCGACCTCCTGGCGCTCGACGGGATGATTCTTACGATCAGGGGCAAGGCCGAAGAAGCGGTCGCTCGCCTTCGTCTTGCACTGGAATTCCCTGAGCGGTTCAACGTCGCACGACTCGGAGGTAACGCCTATCTGGCCTTGGGCGATGCGTTGAGCCGTTTGCAGAAATGGGAGGAAGCAGATCGCGCCTTTGCCTCGGCTTGTCGGCTTGGCATCCCGCGCTGGTTCTGTTTGGCTCGCCATGCGCGCTGCTCGCGAGCCGGTGGGAGGGTGGACGATGCCATTGCGTCGCTGAAAAAGGCTATTCGGCAGCCCACTTGCGACACGGAGGCATGGCTTGATCTGGCGGAGGCATATTCTGATCTCAACAAACACGAGGAGGCAGCCCGGACACTTCGACTTGCTCGGAAGCGGTACCCGCAAGACCAGGAGGTCCTGACGAGGCTCGTGACCGAGCTTTTCCATCTCCGGCAGTTCAAGGCCGCCCTTCCCATAGGACGCAGACTGGCTGAACTCGCCCCAGGCGCCTGGGAACATCGTAGAACACTTGGCCTTTGTCTTCGGTACTTGGGCCGACATAAGGAAGCCCTGAGGGAGTTTGATGCCTCCATCAAATGCAGTCCGGAATGCTCAACGACCTTCTACAACAAGGCGGAAAGCCTTGAAGCTCTTGAGAGATGGGACGAGGCGCTTGAAGCATACGAACAGTCAGAACGACTTGGCAAGCAAGAGGGTGCCACGACTCTCGCGAGAAAGGGCGTCTGTCTAGGCAAGATGGGGCGCCTAGACGAGGCAATCCACGTGTTTGAAGAGGCGCTTCGAGCGGAAGACAAGAGCCCTGAACTCCATTACAACTATGGCTATGCTCTTGCCAAGGCTGGCAGGTACGAAGCAGCCCTCGACCAGTATAGTCGCGCTTTGTGCATACGACAGGATTTCAAGGACGCTTGGTTGGGCAAGGCACGGGCACACTTGCATTGTGGCGACCACGAGCAAGCGGCCGAGGCCCTAACACATGCGGTTGATCCCAGGCCACCGTACCAGCTAAGAGTATGGTTTGGCGGCGGGGCACGTGACGGTTATTTCTCGCTACTTGCGCCAGCGATGGAGATGGCTGACGACCTGTTACAGAAGAGCCCTCGGTCCCTGAACGTTCTTCTCGTTTGCGCGCGTGTAAAGTACTCCACCGGCTGGGTACCGAATGTCCTCGAACTATGTGACCGTGCGTTGGTAGAGGCCCCTGGTCATCCGGAGTTCCTGCTGCTGAAGGCTCGTGCAGCAAACAGGATGGCGAGTATGGCTACGGACGTTTCACTGAGGAGTAAGATGCTGCGCCTGGCCATTCAGACGGCCGAGGAGGGTTCCGGCGAGGTCGAAGCTACACACGGGCTCCTGCTGCAGAAAGTTGTGGCTCTAGGTTGGCTCGGCGAGGCAGCCAATGCGGTCGCTGCATTTCGGCAGGCGAAGTGTTTGGGTATTCGCTCTGCTGATGATTGGGCCATGTCCGGCTATGCTCTCGGCAGGCTGGGAGCAGACGAAGACGCCTTGTTTGCCTTTGAGCGTGCCTTGGAAAACGATAGTGGGAATCTGGATGCGCTTCGGGGGAAAGCGTTTGCCCTGCGAGATCTTCGACGATGGGACGATGCGCGGGCGGCGTTTGACAAGGTGATTGCATTAGCTCCGAAGGATTCCGACCTCCTGTGCGAGCGAGCGACGATGTTCTTCCAGATGGGCAATCTGACGCTAGCAGCAAAGGAGTTTGCGAGGGTACTGAAGCGGAACCCCAAGGATGTTGATGCCCACATACTGTACGCCGGGTGTGTATCTGACCCCATTGTGTCGCGGCAACACCTTCAAAGAGCTATTGAGTTGCGGCCCAATAGTGTCGAAGCGCATGCACAATTGGGTTCCATTGACCTGAACGAAGGACACCTTGAGGTGGCATGTGAACACCTAAGGACGGCGGTCTCCTTGTCCCCTTCCGATTGTCGTGCGCGGCGCTTGCTCGCGGGGGCCTTGTTCGCCCAGGGCAAGAACGACGAGGCAAAAAAGGAGTACGAAACGTGTCTGTCGGTCTTCCCCGACCCACTTGCTCGACACCAGTACGCATCTCTCCTCCATGCGATGGGAGACGAGGCGACGGCTGATCACCAGCGGCAACTGGCTGTGGAGTCTGTTGGCGGCAGTATCGACGACCAAAAGGGAATGATCCAACGCCTCTTGCACTCGGGCCCAGCAGAGGGAATCATTCTTCATCTAAAGAGAATCGTGGAGCTTGCGCCGACCGTTCCAGCCCATCATAGAGCATACGCCAGCGCCCTGAGTGCAGCACAGAAGGACGCAGAGGCAAGTCACTGCTATCGCGAGGCCTTGAATCTTGATGAGGCGTCTTGGGAGACTCACGCCGATTACGCCGCACATCTGGCGAGAACGGGGCAGATGGTAGAGGCTGTATCGCACTTTGAGCGAGCGTGGGGGCTGCGAGACGTTCCCGTAGAAGAGCAACTCGAAAGGGCTGTGTGGCTGGTGGAAGTAGCCTTTCAGATGCAGGCTATCAGTTTCATCGGCATGGCCTTATGCGAGGCGCTTGATCTTGCAGTGGCAAGGGATGAGAAGACGTACCTTGGGCTGAAGAATCGCACTGTTGCATTCCAGGAATGGCTCCGAAAGCAGGCAACCGCCAGTTCGGTACCGTCCTCAACAATGTCGGAGGCCCTCTGCCTCGTCGGGGTCCTCGATTGCGCTTTGAGAGATACCACCCAGGCGCGTCGCAGCTTCAGAGAAGCCTGCGGTGTTTCGACGAAGGACCGCTCTGACACAGCGGCGCTGAACTGGTGTAGGACTCTGATAGACACTGTGAAGAGCGGCGACAAGACCCTTTCTCCCGACGAGAGTCGGGAGGCAATCCACGCCCTTGAGGAAACTGTGACCGCCTGCGGTGATTCGCAGAAGCGCCAAGTAATGGAGGGAACGCTATCAGAACTCCGATCCCTTCTACAAGGCCAGTCGCCCCAGTCGGAGTAGTTGAAAGCAATGCTCAGAGAAAGACACAACCCGCCGGATAGGAGCTTCAGCATCCGTCTGGCCGCACAGGGCCAGGAAGCCAGCCACCTCATTCACGACCGGGATACGGAGTTCACAGCCCAGTTCGATTCCACGCTGCAGGCCGAAGGGATCGCCGTCAAGGAACCGATCGCCAAGAGTCCGAACATGAACGCCTCTGCCAAACGCTGGGCACAGTCGGTCCAGTGCGAGATTCTCTGCCGGGAACGGTTGGGCGGACTGCTCAGGCACTATTGCCGCAGGGCGGCGTGAACCGTTGGTGGCGGCTGTACAGCTACCGGAGGCACCGGCGTACCGCCTTGCGGCCAACCCGCAAAATCAGTATTCTCTAAGCCCGTCGCCACGGTTCTCGATGGCATGCGGGGGCCCTATGGACGTCTTCGATCTTCGCAACCGACTTGTCGCCGACTACGCTTCCTTCGTCCAGAGCTTCATCAGCATCCGTGACGACAGGATTCGCCAAGAGGTCCACGAACGGATGAGCGAGGGTCTCCTCTGGCCGGACCCGCTGATCCAGCTCAACCCGTGCTTTGAGCCGGGGGAGACCATCGACGAGCTGGTCGACACCGGGGTCCTTCACGGGGAATGCCGTCGCATCTTCCGCCTGAAGTCGGAGCCAGCGGACGCTGGTCGGGTGCTGAGACTTCACCGGCACCAGGCCGATGCCATCAAGGTGGCTGCCACCGGCCGGAACTACATCCTGACCACCGGAACCGGGTCCGGCAAGAGTCTGGCATACATTGTTCCCATTGTGGACCACGTCCTCAGGAACGGCAGCGGTCGCGGCGTTCAGGCGATCATCGTCTACCCCATGAACGCCTTGGCAAACAGCCAACTCAACGAGCTGGAGAAGTTCATCAATTTCGGATGCCCGAACAATCAGGGTCCCGTCACGTTCCGCCGGTACACCGGCCAGGAATCAACCGAGCAGCAGGACGAGATCGTCGCCAACCCGCCGGATATCCTGCTGACCAACTACGTGATGCTGGAGTTGATGCTCACACGACCGCGCGAGAGGAATCTTGTCCGCGCCGCATCTGGTCTACGCTTCCTGGTCCTCGACGAACTGCACACCTATCGCGGCCGGCAGGGCGCCGACGTGGCCATGCTTGTTCGCCGCGCCAGGGACGCCTTCTTGGCCGACAGGCTGCAATGCGTCGGGACCTCGGCAACGCTGGCCAGCGGCGGGACGTGGGCCGACCAGCAGACCGAAGTGGCCCGCGTGGCGACATTGCTCTTCGGCGCCGAAGTCAGTCCCCCGTCGGTCATCGGGGAGACGCTTCGGCGTGTGACGCCCGAGGAGGACATGGCGAGTCCGGGCTTCCGGTCTCGGCTTGCCGCCCGCGTGGCCGCTGCGGACACGCCAGTCGCTTCTGAGTTTGAGCGTTTTCGTGCCGACCCGCTGGCCTGTTGGGTCGAGAGCACCTTCGGTATCCGACGTGAGCCTGAGACGGGACGGCTCGTCCGGCAGACGCCGCGCAGCATCACAGGCTCAAACGGCTCGGCACAGGAACTCGCCGAACTGACGAGCCAGCCGCTGGAGCGGTGCGCCGAGGCCATTCAGCAGATGCTCCTCGGAGGCTACGTCTGCCTGCACCCCGAGACGGGCTTTCCTGTCTTCGCCTTCCGGGTCCACCAGTTCATCAGCCGCGGCGACACAGCCTATGCCTCTCTTGGGCCGGAGACCGACCGGCACATCACAGTCCACGGTCAGCAGTACGTCCCAGGCGACAGGAATCGCGTTCTGCTTCCGCTCGTTTTCTGCCGGGAGTGTGGGCAGGAGTACTATTGCGTTCGTAAGGAGCCTGATGAGGAATCGGGCAGGCAGCGCCTGCTGCCCCGCGACCTAACGGACACACGCCCTGAGTCGGAAAGTGAACCCGGGTTTCTATACGTAAACACGGAAGCCCCCTGGCCGCAGGACAGCGATGAGCTTCTTGCCAGACTACCCGAAGACTGGCTTGATGCCGATGGGCGAATCTCATCGCGGCGCCGCAGAGATCTTCCGCAGACCGCGCGTGTCACACCGAATGGTATGATCGGCGACGCAGGCATGGAGGCGTGGTACATCCCGGCACCGTTCCGGTTCTGCCTCCGCTGCGGGGTTTCCTACGGGTTCCGGCAGAGGTCGGACTTCCAGAAATTGAGTTCCATCGGGTCGGGCGGCCGCAGCACGGCGACGACAATCTTGAGTCTGTCCGCGATCATCCACCTGCGAGAGATGCCGCTGGCTGAGGACGCTCGGAAACTGCTCAGTTTCACGGACAATCGCCAGGACGCCTCTCTTCAGGCCGGCCACTTCAACGATTTCGTGGAGGTCGGTCGCCTGCGCGCGGCGCTGTACCTTGCGGCTGCCCGCGCGGGCACGGCAGGCCTTCGGCACGACGAACTTGCCATGAGGGTTTTCGATGCCCTCGGCCTGACCTTCGAGGATTTCGCGAGTGACCCTGGGGCGAGATTCCAGGCTCGCGAGGAAACCAACCGAGTTCTGCGAAGCGTCTTAGGGTATCGGCTGTACCGCGACCTTCTTCGTGGCTGGCGCGTCACGGCGCCAAACCTGGAACAGGTGGGGCTACTGAGCATCGACTACCCGTACTTACGGGAAGTCTGCGAAGCCGCCGACATCTGGCAGAGCGGTCATCCGGCACTCGCACAGGCGTCCGTCGAACGGCGCATGGAAGTGTGCCGGGTCCTTCTGGACCTGATGCGCCGCAGCCTGGCCATCAAGGTTGAGTATCTGGACCAGGAGTTCCAGGAACGTCTGCTGCTTCAGAGCAGCCAGCGGCTGAGGGCACCATGGGGGTTCGATGAGAACGAGCAGGCGAGCGACCTTGAGCACGCGGCCGTCCTCTACCCGCGCTCGTACCGGCGCGGTCAGGATTACGGCGGCGATTTGTTTGTCTCGCCGCGGAGCGGATTCGGGCAGTACCTGCGCCGTCCTCGAATCTTCGATGCCGGTCATCTTTCGCTCGATGATGTAGGCCACATCATCGAGAACGTACTAGGGGCGCTTCGGGCCGGCGGCATGGTCACCGTTGTCCGTGAACCCCGCGATGAGGGCGACGTTTCCGGCTACCAGCTCCTGGCCGACTGCATGGTCTGGAAGGCGGGGGACGGCAGTCAGGGTTACTATGACCCTATCCGCCAGCCCACGATGTCTTCCGAAGGCAGACGCCCCAACTCGTTCTTTCAGGAATACTACCGCGAGGTCGCCACACACACTAAGGGCATCGAGGCCCGTGAACACACAGCCCAGGTCTCCTATGAGGATCGTCAAGCGCGAGAGGATGCGTTCCGCGAGGGCCGGCTGCCGATCCTCTACTGCTCGCCCACGATGGAGCTGGGGATCGACATCGCACAACTCAATGCGGTGAATATGCGGAACGTGCCGCCTACGCCGGCCAATTACGCCCAGAGAAGCGGCCGGGCTGGCCGGAGCGGCCAGCCTGCGCTTGTGTTCACCTATTGCACGTCCGGCAGCCCGCACGACCAGTACTTCTACAAGCGGCCGGAGAGAATGGTCGCCGGTGTCGTCTCTCCCCCACAAATTGACATGGCGAACGAGGACCTCTTGAGGTCTCACGTCCAGGCCATCTGGTTGGCCGAGACAGGCCTTTCGCTGGGCACGTCGCTTCGAGATGTACTTGACCTCGGCGGGGAGCCTCCCATCCTTGCGTTGCAGACGCCAGTACAGGCTGCCACGAACGACGACAATGCGAGACTGCGCGCCCGCCGTCGGGCCGAACGTGTACTAAACACTCTACGAAGCGATCCCGATGCCGCCATACGTTTCGACGGGGCGTGGCTGGATGCGGTGTTCTCGCATATCGCGGCGGAGTTCAACCTCACTTGCCAACGATGGCGAGGCCTCTACCGTGCGGCCTACGCGCAGGCTCAGAGGCAGAACCAGATTATCCTGGATGCCTCACGCAGCCCGCAGGACAAACAGGAGGCGCAGCGGCTTCGGCGCGACGCGGAGGCTCAATTGCGGCTACTGACGGACGCGAAGAACATCGTCCAGTCAGACTTCTATAGTTACCGGTACTTCGCCAGCGAGGGCTTCCTGCCGGGGTACAACTTCCCGCGTCTGCCTCTCTCGGCCTATATCCCGGGCCGTCGGCTCAAGGCCAACCGCGACGAGTTCGTCTCGCGGCCTCGGTTTCTGGCGATCTCCGAGTTCGGCCCCCGGGCCATCATCTACCACGAGGGCTCCCGCTATGTCATCAACCAGGTAATCCTGCCGGTTCAGGAGGAAGGTGAAGACATTCAAACGCGCGTCGCCTTCATCTGCCCCAGGTGCGGCTACATGCACATGGGCGCTGAAGGCAACGGCCCGGATACGTGCGAACGGTGCAGGTCCCCACTTGGCGCACCCATCCGTCAACTCTTCCGGTTACAGAATGTCGTAACAAGGCGACGCGACCAGATTAACTGCGATGAAGAGGAACGTCTGCGGCAAGGGTACGACCTGAGAACGACCATTCGTTTCGCCGAACGTGATGGGGCGATGTCGTGCACGACCGCCACGGTCGAACTGGACGGACGCCCGGCGGCCACGATGTACTATGGGCATGCCGCAACGCTGTGGAGGATCAACCTGGGGTGGCGGCGACGCCGACACCAGGACCAGACAGGGTTCGTTCTGGATGTCGAGCGCGGCTACTGGGCGCGAAGTGACGACGAAACGGCCGGCGACGAAGACCCCATGAGCCCCCGAAAGGTGCGAGTCATACCATACGTGGAAGACCGGCGGAACTGCTTGATCTTCGAGCCTTCGGAGAACTTGGGGCTGGGCGTGATGGCCTCTCTCCAGGCTGCGCTCAAGAACGCAATTCAGACGTGCTTCGAGTTGGAGGATGGCGAACTGGCCGCCGAGCCGTTGCCGAGCGATAAGGATCGCCGGTCGTTGCTCTTCTACGAGTCGGCCGAGGGAGGTGCGGGCGTCTTGCGGCGGCTTATCGAAGACGAACGCGCTATGAGGCAGGTCGCAGAGACTGCCCTTTCCCTCTGCCATTTCGACCCGGCAACAGGTCAAGACCTCCGCCGCAGCCCCACCGCGAGAGAGGACTGTGAGGCGGCGTGCTACGATTGCCTCTTGAGTTACACCAACCAGCCGGACCATGAGGTCCTGGATCGGAAGTCAATCGCCGATCTGCTCCGGAAACTGGCCTCCAGTACGGTTCGGGCGTCGGCTGGTCCCCTTACTCGCGCCGCGCATCTTGAGCAGTTGATGCGCCGCGCCGAGACGGAACTCGAACGGGACTGGCTGCGGTTCCTCGACGAGCGCAACTGCCAGCTGCCATCGCACGCTCAGAAGCGAATCGAGGAGTGCAACACGCGGCCAGACTTCCTATATCGCGACAAGTACTGCGCGATTTACGTGGACGGGCCGCACCACGAGTTTCCGGAGCGGATTCAACGTGACCGGCAGCAAGAGTCGCTGCTGGCCGACCAGGGATGGACGGTCGTGCGGTTCAGCCATAAGGACGACTGGCAAGCCATTCTTGACCGCCATCCCGACGTGTTCAAGGGGCAGACATGACGCACGCGGTCGGATCACTCGTTCGCACTCGCGGCAGAGAGTGGGTCGTCCTGCCCGAGTCTACCGACGCCTTGCTGGTGCTCCGTCCGCTCGGAGGAACGGACGAGGAGGTTGCCGGCATTTGCACCGCGCTGGAGTCGGTCGAACCGGCCAGTTTCACGCTGCCGGACCCCGCCCAGGTCGGAGACTACCGCTCCTGCCGCCTACTCCGCGACGCTCTGCGGCTAGGCTTCCGCTCCAGCGCCGGGCCGTTCCGGTCATTCGGCCGGATTGCGGTCGAGCCGCGGCCCTACCAACTTGTGCCGCTCCTCATGGCTCTCCAACTCGACCCCGTTCGTGTGCTTGTTGCCGACGATGTTGGCGTCGGCAAGACCATCGAGGCAACCCTCATCGCGCGCGAACTCCTGGACCGTGGCGAATGCCAGCGGATGACCGTCCTCTGCCCGCCGCACCTTGCCGAACAGTGGCAGCGGGAACTGGCTGAGAAGTTCCACATCGACGCAGGGCTGGTCCTTCCGGGCACGGTCCACAGGCTTGAACGGGATTGCCGGGCTGACCAGTCCATCTTCGACGTGCACCTGTTCACGGTAGTTTCCATCGACTACATCAAGTCCGACCGGCGGCGCGATGAGTTCCTCCGCACCTGCCCGGAACTGGTCATCGTGGACGAGGCCCACTCGGCGGCCTGGGAGGAGAACCCTCGCGGCGGCCGCCACCAGCGCTACACGCTCGTCAAGGCCCTCGCGGCTAACCCTGGCCGCCACATGATCTTCGTCACGGCCACGCCGCACAGCGGCAAGGAAGGCACGTTCCGGTCGCTCCTGTGCTTCCTGGACGAGGGCTTCGCCAACCTACCCGACGACCTTGGCGGTCCGGAGAACGAAAGACACCGCCGTCGTCTGGCCGCCCACTTCGTCCAGCGGCGCCGCGCCGACATCCGCCACTTCCTCGACAAGGAGACCGTGTTCCCCGAGCGCGAGGACAGGGAAGAGCACTACAAACTCAGCCCCGAGTACAAGAACCTGTTCGACCGAGTCTTGAACTACGCTCGCGAGATCGTCGCCGACCGCTCCGGCGGCCAGCATCGCGCTCGCGTCCGCTGGTGGTCCGCCCTGGCCCTCCTGCGGTCGCTGGCGTCCAGCCCCGCAGCAGCCGCTGCAACGCTTCGCAGCCGCTCAGCCTCGGCCGACACCGAGAGTCTTGAAGAGGCCGACGAGGTTGGCCGCCGGCTGGTTCTGGATCAGGAGGACCTGGAGACGGCCGAGACCGCCGACGTGACGCCAGGGAGCGACCCGGGGGAAGAGGCTGCGCCGGAGGAGCCCGCCCGTCGCCGCCTCCTGGAACTCGCTCGCCAGGCCGAGAAACTGGCCGGCGAGAAGGATGCCAAACTCATCAAGGCCGCCGGCCTCATCAAGGAGATCGTCCGCGACGGCTACAACCCCATCGTCTTCTGCCGGTTCATCCCCACAGCCGAGTACGTGGCGGCGGAACTTCGCGCCCGCCTCGGTGGCAAGGTCGCCGTCATAGCCGTGACAGGCCTGCTGCCGCCAGAAGAGCGTGAACTCCGCGTTCGTCAACTGGCAGAGTCCTCGCCGCACGTGCTGGTCTGCACCGACTGCCTCAGCGAGGGCATCAACCTTCAGCAATACTTCAACGCCGTGTTCCACTACGATCTTTCCTGGAACCCCACACGCCACGAGCAGCGCGATGGCCGCGTCGACCGGTACGGCCAGGCCAGCCCGACCGTCCGTTCGTTGATTTACTACGGCACCGACAACCAGATCGACGGCCTGGTCCTCGACGTGCTGCTGCGCAAGCACAAGGCGATCCGCAATTCGCTGGGCATCTCCGTGCCCGTGCCGGCCGACACGAATGCCGTCGTCGAAGCCATCTTCGAGGGTCTCCTCCTGCGGGAGCGAACCGGCGCCCCTGCGGGCGGCCTCCTGCCGGGCATGGATGAGTACCTCCGCGAGGAACGTGCCCGCCTCCATGCCGATTGGGAAAACGTCAGCCAGAAAGAGAAGCGGTCCCGCACGATGTTTGCCCAGGAGGGCATCCAGGCCCGTGTGGGAGACGTGGCACAGGAACTCAGCGCCGTCCGGGCCGCCATCGGTTCTGGTGCCGACGTGGAGGACTTCACTCGCAAGGCTCTTTGCGCATACGGTGCCTTCGCCACCGAGAAGCCCGATGGCGTGGAGTTTGACCTCCGCGAAGCCCCCCGCGCTCTCCGTGAGTCCTGCGGCTTCGTGGACGCCTTCAAGGCCAAGTTCGACCTTCCGGTCGATCCGGGCGTCCTTTACCTCAGCCGCACGCACCCCATCGTCGAGGGCCTCGCTCAGTACGTGCTGAACGCCGCCCTCGATGGCGAGGGCCCGGTCGCCCGTCGTTGCGGCGTGATACGCACGGATGCCGTCGACCGCCGGACCACGCTGCTACTCTTACGCTACCGGTATCACGTCATCACCGCTCGCGACGACCAGGGGTCCGAACTCCTGGCCGAGGACTGCCAACTCGTGGCGTTCACCGGTTCCGCAGACAAGGCCCAGTGGATGGATGCCGCAGACTCAGAAGGGCTTCTGAGCGCCGAGCCGAAACAGAACGTTGCACCCAGCCAAGCGGCCGACTTCGTGAGCCAGGTCATCGGCGGCTATGACCACCTGCGGCCGGCCCTGGAGGATTTCGCCCGTCGTCGTGGCCAGGAACTCCTGGACGCCCACCGCCGCGTCCGTGCCGCGGCCCGCGTGAGCGGCGTCCGCTACGAGATTCGGCCCGAACTCCCGCCGGATGTCCTGGGCGTGTATGTGTACCTTCCAGCAAGGGGGCCGTGACATGGCGAAATACATTGATGCTCTCCGAGGCTACGCACACGAGGTGCTTAAGCGCGACAACTTTGTGTGCCGGTACTGCGGACTCGACGGCAAGCAGTGGCCCAACTGGCTTCACCTGTCCGTTGACCATCTACTTCCGCCAGGTCATCCGCAGCGCGAAGATCCGCAGTACAAAGTGGCCGCCTGTCGCTTCTGCAACGAGGCGCGTAACAGAACACGGCGCCTGGTTGAAGGCAAGACCCCCGACCAGCTGGTTGAGGCGAAGAAGCCAGACGTTCTGGCTGCGCGCGAGGAATACAAGCGCTTCTGGGAAGAGAATGTAAAGCCGGCGTAGCCCTATGCAGATCAGCCGACAAAACACGTTCACGACGGTCAAAACCGCGGGCGGCCTCCTACCCGCCGATCTGCTTCTGCGCATCACCGAGGGCGATCCGGCCGTCGGGGGCCTTACACCCGAAGCCTACCATCTGGCCAAGTCTGAACGCCTTAACGAGGCCGCCAACCGTGCATGGAACCGTCTGCAGGGCGCGTGGGAAGGTTTCAAAGCCGGCATGGAGAAGTTGCCGGAAGCCGACGCCGGCACCTCGCTTACCCGCGAGCGGTGGTTGCTCATTCTCTTCCAGGAACTCGGCTACGGCCGCCTCCAGGCGGCCAAGGCCGTCGAAGTCGGAGGCAAGACCTACCCGATCAGCCATCAGTGGCAGGCCACGCCCATTCACCTGGTCTCTTTCCGCCAGGAACTCGACCGCCGCACGCCTGGTGCCCGCGGCGCCGCCCGCGTTAGCCCGCACAGCCTCGTCCAAGAACTCCTGAACCGGAGCGACGACTTCCTATGGGGCTTCGCCTCAAACGGTCTGCGGTTGCGCCTCCTGCGCGACAACGCCTCGCTTACCCGCGCCGCCTGCGTCGAGTTCGACCTCCAGGCCATGATGGACTCGGAGGCCTACAGCGACTTCTTCCTTCTATACCTCCTCTGCCACCAGTCCCGCGTCGAGGTCCCCGAAGGCAAAACCCCGGAGCATTGCTGGCTGGAGAAATGGTACAATACATCGCTCCAGGAAGGCACCCGCGTCCTCGACCGACTGCGTGATGGCGTCGAGCAGGCCATCGAGGCCCTCGGCGGCGGCTTCCTCGCGCACCCGGCCAATACCGCGCTGCGCGAGAACCTCCGCGCCGGCCGACTCAGCACGCAGGATTACTACCGGCAGGTCTTGCGAACCGTTTACCGTCTGCTGTTCCTCTTTGTGGCCGAGGACCGCGACCTGCTTCTTCTGCCGGCCGGCAGCAACGCGCACCTGGCTGCCGCGCGGGACCTCTATACCCGCTACTATTCCACCCAGCGTCTCCGTCGCCTGGCCGAGCGCCGTCGCAGCGCCCGCCACTTGGATCTCTACCGCGCCCTGCGCCTGGTCTTCGCCAAACTCCACGCGGGCTGCCCGGAACTGGCGCTGCCGGCCCTCGGCTCCTTCCTTTTCTCACCCGAGGCCGCGCCGGATCTGAATGAGGCCGATATCGCCAACGCCGACCTTCTTGCGGCCGTCTGGAACCTCACCTTCACTGCCGACGGCAACGTCCGCCGCACCGTGGATTACCGCAACCTCGGCCCGGAAGAATTCGGCAGTGTCTACGAGTCGCTCTTGGAGATGCACCCCGAGGTCAACCTGGAGGCCGGGCGGTTCAAACTGAACGTCGCCGCCGGCTCGGAACGCAGAACCAGTGGCTCGTACTATACACCGACGCCGCTCGTGAATTGCCTCTTGGACTCAGCCCTGGACCCTGTTCTCGATGAAGCCTGCAAGAAGCCTGATCCGGAGAAGGCCCTCCTGGATCTGAAGGTCTGCGACACGGCCTGCGGCAGCGGCCACTTTCTCATCGCCGCGGCGCACCGCATAGCCAAACGTCTGGCCTCGGTCCGCGCCGGCGAGGATGAACCCGCGCCTGAATCCATCCAGCATGCCCTACGCGATGTCATCGGCCACTGCATCTACGGCGTGGACATCAACCCCATGGCCGTCGAACTCTGCAAGATCAACCTCTGGATGGAGGCCATTGAACCCGGTAAGCCCCTCTCATTCCTCGACCATCACATCCAGTGCGGCAACTCCCTCTTGGGAACAACGCCGGCCCTCCTGTCTCAAGGCATCCCTGATGAGGCATTCACGCCTATCGAGGGCGACGTGAAAGAAGTGTGTTCGGCCCTCAAACGCGAAAACAAGGACGAGCGCCGCGGCCAGCGCACCCTCTGGGCGGGTTCCGCCCCCTTCATCCAATTGGGGAACCTGGCCCAGACGTTCGCCGATCTCGACGCCCAGGACGATTCCGACCTCCAGGCCGTCGGCCGCAAGGAGCGGCGGTACGGCGAACTCGTCAAGTCGGCCGCCTACGAGAACGCCCGGCTGCTTGCCGACGCCTGGTGTGCCGCCTTTGTATGGCCCAAGACCAGCCACACCGAGCCGGCCGTCACCACCGAAGTCATCCGCCGCATCGCTGAGACCCCGCACCATTACCCCGACGGCCACCCCATCCGCGAGGGCACAAGAAGGCTCCGCGACCAGTACAGTTTCATCCACTGGCACCTGGCCTTCCCAGACGTGTTTCGCCTGCCCGGCAAGGGCGAGAAGCCTGCAAACGAGCAGACTGGCTGGTCGGGTGGCTTTGACGTGATTCTCGGCAATCCGCCGTGGGAGGCCGTCAATGCCGACCCCGTGGAGTTCTTCGCAACTCTGCGCCCTGAGATCGCGGGTGCGGAGAACCAATCTGAAAGAAATCGGCTTGTCTTGGCCTTGGAGTCGCAGTCGCCAGAGCTGTATAAACTGTGGTCCAATCACTTGAGGAGTAGGCAAGCCCACCAGTTGGTGTTCAAGTCATCCGGCAGATTCCCTCTCGGCAGTTACGGCAAGACCAATACCTTTCCGCTTTTCACAGAGCTTTCCACTCAGCTCGTGGCACCAACTGGTCGCACTGGTATCATTGTTAAAACTGCTATCGCCACCGATCATGACTACAACCCGCTTTTTTCTTCGCTGATGCGCAAGAGGCAAGTATGCGAGCTTGTGGATTTTGAGAATAAGATGGGGATCTTCCCCGCCGTCCACCAAATGGAGCGTTTCTGCCTGTTGACTCTGGCCGGTGCAGGGGTACCGGCACAGGACTTGGAGGTTGCCTTCAATCTTCACCGCATCGAACAAGTTGGCTCAGACAAGATTCGGGTATCGGTTAGGCAGATTGAGGAATTGACAGGAGGCACATTCCAGTTCCCCGCGATCCGATCCGTGTCGGACCTACAGATTCTGACAGCGATCTCTCGAAGGAAAGCGATTTGTCCCTTGGGCAACGAGAATGCCGGCTGGGGCGCGCAGTTTGCAATTGTCTATGACGGGGGCCAAGTGTCGGACATCGCACTCACGCTGGAAGACATCGCCGATGAGATGGTCCGCAATGTTGTGCCCGTTTATGAAGGAAAGATGATCGCCCACTTCAACCACCGGTCTGCAACATATCAGGGGATTCCACGAAGCCAGAGGTTCGGTAAGACGCCAGCAGTGCGAGAACTTACAGAGGCGGATTTGCTTGACCCTCTGCAAGGAATCGTGCCCCGCTACTGGGTGCCCCAAGATGAAGCTGCATCTCGCCTTGGGGAAAAGGGGATCGGTGTTACATGGAGCTTGATGTATGGACGCAAAGCAAGTTCCAACAACTCACGCAGCATCATCGCCGCCATTTGTCCGGGTGCCATTTCCAATGATACGCTGCCCCTGTTGTGGTTTCCACAACTGCCGCCCGCCGATGCAGCACGGCGAGCGCTCGTCCTTACAGCAGTTGCCTGTTCATTCGCCTTCGATTTCTTGGCACGAATGAGGGTAGTGGGCACGACCTTCGGTAAGAACCTTCTCCTGCAGATGCCCGTTCCCGTTCTAGGTGACCTACGAGAGGCATGCCTGGGTTACGAATGGGAAAGATTCCTCAGCATGCGGACTTTGGAGCTCAGCTACACGGCATGGGATATGGAGGCACTCGCTCGCGATGCCGGCTGTGACTCGCCGCCATTCATGTGGAGGCCAGACAGACGCCAGAGGGTTCAGGCCGAACTCGATGCCGCTTGCTTTCACATTTACCTCGGTAGCGCGCAGGAATGGCAGAAGGACACGTCTAAGGAACTACAGGCCTGTTTTCCTACGCCGCGCCACGCAGTTGAGTACATCATGCAGACCTTCCCTCTGATCAAGGAGAGAGACAAAGAGGCCTACGGCCAATACCGCACTCAGGACACGATCCTTGAAATCTACGACGAAATGGCGCGGGTCTCGGCCGAAAACGCCGCCGCCATCGCCGCCGGCCGAAAGCCCACCGCCGCCTATCAAACCCGCCTCGACCCGCCCCCCGGCCCGCCCACCGACGCCGCCGGCAACTTCATCCCGATGGCCAAGTGGACCCCCGCCATCTGGGCTCGCTACAAGAACGTCATCCACCCGCCGCGCGAAGCCGTCCGGCCCGTCGCCGTGCCGACAGTCGTGGAGCCGGAGGAAGTGCCGGTGGCCGCGTTCGAGGCTATAGCCTACCCGGCGACAGACGCGGACAAGGCCATCTGCGCCGCGGCTCTGGCAGTGGTCGAGCAGTCCGGCGGCATCTCCAGCATGGAGCACCTCGACACGCTCCTCTTGGCCACGCACCCGGACTGGTACAAGGCGTTCCTGGACAAACGCGGCCAAAGGGCGTTCGACGCTGCCCGCAAGTCCGCTCCCACCGCGCTCTTTGTCGGCCAGGGGCAGTCCATCCGCTGGAAGGACTGCCGCGACTACCTGGAACAGCGCGGGGCGATTGCCGTGAACCACTCGGCCAAAGGCCAGCCCCTGGGTGCGGGAACCGCGCTGGCCTCTGTCAAGGCGAACCTGCCGGCGGGCGTTGAAGGTGTCGTGGAGTGCGCCCTCAAGGCCCTGGAGCGCATCCGCGAACTTCGCAAAGACCTGTCCGGCATGCCGCAGGCCCAGCGGAGTATCCTCGATGCCTTCGAGGAGCAGCATCGGCTCTACAATCTCGTGGCGTAGGAGACTGGCGCGATGGACCTCTACAAGAAACTGAAATTGAAGCCAGTCCGGTCCGAGCCCGACGTTTGGGTAAGCCGCCTTGTCATCTACGAAGACATTGATCCCAAGAGTCCGAGGGTCGTCCGGGACATCCGCCTGACGCGCGGCCTGAACATCGTGTGGGCGGAGGAACCGGAGGACGACAGCCCTACGGCCGAAATCACCGGCCACAGCGCCGGCAAGACCACCTTCTGCCGTTTCCTGCGATACGTGTTGGGCGAGACTACGTTCGGCACAAGGGCAGCGATGGAACTGATCCGCAAGGCGTTACCGGAAGGGTGCGTTGCTGCCGAAATCCACATCCGGGGAAAGAAGTGGGCTGTTCGGAGACCCTTCGGTAGCGGGAGGATGTCTTACGTCCTGGAGAATGCCACCGTCGAAGAACTGCGCAAGCAGCATGGTCGCTCCGTGTCCCAGGAATCCTACGCCCAGGAGCTCGGCTTCGAAGGGCTGATCGAGAAACTGGAGACGGCCCAGATCGTCCAAACGGCTGAGCCCATTCGGTGGGCCCACATTCTCGCCTGGTCTACCCGCGACCAGGAGGCCCGATTCCAGAACATCTACGATTGGCGTTCGCCCCGGAGCGAAGCGGAGACGCCTGAGTTCCGCTTCCCCAAGGCCGGCCCCCTCTTCCTGATGCGGGCCGCGCTCGGTCTCTTCCTGCCGGATGAACTCAAGGGAGAGGAACGGCTGGCGGAACTTCAGCAGGAAAAGGACCGCCTCACCAAGGAAATCGAACAGAAAAAACGCGAGCCGCAATTCCGTGTGAACCTGTACGACCTCCAACTACGCCAGCGTCTAAAGGCCACCTTCCCGAATGAGGCGGACATTGATTCGCGGCCCTTCCATTCTGACGACCTCCTGCCGGAAGACCTGGCACGTCTGACGACGAGGGCGGCAACACAGATTGAGAATGCGATGGGGGAACTTGAGCGCCAGCGTGTCGAGATTCAGGCGAGGATAGATGATCTCGGCGCGGAAATCAGGGAGCGTGAGGATCAACTCGCCCAACTGGATGCTTTGTTCGGGATTGACGCCGCTGCTGGAAGCGAACTTGGTCAAGAGTCTGCCCAGCGTCAGGAGCAACGCAAGCACCTTGATGAGTTCAAAGACAAGATATGCCCCTTAGGTGGCGTGCTTGTCAGCGAATGCACTCATGTGCAAGATAGGCAACGGCTGCTACGGGTGACTCAACTTCAAGATGCTCACGCGATGGAGCAGGCCGAGGCCAAGCGGGCTGACGAACTTCGGAGGATCGACGAAGAGAAGAACCGTCTTCGTGATGCTATCGGGCGGTTGGGGCGAGAACGCCAGGGCGCGCTTGCAAGACGGGATCAACTTTTGGCCGGCCTACGCGACAACAGGGATGAATTGCGCGACAGCCTACGCACCCGGGATGAACTCGACACCTGGACGAAACGCCGAGACGATCCAAGCGGCTATGAGGAGATCCACTACCTTCGACAAAGATTGGATACGGCGGATCGTGAGATCGCCAGGATTGAGAAGGAATTGGCTGAGCTGCTCCACCAGCACGACGAGAACCGCAAGATGCTGCAGTCCATCTTTTCCGCAGCCGTTGGGGCGGTGCTGTCTGCAGGTGGTTATGATGGAAAGGTGAGTCTGGAGAATCGCGAGCTGGCCTTCCAGATTACCCATGGACCGGCCATGAGCGGCGAAGCCGTGGAGACCTTATCGGTTCTGTTGTCCGACGTGGCATCCCTTGTCTACAACACGGCGTCCGACAAGTCGCACCTGCCTGGCATCCTTGTGCATGACAGTCCTCGTGAAGCCGACCTGGGCATCCGAATATACCGGAGTTTCATCCGGCTCGCTGCTTCCCTTCAGAACCACTTCGGCGCCCCTGAGAACTGCCCATTCCAGTACATCATCACTACCACAACCGCACCGCCAGAGGAACTGCGGGGCCCAGGATATGTGAAGTTGCCATTGAGCGCGTCCGCCCCATCGGGGCTGCTTCTTGGCCGGAACGTCGCCAACACAACTCGCACGCACCCAGCAGGGCAGATCTTCGCCGAGGAAGGACAGGCATAGGCAAGCCCGACAGTCCTGCCGTGCGCTGCATTTCGCCCATTCCAGCCGTCTGCGGCAAATCGTTCCTCATGCGGCCGTAGACTTCATACATCGTGATGCGTGCCTGCGGACGGATTTGTTGTTTGGCCTCGGCAGGTCAGATGCCCTATACTGCTCCCAAAGGAGTAACCACAATGGTCGCCACGAGACCGCCTTCCAACCAAACATGCCGTCAGTTCCTGGACGCCTTCTTCACGAAGTACCCCAACGAGCGGTTGAGGGATGAATCCTGCGGCGTCTTGCTGCTACTGGCCCGGAAGGTACCCATGCCAGGCAAAGCAGGCGGCTGGGCGGGCGGCATCGTCTACGCCGTCGGCAGCCGCGGTTGCGGCGTCCCCAACGTCATGAACCGCGAACTTGAGGAAGCGTTCGGGACCACGATGAGTAAATCTACAAGCGGGCAGCGCAGATTAGGCGCTTGCTGGACCTCTGACGCCGCTTCCCACACCAGCGGCCGCGGCACCTGAAATTGTGCTGCGCACTCAGGCCACATGCAAGGGCGAAACCGCTCGCGGAGCAGTGGCGGTTGGCACAAGGACCATCGGCTGGAGGTGGCCGACAATGCCGGTCATGCGGACGGGCCAGCGGCGGGCGGCACGGGCGCGGAAGTAGGCACATTCGCAACTGGCACGGGCGGTGCCAGCGGCGTTGGTAGGGAAACGGAACCAGGGCGGAGGCAGGGATTCCAGAACTGGGCGGCTGATCCGGCAGCAGGCGGCGCCGAAGTCGGCGTCGCCGTAGTGGCCGCGGGTGCCCTCGGCGCCGACGAAACCGCAGTAGAGGATGTGGCCCGGCTCGGTGAAAATGGCGTCGGTGCCGCGCTGGCCGTCGGCCTGATCGGACAGCGGCACCATGTCGGCATCGATCATCAAGAGGTGGTCAAACTGGCGGTCCTCCGACAGGAAGCGGTTGACGGTCTGGTTGCGGGCCACGTCGGTCGGGAACTCGGGGCTGCCGTAGCGCCAGCCCTTGTTCTCCAGCCACCGGGCCAGCAGGCGGTTGGGTTCCTGGCGGAAGGCCATGACGGCGACGAGGATGCTGCCGACGTTGCTCATGACGGTTCCGGATGAGCACAAGTTCCGTCAGCGGGGCCACCTCGGCGGGTTGGCGAGGCAGACTGCACCGGGTCTGGCGA
>Ga0315280_10003383_pt1 | contig 24584 bp, 13 predicted proteins | sample YL17G06_40_MG_FD_203697 | JGI IMG/M metagenome (GOLD analysis project Ga0315280, IMG submission 203697) | Sediment microbial communities from Yellowstone Lake, YNP, Wyoming, USA - YL17G06_40 | ecosystem: Environmental > Aquatic > Freshwater > Lake > Sediment | place: USA: Wyoming | collected...
GAAGGGGAGAGCAGATCCCTGTCGGCAGGGGTGAAGGGATTGTTTCTGCCCGGAGATTGCCCTGTTTGCCGGCAACCACTTCACTTTTTGAACGGTCGTGGTTCTGGCCGCCAGCGGCTTGCTACCCTGAGGGCCGAGCAGTTGCGCCTTGGCCTCATAGTTTCCCGGCTCCAGCGCTGAAGGGTCGAAGACGAAACGGCAGGTGTGCGCATCGGCCGGGGCCACGAGCGTCAGGCCGATCTTCCCTCCGGGCGCCGTCGAGGCCACGTCCACCTGGGCCTGAAGCGGCGCAGTCAACTCGGCGATGATTTCGCCTCCCGCAGGCGACAGAGCAAACCAAACTTCCGTGGCCGGCGCGCTTTTGGCCACCGTCACCGTCGCCGCTGCCAATTTGTCCGATCCGTCATATTCACTCTGGTCGAGCGACAGCTCGAGCGGCGGCGTGATGACTTCGCGCAGACTCAGGTCGTCCAGCCACACCGTTCCCGGTCCCTGCACCCACACGCCGAGATAGCTGGGCTCGGTTCGGGCGGGATTGTCCGGCCGCCGCAGCCTTCGCATCAGCGCCGAGAGCGTCTTGCAGCTTGATGATCTGTTGCGCGACCTTCCACCGCCACTTGCGAAGCGTGGAAGGATGGGGCGGCGGCGTGCGGTCTTCATATTGCATCGCCTGGAATCCCCATCCGATGGCGCCGAGCAAATCGGTGAGCGCTTGAGCGGCCTCTCTCGCGGCTGACTGCGCGGCCGGCTTGTTGGATGCTTTCGCTGAGGCAATCAGCTGTGACAGCCGCGCCAGATAACGGTAGTCGTCAATTTCTTCGCGCACCGCTTCCCACATGAGACTGGGCAACGGACCCTCCTTTGCCAGATAGGCATAGCCCTCGTCGTCGCGTCGAAATCCATTCCCCTGCAAAATGGCGTCCCCCGAATGATAAACCCACTGGCCGATCTGCGTCGCGCCGGTTTTCCAGCCGTGGAAGCCGAAAAAGAACCGTGCGCCGGCGGGCATAGTGCCACAGCCGTTGTAGATGCCATACGGCTTGCCGCGTCCGACCAATGCTTGTGCAATCTCCGGCGTGAATCGGTTTGTACTGAAAACATCCACGTGGGGCGACAGTTGGCCAATCTCATCCAGCCCCAGCGGCATGCCGCCGCCAATGCTGGTGAGCGTCACGAGCGGCGGCGCTTTCTCTTTGAGGAAGCGATAGTAGTAGACGGCCTCGTCGAGCAGGTTGTGCGCGCCCGCCTCGTCGAGCGCATAGGCCGGCAGCGGCGGCCAGCCTTCGGCCTTTGCCAGATCGAGGACGAGCCGCAGGGCTTTCAGAAAGTCGTCGTCAATCTCCTTGCTGTGCGGCCAGAACGAAAACCAACCCTTCCCCTGGTCCCAATAGAAGGCAATCTGGTGGCCGGCCTGGAACGTCGCCGGGAACCGCCAGCCGCCGTAGACTTTCCTGATCGCGTCCATCCTGCGCTTACAGTCGGCGCGGGCGGCCACGAAGGTCTGCAGCTGGGTCAAACGCTCCGTGGCCGCGCCGGTCGAGTCTGGCGCGACCATCGCCATTTCGGATCGCGCGCGAACACGATATAGCTTCGGCGCTGTTCCTCCGGTGTGGGGATCAACGGCGGCAAGGCTTCCGCCGTATCGCGAATCTCGGTCCAGCCTTCCGGCAAGGTGGGCGTTTCGGGCCCGGCCGTGCCCCATACGCGGAATTGCTCGGGTGGCTCGGCGGACACCCGCCCAACGGTCCCCAGCACCACGATCACCGCCATCGGAAGCCAGCGCAGCACGTTCATGGCTCGATCCACCTTCACTTTGACTAGGCCCTTTCGTCTAGACATCCAGCCATTTTGCGAAGATCTTCTCCCGTGGACGAAGTGGACGGCATGGACGACATGGACGGCATGGACGACATGGACGGGATGGACTTTTTCCGGTGCATGAGCGGATGTCCACGACTCTCACCCCTCTTTGGTTGCGGCCAGAGGCCGCTTTAGGGAGGTGTTTCTCCTTGGCGCGAGTCCTTTGAAGCCGGCGAAGGAGCCGCCTCAGCCTTGTCGCCGGCGTCGAACTGTTCGAGGATTTTCGCCGTTTGGCCCGAATGGATCGCCTCCAGCATCAAATTCAACCCTCGATCGTTCGGTGCGATCTGGAGTGCCTTCTGCAGGTATTGCTTGGCCTGGCGAGTGTTGCCCAGGCGCAGCTCGAGTTCGACGAGGTTCCGCAACACGGGCAGCGAGTGGGGCCGCAGCAGACGCGCCCGTTCATAGGCGTCGCGCGCCAGCGCCAGGTTGCCCAGCCGCTTGTACCAGCCGGCCAGCGAGTATTGCAGCTCGAACGACCCCGGGCAGTCGCTCAGTCCGCGGCGCGTCACCTCGACCGCCCGCTTGGTGTCGCCCTGCAACGCATACCAGGTTGCGAGCGTGTTGTAGCTGAGGGGATCATACGGATTCGCTTGGATCATTCTCTCGTAGGCCTGATTGACGGCCTCGATTTCCGTGCGCACCAGGGATTTGCCCGCGTCGGCCTTGGCGCGATAGTGCATGGCCTCCAATTTGTCGGTGCGCGGGTCGTCGGGCCACCACCATTGCGCCAGATCCAGCCGGTCGAGATAGGCAGCGTCGTTCAGGGTCATCTCGCGGGGAAACCGTCGGTAGAACGCGCCGACGAGCGGTCGAACGTGAAGGAAGATCAGGGCGATCCCCCCCAGCAACGCCCCGAACGTCAGGAACGCCTGTCGCCACCGACGCTGTTGTTCGACCGTCACCGAGCGCACGACTTCTTCATCCGGTCGCTGGACCACCAGCCAGACGGCGGCGGGGCGATGCCGGCTGCTCCAGGCGCGCATCATGCCCAGCAGGCTCCACAGGATCACCTCGCCGAGGGGGGAGCGCAGAGCGGGCGTTGCCAGGAACAGCACGAACACATAGGCCGCCACCCAGCGCAGGGGCCGTGCGAGTCCCATGACTTCCTCGTGGTGGGCCGCCCAACTGCCCGGCCGGAACCGCCAGAGCATGCCGAGACCGAACAGGATCAGAGCGCCCAGGCCGAGTGCGCCGCGTTCGACGAGGAAGAGAAGTGCGCCCGGGACAGTGGCGATCTCGCCCGCATAATCCTCGGGCATCTGCGCGCGAAACAGCCACTCGTAGTGGCCGGCGCCGCAGCCGGTCACCCACGAATCCTGCAAGATGGTCGCGACAACTTGACGGGTCTGGGCCGGCAGGATCCCCGGCAGCGATCGGAGCCAATCTCGATTTCCGGCCAGAGCGGTCGCCGCCTGAACCGTGCCTAGCCCCAGGGCCGCGACGAGAACAACCCAGTGATACCTGCGATGCCACGCCCGGCACCAGCGGACCGCCAACCAGGGCAGCACCGCCAGAAGCGTCAGCGCCGTGATCCCTGCCAGAACAATCGGGTCGAAAGCGGGAAACAGCGGCGCTCGCCACCGCCACATGAAGGCTGTTGCACCGGCCAGCAGCAGGACCGTCGTCAGAAAGAGCGGCTGCGGTCGGCGCGAACACAAGTAGGCCGCCGTCACGAAGAGGGCCACCAGCTCGAGCCGCTGGAGCAAATCCAGAAACGCGACCGAGCGGATCGTCGCGCCGCAGGCCTCCCACACCGCCACCCCCACGAGGAGGACCACCCACACGTCGCGCCATCGCCAACCCAACCGGAACGACGGCCGGTTGATCCAGAAGAGAACGACCATGGTGGCCGCAATGGCGGAAAGAACGCGTCCCGATGTCACGAGCGCGAGTTGATTGCTGGAAGGAGCGAACAGCGCCAGCAGCCAGCAGGCCGCATAGAGCACGAGCAGTGCCGTGTCATCGAGCGCCAGAATGTAGCGTTTGAGCTTTTGTCGCATCACAGTTAAGAGAAGGATGAAGGATGAAGGATGAATAAAGGAAGACAGCCAAAGCCAGCCAGAAGAGGCGGGTGAGGTGCGTTATCCATTAATGCTCCAATGCCTCTGGGTTGTGTTTCGTTCATCATTCATAATGCATATTCATCATTGTCTTTCCGCCAGAATCTTCGCGGCCGCCTGAACCGCCATCAGGTAGCCCTGGATTCCGAATCCCGAAATCACGCCCACAGCCACTCCCGCCGTCATGGACTGATGGCGGAACGGCTCGCGCCGGTAGAGGTTTGACAAGTGAACTTCGATGACCGGCAGGGCGACGGCCGCCAGCGCGTCGCGCAACGAAACGCTGGTGTGCGTCAGTCCGCCGGGGTTAATGATGATTACGCCGCTACCGTCAGTCCGCGCCTTGTGGATGCGCTCGATGAGTTCGCCCTCGTGGTTACTTTGGAAAAACTCGGAGGCGAGTCCCTGCCGCTTGCACTCCTCAGCGACGGTCCGCGCCATGTCCGCCAGCGTTTCGGAGCCATAGATCTCCGGTTCTCGCAACCCCAGGAGATTGAGGTTGGGTCCGTTGAGGATGAGCACTTTCTTGACCCTCGTTTTCTTCTCCATCGTGAGCCTCTCCTGCGTGAAGTTGTCGCGGCGGTCGCGCGAGGCCGCCGCCTCACAACGGTTTTGTTCTTCGCGGACTGACGCTGCCCAAATCCGCAATCAATCGGTTCAACTCCTGCCGACCGTTATGGTTCTACCTATGCCCTTGTCCGTGTGCCTGCAAGCGAAATTGATCCGGTAGGACGGTTGGCAACCTGTCCCACGTTCTATTGACTCTCGCCATCCAGAATGATACACGCGGTCGCGAATGCTGCTTTCCACCATCCGCACGGCCGACTTTCGGAGAGGTGATTACCATGACCAGCCAGGGCAGAGTGAAAGTGGGAATCATCGGGTCGCAGTTTGTTGGCGAAATCCACGCGGCTTCGTTTCAGATGGTGCCGGAGGCCGCCGAAGTGATTGCCGTCGCGTCGCCCAGCGCGGGCCACGCCGAAGCGCTGGCAAAGAAATACGGCATTCCGCGCGTCTTCCGCGACTATCGCGAGATGCTCCGCGAGAAGGACCTCGAGCTGGTCACCCTCGCGGCGCCCAACCGTCTTCACGCCGAGATGACCGTCGCGGCGGCCAACGCGGGCAAGCACGTCGTCTGCGAAAAGCCCATGTGCATGACCCTCGACGAAGCCGACCGGATGATCGAGGGCTGCAAGCGGCAGGGCGTTCTTCTTCTCTATGCCGAGGAACTTTTCTTCACGCCCAAATACGTCAAGGCCAAGGAAATGGCCGACCAGGGCGCGTTCGGCAAAGTCTATCTGGTCAAGCAGAGCGAAAAGCACTTCGGCCCTCACTCGGCGTGGTTCTGGGACGTCGAGCAGTCGGGCGGCGGCGTCTTCCTCGATATGGGCTGCCACGGCATTGCGTTCTGCTACTGGTTTCTGGGGCGACCGGCGATCAAGAGCGTCCTCTGCCAGATGGGCACCTATGTGCACGCCGGCAAAACCAAAGGCGAGGACAACTCGATCTGCATTCTCGAATTCGAAAACGGCGCCGTGGGCCTGATCGAAGACAGCTGGGCGCGGCGCGGAGGCATGGACGATCGGATCGAAGTGTACGGCGAGGGCGGCGTGACCTACGCGAACCTGTTGATGGGCAACGCGCTGCCGACCTATAGCGAACAGGGTTACGGCTATGCGGTCGAGAAGGCGCCGACAACCAAGGGCTGGACCTATCCGGTTTTCGATGAACTCTGGAACTATGGCTTTCCGCAAGAGATGCGGCATTTTGCGCGCTGCGTGCGGCGCGAGGAAGAACCGATGGCCACCGGCGAAGACGGTCGCGTCGTGATGGAAGCGCTTTATGCGGGCTACGAGTCGGCGGGCGCGGGCCGCAAGGTGGCGTTGCCTTTCCGGCCCAAGGGCGCGCGCAAGCCGATTGATCTGTGGTGGAAGCCGTCGAGCGCCGCACTCCAAAATCAAAAATAACAGTTGACGCTTCGCGGCGCGCGACGCTAGCAAATCCAGCGATTTCTCACGGTGAAGCATCTGGGCACCGACATCTCACACGAGAGCGAGGACTATCACCATGGGCAAGAGAAGCAGCGTGATCCGGCAACTGGCGGTAGTGGCACTGGTGTTGTTGACGACGACGGTGTTTGCCGCGCGCGCCGGCGGCAAGCGTGCCGGCAAGGGCACGCAGGCCGAAAGTGCGGCCAAGTCGGCGAATGGTTGGATCAGCCTTTTCGACGGGAAAACGCTCGACGGCTGGAAAGCCAACGAGGTCCCCGAATCGTGGGTGGTCAAAGACGGGACGATCGTTACCCAGGGCGGCCAACGTTCTCACCTCTTCTACGAAGGGCCTGTGCAGGACCACAACTTCAAGAACTTCGAGTTCAAGTGCGACGTGATGACGACGACCGGCGCGAATTCCGGCCTCTTCATCCACACTAAGTTTCAGCCCACCGGCTGGCCCAGCAACGGCTATGAGGCCCAGGTCAACAGCACCCATGGCGACCCGATCCGGACGGGCAGCCTGTATGGCGTCAAGGACATCAGAGAACCGGAAGGGTCCTCGCTGTCGAAAGACGGCAAGTGGTTCAACTACGACATCACGGTCCAGGGCAAGCACATCGTCTTCAAGATTGACGGCAAGACGGTGATGGATTACACGGAGCCGGAAGCGGTCACGCCGCCGAAGGGACGTGCCGGCCGCATGCTGTCGAGCGGGACGTTTGCGCTTCAGGCCCATCCGCCCGCGAAGCCCGGCCAGGCCGGCACCGTCTGCTTCAAGAACATCATGGTCAAGCCGCTGCCGTAATCAAAAAGAAGTGAGAGGCGGGAAGTTAGAGGTTGGAGGTCAGAGGCCGGAGGCCAGAAGTCAGAGGCCTAAAGCGAATGTGGGGCACAGATTCCTCTCTCTTGCCTCCGGCGCTCTGTCAGAGCGTGTCTTAAGGCTCCAGGTTCTTCCGGGATTCTGGTGGAAAGAGTACGCCTCCCTTCCGTCATTGCGAGGCGCGGCCGCGCCGCTCCTCGCAATGACACAGGGATGTCCCTCCATTCATTACCATTATGACAGACCACTATCTTCTTGCCTCTAGCCTCTCGCCTCTCACTTCTTTTCTAGAGGCTGCCGGCGTTCCATTTTCTACTTTCGGATTTGCCGGGGAACTGGCAGGCGAAACGGGGCGGCAACCAGCCCCAGCCGCGTGACGAGCGCTTCTTCGCCCGAGCGAATCTCGACCCCAAGCAACGTCCTCAGCAACCGAAGCGGGTCGGGCAGGTTGCCTTCGGTCGGCGCCACGCGCATCCGCAAAATGGCCGGTTCGGAAGAAGTCGTTTCGAGAGAAGCGATCAACGACGCGGCACGGTGCACGTCCCCTTCGCCTGGCATTTGACGAGCCTCGTTCCAGCGCTGTTCGATCAACGCCGCCGACAGGCCGGGCGTTGCCAAAAATTCGCTCGACAGACTGACCTCGTAGTCGGCCGCGACGATGCTTCGGTCGAGCGCGGGCGCCGCGAGGTCAATTTCCACCGGCGCGAAGAAGCGCATGTCTTTCGGCGCGGCCTCCTCGAGCCTCCGCTCGACCTCTTCGGGCGCAACTCGCTCCCGCAAGAAGATGTCCACCCATTCGGCTTGCCCTGCGTAGCCGACCGGCAGCGGCGGCGAGTATTGCAGCAGCGCCACGGGATGAAATCCGCGCGAATAGGCCATCGGCAGACCGGCGCGCTCGATCAGCAACTGCCACGCTTTGACCATGTCGAGGTGCGAGAGAAACCTCAAGCGACCCTCTTTGGAATAGCTCAGTCGAATCCGCTGCACCGGCGCAGGTTGCTCGGAGGCCGTCTTGGAGGGCTGTTGTCTTGGAGGTTGGCGTCGGCGCGCAACTTCCTCCGGTGTGGGCGCTGGCGACGCGGCGGCCGCCGCCGCAGGTTCCGCTTGGCCGGCGACCAGCTTGTGCTTCATTCCCGGCCGGCACGCCTCGCAGCCGGGACAGGGGGTTGTCGTGCAATCGGGCAGCAGTTCCGCGCGGTGAGCCGCCTCCCGTTGCGACCGGAGAAATGTTTTACCCGGCCCGGCATCAACGTGGTCCCACGGGAAGATTTCATCGTCGCCGCGCGAGCGATCGGCATACCACGCAGGGTCGAGACCCGTTTCCTCGAAGGCGCGCTCCCACAACTCGAACCGGAAACGATCGCCCCAGGCATCGAGTCGGCAGCCCAGGCGCCAGGCCCGCTCCAGCGCCTCCGCCACTCGCCGGTCGCCTCGCGCCAGAACCGCCTCGATGAACGCGGCTTCGACGCTGTGGTGTCTGACGTGGATGCACCGCGACCTCTCGAGCGCCAACTCAACGCGCTCGTAGCGCCGCGCCAGTTCTTTGTGCTCGATCTGTGGTTCCCATTGAAAGGGCGTGTGCGGCTTGGGGACAAAGGGCGCCAGCGTCACGTTGATCGCCAGCCGGTTGCGCCAATAAGCACGTCCGATCCTTTCGGCCTCGCGCACCATTCGCACGATCCCGTCAAGGTCCTCCTCGGTCTCGGTCGGCAGGCCCACCATGAAGTAGAGTTTCAGCGTCTGCCAGCCCGCGCGACACACCGCGTCCACGACGTCGAAGAATTCTTCATCGGTCAGCGGCTTGTTGATGACGCTTCGCAGACGTTCGGTTCCCGCCTCGGGCGCGAACGTGAACCCGGTCCTTCGCACTTCGCCGATTTGTTCGGCCAGCGCGACGTCGAACGTGCTGATCCGAAGTGAGGGGAGCGAGATCGCCACCAGGCGGTCCGCAAAACGTTCCATCAACGTTTTGACCAGCGGGCCGATTTGCGAGTAGTCGCCGCTGCTCAACGAGAGCAACGAGAGGTCGCGATAGCCGGTGTTGGCCCGCCCTTCCTCGGCGATTCGTACCACTTGTTCGGGTGGGCGTTCGCGAACCGGCCGCGTGGTCATGCCCGATGAACAGAAGCGGCAACCGCGCCCGCAGCCCCGCCGGATCTCGATCACCAGCCGGTCGTGAATGATTCGCGCCAACGGGACGACCGGGCGTGTGGGACCGTCGTCGCCGGCCAGATCGAACAAGCGGCGGCGAAACCGCGGCGTCGCTGTTTGGGCGAGCCGCTCGCCGGTGCTGCGGATCGAAGCGATCGTCCCGTCGGGCACATAGTCAAACTCGACGAGCGACGGCACGTACACGCCTTCAATCTTCGCGAGGGCAGCGAGGCTTTCATTTTTGGTCAGACTTGGCCGTCGCTTGAGCTCGGCCACACACTCGAGAATCTCCAGGACGACCTCTTCGCCGTCGCCCAAGACAAACGCGTCCACAAACGGCGCCATCACCTCGGGCGCCAGCGCCCCTTCGCCGCCCGCGATGACCAGTGGCCAGGGGTCGCGCCTCTCGACCGACCTCACGGCCAGCCCGGCCAGGTCGAGCATGGTGAGCACGGTCGTGTAGTTCAGTTCGTGCTGAAGCGTGAAGCCGATGAGATCGAACTCGCGGACGGGCCGAAACGATTCGATCGCATACAAGGGGATCTGCGCGGCACGCAATTCGCGCTCGAAGTCCTCCCACGGCGCGAACGCCCGCTCGGCCCGAAAGCGAGGATGGGCATTGATCCGCTCATACAGGACGCGAAACCCGTGATAGCTCGCGCCGACCTCGTAAACGTCGGGAAACGCCAGAACGATCGTCGCCGCTGCCGCGTCGCTCTTTGGTGGTGCAAGCCCGCCCATCTCGGCGCCGACGTAGCGCGCCGGTTTCTCCACGCGCAGAAGGACTTTCTCAATTTCCGGCCAAAGCGACACGGGCACACCTCATCTTGCGCTTGTTTCGATTCTGATGGGCCGCGGCTTGACTTTACAAGGTGAACTTTGTGAAGCGCCGCGGCTTGACAGTGCGCGGTCTCTCCGCCACGATTTCGCCCTCATCGGGACAGGCCGGCAACCGGGCCTGCCGCGCGGTGCCGACCCACCGCATTCCACAACCGAGGCCAAGCTGAATGCGTCCACGCAGTACCGACCACCCGCTTTTGGCTTGCCGTCCGGCCAGGCTTCTCGTACCGTCTCTCTTCGTTATCGGCTTAGTCGGCTGCTGGGCGCGGGTCGCGCAACAACAACCCAATTCTTCGGGGACGCGCATGAATCACGACGTTGAGGAATATCACGGCATCCAAGTGGCCACTCCTTTTCGCTGGCTCGAGGAGGCCGATTCGCCCGAAACACAGGCCTGGGTGAAAGTGCAGAATCAGGTCACGGCCAAGTTTCTCCGCGCCATCCCCGAACGGGCGAAAATCAAGGCGCGCCTCACGAAGCTCTGGAACTATCCCCGCTATTCAGCCCCGCAAAAAGAGGGCTCGCGGTACTTCTTTGCCAAGAACGACGGCTTGCAGAACCAGGCCGTGCTCTACATGCAGAAGAGCCTGGACAGCGAGCCGGTCGTCGTCCTCGATCCCAACAAACTCAGCAAAGACGGCACCGTCGCGCTGACCAGCACGGCCTACAGCAAGGACGGCAAGTTGCTCGCCTACGGCCTTTCGAGCAGCGGCAGCGATCGGCAGGAGATCAAGATCCGCCGGGTGGACAGTCGCAAGGACTACCGCGACGTGATCAAGTGGTGCAAGTTCTCCGCGGTTGCCTGGATGCCGAACAATGAAGGTTTCTACTACAACCGCTTTCCCGAACCCGGCACCGTCCCCAAGGAGGACGAGAACAATTATAACCGGGTTTATTGGCACAAACTCGGCACCTCGCAAGCCAAGGACCGCCTCATTTATGAACGACCCGACGCCAAGGAACTGAACTTCTATCCGTACGTCACCGACGATGGAAAATACCTCCTGTTGACCGTGCGCCACGGCACTGATCCGAAAACCCGCGTTTACTACCGCAAGGCCGACAGCACGAGTCCCTTTGTCCGACTGCTCGACAAGGCCGACGCCCGCTACGATTTCGTCGGCAACGTCGGGCCGGTTTTCTATTTTCTCACCGACCTGGAGGCGCCGCGCGGACGGCTCGTCGCAATTGATACGCGGAAGCCGGCCCGCGAGAATTGGCGGGAAATCCTGCCCCAGGGAACTGACGTGATGGCCGACGTCACCCTGGTCAACCACCAGCTGGCGGTGGTCTGGATGCACGACGTTCACCACCTGTTGAAAATCTACGGCCTCGACGGCCGCTTGGTGCGCGAGATCGCCTTGCCGACGCTGGGCGCGATCGCGGGGGTGACCGGCAAACCCGAAGACACCGAGATGTTCTTTGCCTTTACGTCGTTTCTCTATCCCACGACTGTTTTTCGTTACGACTTTGCCACGAGCACGCTGTCGGAGTTCCACAAGTCCGAGGTCAATTTCGATCCGTCCCGCTATGAAACCCGGCAGGTCTTCTATCCGTCAAAAGACGGCACACGCATCCCGATGTTTCTCACCTACCGGAAAGGACTGCAGCTCAACAGCAACAACCCGACGCTGCTCTATGGATACGGCGGTTTCCGAATCGAGATCACACCGTTTTTCTCGGTCTCCCATCTGCTCTGGCTGGAAAGCGGCGGGATTCTTGCCGTGGCCAACATTCGCGGCGGAGGCGAATATGGCGAGGCGTGGCATCAGGCGGGCATGCTCGCGCGGAAGCAAAACGTGTTCAACGACTTCATCGCAGCGGCCGAGTGGCTGATCCGGAACCGATACACCCAGCCCGCGCGGCTGGCCATCCAGGGCGGAAGCAACGGCGGGTTGCTGGTCGCGGTCTCGATGGAGCAGCGGCCCGACTTGTATGGCGCGGTGGTCTGTCAGGTCCCCGTCACGGACATGCTCCGGTACCAGAAATTCACGGTCGGCCGCTATTGGGTGCCGGAATACGGCAACGCCGAGGCCACCCAGGAACAGTTCAAGTTCCTCTATGCCTATTCACCGCTGCACAACGTCAAACCCGGCGTGAATTATCCGCCGATCCTTGTGACCAACGCGGAAAGCGACGATCGCGTTGTGCCCTCGCACGGGTGGAAATTCGTGGCGGCGCTGCAGGCGGCCGGCGGAAAGAACCCGATCCTGCTGCGGGTTGAGACAAAGGCCGGACACGGCGCCGGAAAGCCGATGACGAAGGTCATCGAGGAACAGAGCGACAGCTACGCGTTCCTGTTCAAAGAACTCTCCATGACGATGGGAAAGAAGTAGCGCGCATTTCCAGGCAGGAATCGTAGGCGCCGACAGCACGCCTTATTATCTATGCTGCATGCTTCCCGCTTCCTGTTCGTTTTTCGTTCATCGTTCATCCTTCATCCTTCAAAACTGGATTCCTATCCCCTTCCCCGTTGCCATAATATATTCCCGCGCCTGGTCGAATTCTTCGCCCTTCATGTGCTCCATCATCAGCGGCGCGTCGTGGGGCAGTTCGGCGAGGCGGCGCAGATAGGTCTTGTAGTCCAGCACGCCCGTCCCCGGCACGACCTCGATAAAGTGAACGTTCATCTCCACTTCCCACCGCAGGTCCTTGGCGTGGCAGCTCACGATCCATTTGCCGAGCTTGTCGAAGAGCTCGTTCAGCAGGTCCGTGTTGCGATAAAACAGCGCGGGCGAGCAGATCGCATTGCACGGATCGAGATGCACGCCAAAGCCTTCGCGGCCGATGGCCTTGATCATCTTGAGATAGGAATCGGCGCTGTCGGGATAAGCCCAGCCCATCATCTCGTAGCAGAGCTTCGCGCGCTTGGGTTTGACGGCATCAATGATCGCGCGGGCGTTCTCGACCGCCCGGTCGAAAAACTCTTGCGAGAAGTTCTTCGGGTCGGGTCCGAACCAATACTTTTTGTTGTAGGAACCGGCGATGTCCACGCAGCAGCGCGCGCCCAGTTCGTCGGCCAGCGCAAGGCCCTCGGTCACGCTCTTGATGTTGGTGGCGCGCGCGTTGGGATCGGCATCCATCATGTTGCCCCAGCGGCCGACCTCGGCGATGACCACGTCGTGCCTGGCGAACGCTTCGCGAATGGCGCGGATGCGATCCGATTCGCCCAGCTTCACCGCCGGGCAATAGGCCGCGCGATAGCCCAGCTGGCGATGGGCCAGCGCAATCGCCTCCGGGTCGTTGCCGCCGGCCGAAACCGGTCCGCCCAATCGAACGGCGTGGCGCCCAAGAGCCGGCCGCGCCAGAGACGACGGAACCGACCGGCACGATTGGGCCAACCCCGCCGCTGCGGTCGCACCCGCCAGCCGCAATGTTTGTCCTACAAAGCCACGACGACTGATCCCCTTACGATCCATGATGACCTCCTGAGCGAACAATTCATCTTTCGCAATCGCCTATACGAGCGTTCCGCGCGGCGGTCAATCGAAACCGCGTGGCGATACGGAAGGAGGGGGGTTGCGAAAAGCGAAGTGGCGCGGGCTGTTAGCCTGCGTTTCTCACCAGGAATTGTAGCCGCCGACGTAAGGAGGCGGAAAGAGGCCGGCCGACTGGACTCCGATGGCCGCTGCCTCCTTACGTCGGCGGCTACACGCTGTTGAAGACTCTATAGACCGGTGAGAAATCCGGGTTAGCCTGTGAACCGTGTGGAGATCAGACAAATGCCCCCCAGGCACTAATCCAACTTCGACACTCTGGCTGGTTTTTCTGTGCTTTCTTTGCGGTCGCGGCAATGTAAGTGCAATAACATCAATGATGTGGCTTTTTTGCTGGCCGAAATAGTGGCGAATATATTTGTGTATCATCCTGATACAATGACGATTTTACTTGACGATTCGCAAGTCTCTCCATATGGGTAGTGACGAGAGAAAGGGGACAGAAACTCCATGACTTAGCTAACGGATAGTGACTGAATGAAAACGTAAGTCCAATAGACTCAAAGACATCTTGTGCTGAAATGTCGAAGTTGGGTTAGCGTGGTGAGAGCTGGTCGGCGGTTATGCGCCGTTATTCCTTCTGCCCGGCGGCTTTCAGCGCCTTGTCGAGCAACGCTTTCTGCTCGGACTCGTTGGCGTGCTCTGGCCTCCCCACGCCGAGATTGGCCGGATACTCCAGCGAGCGGCGAAACTCGGCCACGGCCTTCGGGTAGTCCTTCGCCTCCATCGCCTTCTTGCCCAGCGCCACGTGAACGTCCCGGTAGACGTCATAGAGCGAGCGCTGCCCTTCCCAGGCGTGGAAGGTCCGCGAGTCAATCAGCGCGGCAGCCTTTTCGTCCTGCTCCAGATGATGGTAGGCGCGCGCAAGGAGTTCGATCACGTCGCTGCGGTAACGCTCGAAGCCCAGCGACTTTTCGAGCAGATCGCGCACCGCGGTCCACTGGTCGGCCTTCTGGTAAAGCGTTCCGAGGTCGCGATAGAGCGTCTGGTCGTCGGGCCGAAGGGCGATCGCCTTCTCAAAGTGTGGAATGGCGGCCTTCTCGTCGTTGTCCAGTTTCCAGCTGACGATCCCGAGGTTTCGATGAACGACGCTGTAGTTCGCGCCCAGCGAAAGAGCCTTCTTCCACGCGGCCACCGCCTCGTCCTTGCGAAAGTGGGCCAGGTAGAGACAACCCAGATAATAGGGAATATGCCAATCGTCGGGACGCAGGCGCGCGGCGTGTTGGAGGATAGCGATGGTTTCGAGGCGGTCGGGGAAGACGTAGTCGGGCGGCATCGCGGCGGCCCGATCGAGCATCCGCTGGGCGGTCAGCCGATCGGGCTCAAGGTCGGCGAACACCGCGGCGTAGTAGCAGGAGATCGGCGTGGCCACCCCTCCGTCGGCGAATGAGGTTTGCCGCAACAATTCCGCGCCAAGTTGATGCATCTTGAGGCGATAGAAGAAGGCGGCGAGTTCGAGGACTGTTTGCGGCTCGCGGCGCAGCCGTTGGACAATCTTGCTGTCGGGAAAATCACCTTTGCTGCCCAGGGGATTGAGCGCCGCATTCGCCGACGGGTCGAGCGGGTCGAGTTGGAGAACACGCTGCACCTGGTCGAGCGCCTCGTCGCGGCGGTCTGCCGCCCACAGCGCCACGGTGAGCAGATTGCGATTGAGGACATCGGTGCCATCGCGGGCGACGGCTCGTTCGAGCGCGGCGCCGGCCTCGGCCCAGCGTTTCTGCCGGATGTAGATTTCGCCGGCCAGACCCAGGCCGATGGAAGCCGAAGCGGGGTCGCGGACGGCGCACCAGGCGTGTTCGAGCGCCGCGGCCTCGTCGTCCAGTTCCAGCAACGCCCGCGCGAGATAGTAGTGCGCCAGACCGTTGTCGTTGTCGCGTTCGAGGATCTTCTCGAGGCGCGGCCTGGCATCCTTCGGCAGGCCGGCTTCAAGATCGAGAACCGCCAGGGCCAGCTGGGCCGGCGCCAGGGTCGGGTCGAGTTCGAGCGCTTTGTCGAATTGTTTTCGCGCCTCGTCGGGCTTTGACTGCTTGTCGGCCAGCACGCCGGCGGCCCAATGGTCGCGCGCGGTCTTCATGGGGTTCTTGAGCGCGTCCAGGTCCGGTATCTCGCGCTTGGGCAGCGGCAGCGGATGAGTGAACGAAGCGAGCGTTCTGCCGTCGGCGACGATCTCGACCGTAAACGAGCCGCGTACATCCTTCTCCGGTAGGACAGGTTGCCAACCTGTCCCACTCTTCGGCGAAATCGAAACCTTCCCGCTGGCGATGGTCTTGCCGTCTTTGACCACGCGGCATTCGGCATTCTCCCAGGTTCCCGTGCCGATGACCTTGACCGTGTACTTCCCATCCGCTGCCGCTTTTATGACATTCACCGCCACGTCGCGCGTCGCGAATTCGTAGCCGTCAAGGCCGTGAACGGGATACCACCATTCGGTCCACTCGACGGTCTGATGGGGCTGAAGCAAACCATAGTCGGCCTGAGTGACCAGCGGCCCGGTCTGCACTTCGTTGTAGAGCGTGCCGTCGTCGGTCAGCGTCGCCTGGGCCGCGGTGCCCTCGCCGCCGCGTCCCCACGTCCACGCCTTTTTGCCGGGAAGATCGAAATGATTGGCATAGGCCACGATGCCGTGATCGTCCTGATGGTCGTAGGAGCCGAAGAAATCCTGGTCGCACTGATAGGCAAAAATCGAAGTGGGCTGCCGGTAGTTCTTCGACCCGCTCAGGTCCACGCCTTTGTTGATCGGCCAACGGAAAAAGTTCGTTCCGCCGTGGTCGGTGCCGAGCGTCATGGGATAGATGAACTGTGTCCCGTCGGTATTCGGGACGGCGGTACAGTTCCAGAAGTAATAGGGCTGGACGTAGGGCGTGGGGTTGTAGATGCGAATTCGCTCCTCGAGGAAGCTGCGCCCGGGCCGGAGCCGAACTACCACCACCCATTGCGTGCGAAAGACGCGCTCGATGTTGCCGATGGCGATCCCGCGGCTGCCGTCGTCAAAATCAACGAAGCGGCACGAAACCGGCGAAACGGGCGTCACGGTGTGGGCCTGCGGCCCGGTGTTCCATTCGATGCCGCCCGAAATCCACGCGCCGCGCAAACCGATGAGGCCCGGCTTGATCACCTTGTTGACGTAGAACATCTCGCGTTTGACCGTCTTGTCGAACACCGAGTGGACGTGGCCGCCGAGCTCGGGAATCACGGTCACGCGCAGATATTCATTTTCGAGCACCAGCGTGTCGTACGTGCGATCCACTTTCTGGCGTGAGAGATTGTCCTGCATCGGATAGGGGTAGATGGGCTTGCCGACCGTCCACGTGAACTGCGGATTCACATCGTCCGGCCCCCACAGATAGGTGGGAATGGTGATCGTGCCGGTGCGGGTTTGGACGGGAGACGGAGAGTCCTGAGTGCTGAGTCCTGAGTGCTGAGTTGGAGTGGCGGGGCCGGCGGCGGGCGGTTCGCCGGCAAAAAGCCATGTCTGCACGGCAAGAACCACGATCAGAACCAGCAAGCAAATCCGAGGTGATTTGGGACGCACGCGATTTGAAATACGCTGGGCTTTCGTTGCCATGGTTTGCACCTCCGAGCGGCGTGGGAACATTGCTGGCCGTATGGTTGACACCCCGCTCCTTGCTGGCAAGAAGAAAGAGCACTGCCGCGAGATCGGTCTCACATCGGAAAGACGCGTTGATCTTTCAGAACTGCGGAGAGGTGAGGGAAACGCAGAAAGCATCCACCGGACCGGCGACGCCGCCGGATGCGACGCCCACGGCACTTCTCGCAGCCTGACAGGCTACGCTGCTTTGCAGAAAACCTACTTGACGATGTGGGCGGGGTCGGCCATAGGAATTGACGAGACTGCATGATGACAGTGAAGAAAAAAGCGTCTATCCGCGAATTGGTTCGTGGCAAGGTCCGCCGTTTTATGATGGCCCACAAACGGCAGGGGAAGGACTATATCCGTCGGATGCTCAAACGTCGTCGCGGCCGATGCGCGCGGTGTGGCGTGTGCTGCCGGTTGGTCCACCGCTGTCCGTTCTTGTTGATGGACCACGGGATGGCGATTTGCACGATTCACGCGTTGAGACCGGCCAACTGCCGCATTTTTCCCGTGGACTCGCGGGACCTGGCCGAACGCGACCAGATCGCCCCCCATCGGCCGTGCGGCTACACTTTCGTGGCCGAGCACGAGAGCGCCTAGCTTCTCTTCCGTTCCAAGTTCAGACTGCCAGTTTGCTCTTTCTTCTGGTGGCACTCTCAGACAGGTTGCCAACCTGTCCTACATCAGCCAACCGGCTGGGTGGGGGAGCGTTTTTTGCTCAGGGCGGTGAGGCGTTCGAGGAGGTGGACGGTTTGCTGGGCCTCGCGCTTGTCGAGGCCGCTGAGGGCCAGAGCTTCGACCGAACCGCCGAACGTTTCGAGAAGCAGACCGCTCCAGATGATCCCGGTGTGGAGCCGGACCGAGGCGACTTTGGCCAGCGAGAGCTTTTGCTCGTAGCTCCGCAATCCCAGCCAGGTCCACTTCGTGATGACGATCTCGTCTTCACGGATGACCATGCGGGGCGGAAGGAAGAGCGCCGTGATGGAAGATTCGCAAACCATCCCGCCCAGTGGCGTCGCCGCGAGGGTGTGAGGAAGTCCCGTGATCGGTTCGGTCTGGGGCGGGCGACGGAGCGGGTCGGCCACAAAATCGTAGCGGCAGAAGCGGCAGGTACGCGCGACTTCGAGGACAGTCTCGCCGCATTGGGGGCATTGCTTGCCGTCGCGCAGCCACCGCCCACAGGCTCGACAGCGGCGCGCTTCATCGGGAACGATTTCGTTGCAGTCGGGACAGTTCGCCATGGTGGAGTGGACAGTTACAGCGGGTCCTTGGGGCCGCGCAAGTCAAAATCACTGCGATTGTTCCGCGATGAACTTCTGGTAGAGGTCCAGCGCCGCTTCCTCCGAGATGTCGTGGCCGACGACGAGGCGCGTGAGGGCGCGGGCGCTCTGGCTCGTTTTGATATCCCCGCCGAACAACGACAGGTACAGCGAGTAGTGGCCGGCGATGCCGTCGGGCGGATCCATGTTGTAGGGCGTCTCGATGGCGAAGCAATCGCCGGGCCGCGACATCAGGACGCAGGTGATGCCGCTCTGGGCGTCGCGCTTCAGGCAGAGCGGCTGAGCGAGGAAGCGACCGACGGAGAAATGCACGGGGTTGGGGCCATAGTCCCACCGGCCGTCGAAGAGGACTTCGGCCGCGCGGCGGTCCCGCGGAAAGGCCAGATAGGTGCCGAGGATGAACGGGTTCACATCGCAGGAAAGGAAATAGGCCGGCCCGGGAGTGTGGAGCGGTTGCTTGACATAGGCCAGACTGCGGAAGCCTTTGCTGAAGTAAGAGGACAGGAAGACTTCGAAACGCGGCATGTCCTGCTGGGGCGAGACGGTCGTTTCCAGATCGAGAGTGTTGGGCGATTTCCAGCGATAGCTGGCGATCAGCTCGACGGGGTGATCGCTGCGCGGGGGCCAGTTGAGCTGCACGGCTCCGTCGGAAAGGAGTTTGGCCGACCTGGGCCAATCGCGCGCCGCATCGCCCCATCGCTTGTTGGCCGAAAAAAGGCGATAGTAGCTGAAGAGACCCAGGTTGTCTTTGTTATAGGCAATCTCGCGACCGCTTGTGACATCAATCAGCGACGGAATGCCTTGGGTCTTTTCGGTGCCTCGAAGCATCCCTTTGATTTGGCCGGTATTGAAATCGAAAAGGCCGTTGCCCGCTGACTTGAAGGCGAGATCGGATTCCGCGGCCGAGACGGCAAGGGGGATGACAACCCCGAGAAACAGGACGAGAGAGAAGCCGATCGTTTGACGCCGGAACCCAGACGGACGCATGGCCGCTGACCTCCTCAACTCATCAGGAATCTGGTGAGACTCTTACCGGAAAGAGACCGTGCCAGCCTTTCGACAGCGAATTCAACAGATTCCTTTGCGGGATCGTTTGCGTGAAGGAGCCGGGCAAGAAGGTAGATTTCCAACAGAACGGAGTTATGGGCAGGGAGGCGGACTGTTGGGCCGCCACTTTTCGCAGGCTGACAGGCTACGCCGCCGGTTTTGCGCTTGACTGCGACCAGGGCAGAGCAAACCCTGTGGGAGTGCGACACGGGAGGGGAGGCGTTCCCTCCACATCACCAGGAATCCAAGCTTACGAAGATACAACCAGAACGAGGCATGGGTGCCGTTGTGCTTCCGGGTCTCTGCATGAGGGGGAGTGGCGGCATTTTGCTTTTGCCATGAGACGGCGCGAATTCGGATCGCGCGAGCGCTTTGGCATCCGTAGCGTCAAGAGGAGGCGGGTTGCATGTTCGCCAGTCCGCGGGTTCGAGGCGGAAGGGAATGGTCCCATCGGTATCGGGCGGTTGTGGCTTGCGTCATGGGGGTGTGCGGCGTTCCGGGTCTGGCACTTTTCGGCAACTCGGTGAGCCTCGCGGCCGTGCCGCCCAACCCGGTCATCCGGGTGGCGCCCAACCCGATCACGACCGTCACTCTTCAGACGAACCGAACGACGACACGGGCCCTGACGATTTACAACGACGGCGGCTCGACTCTGACGGTCAATGCGATCTGGGACACGATCACGACGACGCCGACGCTGACGGGGGCCAAAACCCCGCGCGATCTCGGGGCCGTTCATCCCAAACCGGGCGAGATCCCGGCCGGTGCGGAATATGTTCCGGGAGAATTGTTGATCAAATACAACCCCGCCTTTGCCTTGGGTGTTCGGGTGCTGGATGCCCAGCTGGGCGCGCGGGCGGTCAGGAGCTTCGACGAGATCGGCGTCAAGCACGTCAGGCTGGGACCGAATGTGTCGGTGGCCGATGGCCTGCGGCAATACGTCAACAGTGGCCTGGTCGAATATGCCGAACCCAACTACATTCGCCATCTTCATCGCACCCCGAATGATCCCCAATTCAACCAGCTGTGGGGCATGAACAACACCGGCCAGACCGGCGGAACGGTGGACGCCGACATTGACGCCCCGGAAGCCTGGGACCTCTCCACGGGCAGCCCCCAGGTGGTCGTGGGACTGATTGACACCGGGATTGACTACAACCATCCCGACCTGGCGGCCAACATTTGGACCAACCCGGGCGAGATTCCCGCCAACGGCATTGATGACGACGCCAACGGCTACGTGGACGACCTCCACGGCTATGACTTCATCAACCACGACCCCGATCCGATGGACGACTATGGCCACGGCAGTCACACGGCGGGAACCATTGGAGCGGTAGGAAACAATGGCGTGGGAGTGGTCGGGGTTTGCTGGAACGTTAAGCTCATGGCGCTGAAGGTGTTCGACTCAGGCGGCAATACCAACGATGCCGCGCTGCTGGAAGCGCTCCTCTACGCCAATCGGATGGGGGCCAAGCTGACAAGCAACAGTTGGGGCGGCGGTCCGTATTCGCAATCTTTCCGAGACGCCATCTCTGCCGCCGGCCACAATGGGGCTTTGTTCGTGGCATCGTCGGGGAACGATGGAAGCAGCGTGCCTTCCTACCCGGCCGCCTATGACTGCGACAACATCATTTCGGTGGCGGCGACGGATAACCGCGACCAGTTGGCGTCGTTTTCGAACTGGGGACCGACATGGGTGGACTTGGGTGCGCCGGGCGTTTCGATCCTGAGCACCGTTCCGGGCGCCGGCTATGCCCTCTACGACGGGACCTCGATGGCTTGCCCGCACGTTTCGGGAGCGGCGGCATTGCTCTGGTCGTATGCGGAAAACGCCACGTCCAGTTCGATCAAGGCGGCGATCCTGAACGGTGCGCAGCCCATCCCGGCGCTGTCGGGCAAATGCGTCACGGGCGGTCGCCTGTGCCTGCCGCCCGCGCTGACCTTGGTGCAGCGATACGCCGGGGCGCCGTGGTTGACGGAAGAACCGCCTCAGCCAACGCCGTTTTCGATCCGCAGCGGAGGGTCGGTGCGCGTCATCGTCCGCTACGATGCCAGCGTGGCGACGGCGGTTCCGGGGCCGGGCTGGTTCTATGCCAGGGTTCACATCGGAAGCAACGCACCCACCACCGACACGGCCGTCACGGCCAACCTGCACGTGATTCCGGCGCCCGACTTGCGTTTGGCCGGTCAAACACTCGACGACGACGCGACGCTGCCGAGCAACGGCGATGGCGACGGATATGCCGAGCCGGGCGAGACGGTGGAGCTCAAGGTGGACCTGGCCAACCAGGGGTTTCTGACCGCGCGAAGTCTGACCAGCACGTTCACTTTGGTCAAAGGAACGTTGGTGACGTTGGGCAACCATCAGCTGACGTGGCCGGACATTCCCACCAGCGCCACGCGGAGAAGCAATCAGGCCATCACGCTTGTGATTTCGCCTGGCTGCCCGGAGGGGACGCCGATCGTGTTGCGCGGCGTGGTGGACGACAACAACCCCGCCTATGGACCCTGGACGGTGCAACTGACCACTTTGACGGTGGTTCGGGTTTCCACGGTTCGAGGAACGGTGTGGGATGAGAACACCAGCCAGCCGATTGCCGGAGCCACGGTCAGCGCGGACGGGCAAATCCATTTGACGGGGAGCCCTGCCACCATCAAGGAAGAAGCCCAGACCCGTCCGAGCGCGGTAACTCCCGGCAAGACGGAACCGATGGCTCTGCCGCCGGAAGCAAAGAAAGGCGGCGCGCGAGGGCCGGGAGTGCTCGGCAGCGGCGGGCCGGATGCCGCCGGCTATCGGTGGATTGACAGCGACGAGCCGGGTGGGCCGGTCTATTCGTGGGCGGACATCCGGGCAACCGGAACCGTTCTGCCGGTTTTGGGCGACGACGAGGTCTTTGGTCCCTACCCGATTGGATTCAGCTTCCCCTTCTACGGCGGAAGCTACTCGGAATACTGGATCAGTACCAATGGCTGGATCGCGTTTGCCGCCCCTCCAAACAGCAATCTGAGTAACACGCCGCTGCCCTCGCCCTCGGCACCGGCGCTGATGATCGCCGGACTGTGGGACGACCTGGTGGTGGACAATGGAACCTCGGTCACGGCCTGGTCGGATGGTTCCGCGACGTTTGTCCTTTCGTTCATCAACGCCCGTCACTTCGGCGACGGCAATCTCTATACCTACCAATACATCCTGCGCAGCAACGGGCAGATTTTCCTGCAATATCAGGCGCTGACGACGCCGAACACGGATTGCACGCTCGGGATTCAGAACCAGGACGGGACCATGGGTCTGACGGTTGTCTGTGACGCCGACTATCTGCATGACTCGCTGGCCGTGAGGATCGGCCGCACGTTGCCGGTGCATGGATCGGCCTTGACCGGGCCGGATGGGTCTTATGCCATCAACGGCCTTCCTGCGACCAGCTATACGGTGACGGCGTCGAAGACCGGCTACACCGGTTCGATTCCCACCAGCCAAACCGTGATTGTTCCGCCCGACCGGTCGGGGGTGAACTTCCGCCTGACCTCGGCCGAAATCACGGTTGTCCCAACGTCCTTCACCTTCACGGTCAAGCAGGGCGAGAGCGCTCAGGGGACCCTGTGGATCGGCAATCATGGAAGCGCCGACCTGGCATGGGCGATACTGGAAGGTCCAAGCAGTGGACCGACGGGGTTGTCGTTGAAGAAAGGACCGAATTGGCTGTCCGCGAAGCCGACGGGAGCGCCGCTCTTCCGATCCCTGTCCGCGAATCCCGTGTCGGACGTCTCACCGAAGCCGGGACGGAGGGCGCAGACTTCACCCAGTGGTTTCGCAGACATCCGTTTCAGCTACGACGTGCAGGCCGGCTCCGGCGATAACCAGTGTCTGGGAGTGGAGTTTGACGGCACGTATTTCTATGTGACGGGGGGAAACAACGACACGGACCCGAACAAGGTGCATGTGTTTGACGCGATGGGGAACCACGTCCGATCCTTTGACCAAGCCGACTCTGCGGGGTGGGGTTGGCGCGACCTGGCTTTTGACGGCACGTATTTGTACGGCAGCGACGATGCAAACGTGACCCAGGTTCAGACCGATGGCACGTTCGTCGCCAATCTTCCCGGGCCGGGTCTGAGTGTGTGCCGCGCGCTGGCCTATGATCCGGCGACGGATCACTTCTGGTCGGCGGACTGGAATTCCGATATTTTCGAGTTCACCCGGACGGGCACGGTCGTCCATAGCTACCCGAACGGCCTGCAGGCATACGGCATGGCGTGGGATGCTGTTTCACCCGGCGGGCCCTGGCTGTGGGTGTTCTCGCAGGATGGTCCCGATCCGTTGACGACGTTCTCGCAGTTCGATCCGCGGCTGGGTGTTTACACGGGCGTATCATTCCTGGGCTGGGGCAACCCCGGCGATCTGGCGGGCGGCGCCTGTTTTACCGACCAATGGGATCGGTCCTATGGCATTCTGGTGGGTCTGACTCAAAGCGCTCCCGATCGAATCGTGGGCTATAAGATTTGTCTGGCGGATCGCATTCGATGGCTGGGCGAAACGCCCCAATCGGGTACGGTGAGGCGCAACGGGCTGACCAGCGTGACGGTCACCGCGAGCGGCGAGGAGATGGCCGTGGGCAGCTATCGCGGGCTGATTTTGGTGGAGGGCAACGACGCCCACCGTCCCGAGACAACGGTTCCGGTGACGCTGCACGTGACGGCGGGAGACCCGAATCTGGGGGTCGCTCCGCGGAGCCTGGACTACGGCTTTGTCTGGATGGGCGGGAGGAAGACCCTGGAGGTGACGGTCAGCAACGTCGGCTATGGCACTCTGGCGGTCAATTCGCTCGCGATCACGGGAGCGGACTTCACCGTGACGTCGCCGACGGCGTTGCCGATTTACCTCACTTTCCACCAGTCGGTGAAAGTCGCGGTGGAATACGTGCCCCACGCGTCCGTTCCCTCCACCGGCACGCTGACGGTGTCGAGCAATGGCGTCACCACGTCGTTGCTTGAAGTCCGCCTGGCCGGGGCGGGAGTGAATCCGCCGGTGATCCGCGTGGCGCCCAATCCCATGACGACCATCACGCTCCAGACCAACCAACTGGCGACGCGCCCGCTCACGATTTATAACGATGGAGATGCGACGCTGACGGTCGCCGGCATCACGGATTCGGAGACCACGCCGAGGCTGCTGGGCCGGCCGCCGGTGGGCGACCACGGCGGCGACCGGCCGAAACCGGGCGAGATCCCGGCGGGAGCGGAATACGTGGCCGGAGAGGTGTTGGTGAAATACAAGCCCGCGGCGGCTGTGGCGGCGATCCAGGCCGTGGAGAGGCCGTTGGGCGCGCGGGCGGTCAGGAGCTTCGACGAGATCGGCGTCAAGCACGTCAGGCTGGGACCGGGAGTCTCCGTGGCCGAGGCCGTGCAGAGCTATAGCCACAGCGGCCTGGTCGAA
>Ga0315280_10003384_pt1 | contig 24582 bp, 17 predicted proteins | sample YL17G06_40_MG_FD_203697 | JGI IMG/M metagenome (GOLD analysis project Ga0315280, IMG submission 203697) | Sediment microbial communities from Yellowstone Lake, YNP, Wyoming, USA - YL17G06_40 | ecosystem: Environmental > Aquatic > Freshwater > Lake > Sediment | place: USA: Wyoming | collected...
GACGAGATCAACCGTGCAATGCCGAAGACGCAGTCCGCTTTGCTCGAGTCCATGGAGGAACTCCAAGTAACAGCGGACGGCACTACATACCGGATGCCGCAGCCGTTCCTCGTCATCGCAACCCAGAACAACGTGGAGCACGGAAGCACCTATCCGCTGCCGGAAGCCCAGCTCGATCGGTTCCTCGCTCGGGTGTCGGTAGGCTACCCAAGCAAGCGCGACGAGGTCGCCGTGCTCGATGCCCAGATGCGCGAGCATCCGCTCGCCCAGGTAACCGCGGTCATGACCCCGGACGAACTGGCGCTTCTTCAGGAGGACGTCAAGGACGTGCACGTCGATGACTCGCTGAAGGACTACATCGTCGAGATTGTTGGCGCGACGCGCGGCCGGCCGGAGGTGCTGCTCGGAGCAAGCCCCCGCGGCTCGCTTGCGGTTATGCGGCTCGCACGGGCGCTGGCCGCCATAGCCGGACGGAACTACGTCCTACCGGACGACATCAAGGCAGCCGCAGTCCCGGCTCTCGCCCATCGGCTGGTCCTGGGTGAGAGCGCCTGGCGGTCCGACTCAGCACAGCACATCATCAGGGAGATCCTGTCTGCCGTCCCGGTGCCGGTGAGATATGGAAGGACTTGACAGAACCAAGCGCGCTGCTGAAGACGCGGCTTCCCTGGTCCTCAACCCGAGGTTCATAGGGCCATGCCTTGCGGGCCTGTTCTGTCTCGTTGTAGCAACGGTCCTTGGAGTCCCATACCTCTTCACTATGGCCGCCGTCCTGCTTGCGCTGCCCGCTGCGAGCTACACGGTCGGTTCGTGGATGCTCAGGGGATGCAGTGCGACGAGGGCGGCGAGGAGCACGACGACACAGGGCGAGCGAACCGCTGCCATGGTCAGCATCCAGAACGCGCATGGACCGCTGCCGGGCGGACTCGTTGTGTCGGATAACCTTCCGCGGGGCATCGAACCGGAACCGCCGGAAGGGGTGCAGGCGCCCCAGGCATCTCACGCTGAACTCGCGCTCTGGTTCCGCCCGGCAAAACGGGGAAGGTACCGGATCGGACCGGTGGAGGTCCGCGCCTCCGATCCCCTTGGAATGCTCCGCCTAAGGCGCCGTGTCGGGACCACATCCGAGCTGATTGTCTACCCGAAGCCGGTTCCCATCCGGTCTGTGCGCTCCTCGGACGGGACCCGTGATACTCAGGTGCTGCGCTCGGTCGCGCGGTTTGGCGTGCCCGGCGATTTCTCGAGCGTCCGCGACTATCAAGACGGCGACGAACTCCGCCGCATACACTGGAAGACGACTGCTCGAACCCAGAAGCTTGCCGTGGTCGAACCCGAACACAACGGGGCAGGTCTGGTGACGGTCGCGCTCGACCTCTCCGAAGGCAGTGACTGCGGCGCCGGCCCGAGGACATCGCTGGACGTGGCAGCCGGGATAGCGGCCTACGCCGTGCGCGAGCTTCTCAGAGCGGGCACGAGTGTGCGGCTTGCCATGCCGGAGCGGTCCAGCGTGAAGAGACTCGATCTCGCGGGTCCCGCCGGTCTTCCGGCGGCACTGGCCGCACTTGCCGAGGCACAGGCGGGTTCATCTGTCTCGGCTGCCGAGCTTCTCCGACTGGCCCGTTCGTCCGGGAGCGCGGTCCTTCTTGTGGTGACGCGCGTCGAGCAACGGCTCGCGGGGGCCGTGCGGCATGCCGTCGCCTCCGGGGCGCGCGTCGGCATCGCAGTCGTCGATCCCTCCGCATTCGACCCGTCTGCCAACGTCAGGAGAGCCCTGGTCGATCTGGAGCAAGCTGGAGCGAGCGTCGAACTCGTTCGGGAGGCCGCCGATGAAGCAACCTGACCGCGGCCGGATCAGCTACCTGCTCTATCTTGCCGGCCTGGCAACGGCTCTCTGCGGCCTCGGTGCACTGAACTCCGTCCTGAGCGATGCAGGCTTCGCGGCCACTATGGGCATCCTTATCTGCCTCGGCTACACAACCAGCATCACGCTGCGAGGGCTTGGGTACACCGCCCGGTTTGTGGAGATCGCCGTGATCGGCGCAGCCATGGTAGTCTACGCTCAGCTCATCGCGGGTGAGGGCTTCAGCGGGGCTGCGGTGCCTTTAGCTGCACAAAGCACTCCGGAGCTCCGCCTGGCGGCGATGCTGCTCTGGCTTGAAGTGCTGCGCAGCTTCACGCTCGTGTCGGACGATTCGGTCGTATTCTCGGCTATCCCCACGATCGCGTTGATCAGCCTCTCTTCGACCAGCAACTTCAACCCTGAGATGATGGCACTCTTCATCATCTACCTCGCTCTGGCCGTGTTCTTGCTCGCCCACAGCAGAGCAACGCAGGCCGCGGACCTGAAGCCTACCTTCCGAGCAGCGCTGGCGGTCGCCTCTCTCGCGCTCGCCGTCGGCCTAGTGATTAGCGTACCCATCAGGTTCATCTGTACCAAGGGCTTTGGCGCAGTCATGCCCAACTTCACGCGCGCGGACGAGCGGTTCCTGGGATCGGCCTACGGCGAGACCGATGTCCTGCAGATAGCCCAAGGGCCAATCCACCTGTCCGACGCAACGGTGATGACTGTCCGGGCCCACCTTTCAGGCTCCGCACATCCGGTGGGCGCGTATTGGCGGGGTAAGGTATTCGATCACTACACCGGCCACGGTTGGCAGGTGTCCGCGCCCTACCGTTGGGAGACAAGCTGGCAAGTCCTGCCGGCAGCTTCCAGCGCAGGCGCGCTCCCGAAGAGCGGCACGGCCCCACCCTCCGGGCGGCGGCTGCTGGAGCAGGTTATCCGGGTCAGAGCGGCCCGAAGCCGCACGGTATATGCGGCGGCCGAGCCTGTTGCCGTGGCGGCGCCCTATGCGCAGATCCAGAGGAACGCGTTCAACTGCTGGCGCGGGGTTCGCGTCCGTCCTGGAGCGACCGCATACCGGGCATGGTCCTCTCCGCCCACGAGCGACGCAAACAGCCTGCGCCGGGCACCCATGAACTACGCACCCGACGTTCGGGAGTACTTCCTGCAGACAACCACAAGCCTGAACCGCGTCGGCCAACTCGCCAGGCGCATCACAAAGGGCATTGCCAACCCTTATGACAAGGCCTGCGCAATCCAGAGCTACATTGCCGAACACTGTGCCTACGACCTGAACGCCCCACCTGCGCCGCCGCTTGCCGACGCTGTGGACTACTTCCTGTCCACCTCGAATGCGGGTTACTGCGACGTTTTCGCGAGCGCGATGGTGGTGATGTGCAGGGAGGTTGGCATTCCGGCCCGATTGGCCACGGGGTTCAACACAGGGGAGTTCGTCGAGAACGCGAAGCACTTCCGGGTGCGCGACATGGACCGACACGCCTGGGCCGAGCTGTACTTCCCGGGCTACGGCTGGGTCGCTTTCGACCCGACTGCCCTTTGCAGGGGGCGGGAGCAAGGTTGGCTGGCTCGGGTTGCGCAGGGTATCCGCCGGGCTGTCGAACGTCTTCTGGGCGGGTCGGCGGCTGTGCCAATCGCCATTCTGCTTCTGGGAGCCTGTATGGTGTTCGCTTTCGCCTCGGAGATACGAGGCATACGGCTGGCACGCCGCCCCCATGCTCCCAGCCGGCTGCATGCCGCCGCTCTCGCGCACTACGCCGCTATCCGGCGCACCCTCCGCGTACATGCTCCCGCACTCACCCCGGTCGAATCTGCCCTGGCTGCAGACCTGGGATCGGCAGGGGCTTCGGCAGCCGCACTTGAGGCAGCGCGGTTGTTCGGCAGTATCCGCTACAGCGGCGCGAGCGTCACGCGCGACGACGTCCATCGGCTCAAGGAACTTCACGCCGAGCTGAAGGCAACTGCCAAAGCCGCGAGCAGGGCCTCTCAACCTCGGCCGTAAGCGCCGCGCGGCGCTTCACCGTGAACCCGGAGCGTCACCGGTTCCAGCCGACCTCGCACAGTCAGGGGAAGGTCACCGCGCACCTGGAGCAGAAGTCTACAGATGCGGCACTTGCACGGCAGCCGCGACGGTCCCGCTGTGAAAGACAGACACTACTCGCTCGTGATACCGGCGTTCATGGACGCGGCGCTCGCGCTCGTGCAGACCACGGTGCCGCTTCTGGCGCTCGCTTTCCGCGCAAGTGACATTCTGCTGAGCACTATCGGCTGGGTGCCTCAGGCCGTCAGACTGCCAGTATGTCTGACCGCAGGCCGCTTGTCCGAGCGCGCAGGCAGGATCAAGGTCATCATCCCCGGTGCATGTCTGGTGGCGGTCGGCGCGGCCGGGCTGGCGGCAGCCCGGTCAAATGTTCATGTCATCATCTCCTACACCCTGGTTCTCGCCGCCATGGGTGTCTTTTATCCGCCGCTTCAAGCTCTGATCGGCGACGTATCAAAGCCAGAACAGTTGGCGAGGAACCTGGGAGCGTTCAACGTCGGGTGGTGCACCGGCGGAGCGCTGGCCGGACTCGGGGCAGCAGCCCTCGTTCGTATCGACCTTTCGCTCGCGCCGCTTGCCGCCGTATGCGCAGCGCTGACGAGCGGCGCGCTCGTTCTCTTCTGGCGTCGGTCCGCTCGGCGGGACGGCCGTCCGGCGGAAGAGACCGAAGAGGGCGGTCCCGCGCCGGCCCACGCCACGCGGTTTTTGCTGATCGCTCGGATGAGTCACTTCACGGGGTATTTCGGGTTCGCGACGATCAGAATACTCTTCCCCAAGCTCGGGCTTTCGCTCGGGTGGTCGAGGGCGGAGGTGGCGGTGGTGGTTGCGATGCTGCTGGCAGGCCAGGCAGCGGGGATTCTGACTTCGAGCGCCTCGCCGTGGTGGAGGGGGAAGATATGGCCGCAGCTAGCTGCTCAGTCCACTATGCTGGCCTGCGCGGTTGCCACCACTCTTGCGTCGTCACCTGTCCTGCTCGGCGCGACGTTCTTCGGGCTGGGCACGTCGCTCGGAGTCAGCTACTCCGCCGCGCTGTACCACGGCTTATTCGCTGGAAAGGACCGCGGCAGGAACACCGGCATTCACGAATCGCTGGTCGCGGCGGGCAACGTGGCCGGGTGTCTGCTCGGAGGCGTGGCGGCTCAGACGATCTCCGCGCGCGCACCGTATATCCTGTTCGGCTGTGTCGCTGGAGCATGTCTTCTTTCGACGGCCGTAATGGCCCGCGGGCTGCGCGGTCGCCGTTGTGCCAGCCAATCCCGAGCAGTTACCCCTGGGAGTTGATCCGACCTCGGGAGTCGTAGTATAAGTGAGCAGAAATGGTTGTGAAGTCTACAGCGATCGACAATACGAGAAGGACCTCCGTGGGGAAAGCGGCCGGTGTCCTGACGTACATCGTGCTGCTGACCGGCGCCGCTCTGTTCGCAGTGCCGTTCCTCTGGATGCTATCGATCTCGCTCAGGCAGCCGTCAGAGGTCGCGGCGCCAGGTCTGCATCTCATCCCGACCAGGTTCATCTGGGGCAACTACGCGAAGGCGCTGACGGTAATGCCGTTCCATCTGTACCTCTTGAACACCCTGAAGGTGACCCTGCTCGCCGTGATCGGCACGGCGCTCTCCAGCTCAATTGCCGCCTACGCCTTCGCCCGGCTGCGAGCGCCCGGCCGCGACGTGCTCTTCGTCGTCATGCTCGGCACGATCATGCTACCCGGCGAGGTGACGATGATCCCCCGCTTCGTGATCTTCCGCGGCCTCGGCTGGTATGACACGCTGCTGCCTCTGATCGTGCCTGCGTTCTTCGGAAGCGCGTTCTACATCTTCCTCATCCGCCAGTTCTTCCTGACCATTCCGCCGGACCTCGAGGACGCCGCCAAGATCGACGGCTGCTCGCCCTTCCGGGTCTACTGGCAGGTCTTCATGCCGCTTTCGAAGCCGGTGCTCGTGACCGTCGCCGTGTTCTCCTTTGTCGCCCACTGGAACGACTTCATGACGCCGCTGATCTACCTGAACTCCGTGGAGAAGCGCACGCTTGCCCTGGGGCTTGCCACGTTTCAGGACGTGTGGGGCGTTGACATCGTTTCGCTGATGGCCGCCTCTACCGCCGTGCTCATCCCAGTGCTAGTCATCTTCTTCCTCGCCCAGCGCTACTTCGTGCAGGGGGTCGTGATGACAGGGCTGAAGGGGTAACCGCCAGCTTCCCGGAACCCGCCAAGCTGGGCCATAGCGGGTTTCGGTGCGGCAGAGGCCGACTGATCGCATGGGCACAGGGCCTCCGTCGAACGACCCTCTCCCAACTCTCAACCCTCAGCGCTTAGCCGGCCCGTCAGCCCATCCACCAGCCCGTACACCGACCCCGCGCCCCTTACGTCGTAGAACGCCATAAAGTCCTTCCTGTCGAAGCCGGTCGAGCAGTTCATGCCAGTGTTCCCGCACCAGGAGGCGATGAACGGAGACCGCGCGAAGAAGACCGTGCCGATCCCGTCGGGCCGGACAGACTTGTTCAGGGCAGGAATCTCCTCCAGGTAGAGTGCCATGAGGCGCCTGCCGCGGATCTTGGTCAGTGCAAGCACTCGGAGGTTCGTGACAGCATAGTAGGTGCGCTTTTTCCGCCACACTTTGTAGATGAACCGGCCCAGGGCCAGGTAGAAGCCCACCAAGAGGAACGGGATGCCGCCGACAAGCGGCACGAGTATCTCGCTCGGGGCGCTGGCCCCCGGCAGTCGGCGGAGAAGCGATGTTCCAGCGTAGATAGCCAGGCTTCCGAGCCAGATGGTTACCGGGATTACGGCAACATCGGCACCGGCAAGGACGACCGACGGCTCCGGCCGGCCTGTCCACAGGATCTCCTCACCCTCGAGCAAATCCGGTCGAAACTCATCTCTTACCTCTGCAGCCATCCTACACCTTGCAGAGCAGCGCGGCTTGCGCGCGGCGCGACGCTGCGCCCGGCCGATGGTCCTCTAACCGCTCCTCCATGAACCTCCTACCCAAACATGTCTCGGGTGACTTCAACAATGGGTGCGGTACCCGACCCGGGCGGCACGGGCCGAGGCCCGTTCTGAAGGTGGCATAGGGCGACCGCATGCACCGCCGAAGAGCAGCGCTATGGCATCGGGAGCCGTGCTGTGCGTTTCGTCTATCGCCGGTTAGGGCCGACTCAGCATCGAGGCCGGCGGCTGCGTTCAGACCGCGCGTCTCTGCGGCGTCAGCTTGAGCAGCAGGCAGCCGTGAGCTTCGACGGAGGCCGAAAAGCTTCCGCTGAACACGCCTAAGTCTTCCCGCTTCCACAGGTCTCGCACCACGGCCGGCCGGCGGTCGTGCAGTCCGACGCTCTCCCACGCGACAGGGATCGTCTGAGCCCAGCCGTTCGCGCGGTTGAACAGCCCGACCGCCAGAGAGCCGTCCGACAAAGGCTTCGCCCATACTTGCGCGGAAGAGCCATCCTTGCCGACCCGATAGCCCTGCCTGCCCATTGGGTCCTGATCGACGGCGATCACCTCTCGATGGGTGAGAATCTCCTTCGCCGCGGCCGTCATGCTGCGGACGTCGCAGCCTATCATCAGCGGAGCCGCAAGAAGGCACCAGAGACTGAAGTGGGTTCGGTACTCGGTGTCGGTGCAGCCGACTTCGTCCGAGCAGTTGCCCTTGCCGTACATGCCAACCACCAGCATATCCGGGTCATTCCAACGGTTCGGGCCGGCGTAGTATTCCAGTCCATCCTGGCTGAACCCGATCTCCTCTATGCTGGCCCAAGAATCAGCGATGTCGCCCGTCGTGCGCCACATGTGGCCGCCGCAGCTTGCAGCCCACTTCCAAGGCTCCTCGGCTCCCCAGTTGCACATGCTGTAGAGGATCTTCCGTCCCGTCGCGCGGAGGGCTTGGCCCATTCGCTTGTAGAGCATAGGCCCGCTCACGCCCGCCGGCTTGTAGCAGTAGTCGTATTTGAGGAAGTCCACGCCCCAGGCGGCGAAGGTTTCGGCGTCCAGTTCTTCGTTCCCGTAGCTTGCGGGCCGGCGACCGCAGGTGTGAGTACCGACGCAGGAGTAAATGCCGAACTTCAGCCCCTTGCTGTGGACATAGTCGGCAAGAGCCTTTATCCCGTTCGGGAACTTCTCGGGATCGGCGGCCAGCCTACCGTCCTTGTCCCGCTCCGGAGCCTCCCACAAGTCGTCGATCACCACGTACTTGTAGCCCGCATCGAGCAGTCCCTCGGAAACAATGGCGTCTGCCGACTCGCGGATCAACTGCTCATCGATGTCTCCGCCGAACGTGTTCCAGGTATTCCATCCCATTGGCGGTGTAGGTGCCAGCATTGTGTCTCATTTACCTCCATTATTCTCTAGGATTCGGCCTCCGCTGCCTGCAGCGGAGTAAGGTGTCTCGCGGCTGCGCTGCAAGCTGCACTTGCACAGCGCCTCCCGCTGGAAGCGGCACGCACAGGCCGGCGGCGCATTCCGCGGCTGAATATGTTCCCTGCTCCATGAAGTTCGCGCTGAGCCGGTAGTTTCCCTCCGGCAGGCCGCGGACGGCAAGCGGCGCATCGATCTCCCGGCCAAGCGTCTCCCTGAGCACGAGAGCGAGCTTTCTTCCGTTGCCCTCAGCGTCGACCCGATCGATCTTGCCCGCTGAGAGTTCCACCTGGATTCCAGACGGCCATATTCTGACGCGCTTCGCCACTCCGTCGCGCGGGATAACCGAGATGTGCCCTCTCGAATCGCCCTCGACATCGCATCCGTAGCCGATGAGGCCAAAGTCAGGATCGTCCACCGCATAAGCGCAGGCGGTGATGAAGTTCAGGTAGAGCCCGCAGCCCATCTCGCTCGTCCACGGATCGAAGACCATCCTCGTCGGCTCCCACGTGTAGAGGTTATGGGCGAGGCCGCTCGGCTCGACGAGCGCCCACGCGGCAAGGTACGAGCCGTATGCGAGGCGCAGGTCCTGTATCTCTCCGGTCTCGTGGAAGTGGTCGAGCAGGGCCCGGCCGCTGTGAGTGGTCATGTAGTTCAGGCAAAGCTCGTCGGGCCAGGGGTACTTGGAACAGCCCCAGCCCCACCGAACGTCGCCTCCGTACCATGGCCAGGAGTGCTGGCGGCCGCGAGTGGCGCGGAGCACGCTGACGACCGGCGCCGCGCCCTCCAGCCCGCCCGCGTGTTTCCTGAGAAAGTAAGCATCCGCGTACCCGGTGGTATCGAAGACGAATTCCGAGAGGTACGGATACGGCTTCGAGAGGAACAGCTCCGCCTTCCGGCTGATATGCCACTCGAGCTCGTCCGCTTCAGCCGCGTGCCCGTGCGTACGAAGAGCCGCGACAAGGTCGAAGTACAGCGACTCTCCGAAGTTGGCGACCGTGCGGGCATTGTCCTTATACATTGCCAGCGTGTAGTAGGCCAAGGCCGTGCGATAGGCCATCGTGAGGTAGCCTTCGGCGTCCCGGAAGCGCGTGAGACCGTAGCCCCCGGCGATCTTCGAGAGCGCGAAGTAGATGTTGACCAGGTGCGGGTAGTTGAAAGACCGGTCGTACGCCATTGGCTCATCCGGCTCGTCGGTGATGCCCGTCGAGACGGCGAAGGTCTCCCTATCTTGGATCCCGCCCCACACGAAGCGCTCGATATAGTACTCCAGCGCGGCGACTTCATCGGCAGCCGGATCGACGACGTTCTTCCAGGCAAGGACCAGTGGTTCGGAGAAGCCTATCTCGTCGGAGCCGCCGCCCATGAACTGATGCCGCGGCTTCAGGACCACGCTGCCTAGCTCCGAGTCCCACATCAAGAACATTCCGTCGCGCCGGCCTGGCGCCCGGTACTGCTGGTCGCGGGCGATGTGCGCGCTGTGCGCACGCGCAAGCTTCTCGATCGGCTCGATCGCCAGGAAATGGAGGTTCGTGGCCTCTCCTGAGTCACTTGCGATGGTGACGTTGTGCTGGCCGGGCTTGCTGAACCGCAGACGATATACGGAAAGCGCGCCGTCCGTCCGCACGAGATCGATCTCTGTATGTTCGTCGCCTTCCACAGTGATGGCTTGCTTGCAGCGGACGCGCAGATGGCCCGTCATGTCTATAGGAAGCACCATCCCGGGCGCGACATCGATGGCGGCTTTGCCGGACTCGAACAGCACGTCGCCGATCTCGCTGTAGCTGCGTATGAGCTTCATGCCGAAGTTCAAAACCAGCTCCTCGCCCGGCTGCAGAGCCGCCTGGCTGTGGCCGTTGAACCACTGCTGCCAGCACCTCGTCTCCCGGCTCGCGCTGGAATAGGGGAAGACGTTGATCAGCCCTTCCCACCCCTCCGGCCGGGGACCGTAATCGTCGATATGCGCCATCGCCTCGAACTTTGTGCCTTCCTTACACCAGATGAGCAGGTAAGGTGGTCGGCCGCCGAGCGGCGCGGCGAGCACCCAAGACGACGAGCCGCCGATGAACGAATGCAGCATGACTTTCCGCTCGTAAATCTCGCCGAGGTCCACTTCGCCGGCAAAGAACGTGTTCAGCGCGAGCGGTATAGCCAGCTCGCCGAGAACCATTCCGCTCTGGCTGCAGTTCCTGATCCCGATGCGCCAGTTCAGGCCCCCGCGCTCGGCTGAGAAGCGCTCGCTCGCGGTCGGCTCGGCCGGCCCGACCTGCTCCGGCGGGCCCGGGTCATATTCCACTACGACCGAGTCTTTGCTGCCATAGACCCGGCGGATGGCGGTGCGGTCGCAGGTCGCAAGATCACGCCAGCCCGTGTCGCCGTCGAACCTGTACTTGAGCACCAGATCGCCGAGCCAGCGGTGGTCCGAGGTCGCAAGCGCGGCGAGGTTATCGGGGTTGGCTGCGAACTGCACCGGCCGCTCGTCTGACGGGTCGTGGAGACCCCAGATGGCCCCGGTTGCCTTGTCGATCTCCACAGAGATACGGACTCGGAGCGAATCTCAGAAAGCCAGTGACGGTCGAGGATGCCTGCGCCCTGCGCTCTCGGGACGACGAAGAACGTTTGTTGTGACCAGGCAAGAAGCCTGTCGCCCGCGGCGACCTCAACCGCTGCGGTATGTTCTCCCGGCGTCAGGTCGCTCACATCGACCGGCAGGCGGATGCAGAAGACCTCGCCGGGGCTGACCGATCTCGCCTCCGAGGCCGAGCCGGAAGGCGCCCTGACCGAGAAGGTGGCATCGAGCGACTTCCAGGCCTTCCCTGTGACCACAGCGTAGACCGGACGCGAAGCGTCCGCGACTACGCTGTCCGCGTAGTGGCCGCCCAGGTAGCCTGCCCCAGCACGGATGGCCGGCTCGTCGCACTCTAGCCCCAACTCCGCGACCAGAGGCGCGGTCAGGTAGGCGAAGACGCTGCGGGCAAGCCTCAGCAGGTTCTCGGACGGGACGCCGTCAAACCGGAAGTTGTGCATCCCAATCGCGAGCACCTGGCCCGCGCCTGCGTCCCACTCGACGATCACGCGCTCGCCTTCTACGAACCGGCATCCCCACGTGGCGATCGCAAGCACCCTCCCATTCTCCGGCGGCGCCTCGACCCATCGCGCGTTGACAAAAGGTGCGACAGAACCCGTCTCGGCGATCCGAAAAGCCTTAGGAAGTCCTTCGAAGATCGGATGCTGCCGGCGGACGACGTAGCCGTTCCAGCAGAAGAAACCCTCTTCCTTGCGCTCGACCGCGTCGGGAGCACGATCAATGCCGAGCGGCTTCACATACCGCGCCGCGAGCAGCGAAAGGAGCAGCTTGCCGCCGGCCTCCAGGTACGACTTCACCCGGTCGGTGGTGTCAAGAGCAGCGGCAGGGAGTTCCGGGTTCTCCGAATAGTACCACCACGCGCCGTCGAACTCGCCGAGACGGTCGGCGTGGGCGAACGGCAGCAGGTCAGCCTGCCACGCGCTCTCGGCGGACAGCCAGTCGAAAGCAGCAGCCTCGAGCGGGGGCAGCAGTTCCCGGTCGTCGCGGTGACACAGAAACGCGATTCGTGCCTTGGACACAGACATGCATGAACCTCGTGTTTCTCTCCACTCCTCTTCTACTTCTCCGCCTGGGCGCTGCCGACCTGTCTCTAGGCCCAACGCCGGGTCATGAGCGTTCCGGCACGCCCGCCAGGCGTCCGCCGCTGTGCCGAATCTGAGGCAGAGCCTATCCCACTCCCGCACCAGTCCCGCGTCCGACATACCCGGCTCCTGCGGGACAGGCGCGCTAACGTACGCTGCGCCCGGCAATCCTGGGCCAAGCATTTGCCCACGGTTCGTGCCCAGCCGGGCAGCGGGCCGGCCGGCGATCAGCCAGCCGCTGCGATAGCTTCCGAAAGGGATACGGCCCCGGTGTAGAGCGCTTTGCCGAGGATAACCCCCTCCAGGCCCCTCCCTTCGAGCGGACGGAGCCGTTTGATGTCTTCTATGCTCCCCACGCCGCCGGAAGCGATGACGGGCACATCGACGGCCTTCAGCATCCGCTCGATAGCCCAGACATTGACACCGGAGAGCATTCCGTCCCGGGAAACATCGGTAAAGACCACCCGCCTGACACCGAGCGCGGACATCCTGCGCGCGAAATCGGTTGCCCGTTCTTCCGTGCGCGCCTGCCAGCCGCGGACAGCGACATAGCCGTTCAGTGAATCGACGCCGAGCACTGCTCGCTCGCCCAGCTCGCCGAAGATAGCTTCCGCAAGGCTCGTGTCAAGAGCCGCGGAGGTGCCGATCACGACTCGCTGGACCCCCGTTCGCAGCACGCGGCGCGCTGTCTCACGGGTCCTGATTCCGCCGCCCATCTGCACGGGGATACGGACAGCCTCGACTATCCCTTGCAGCACCTTCAGGTTCTGGGGATAACCCGTCCGAGCGCCATCAAGGTCAACCACGTGAAGCCGCTTCGCCCCCTTTTGCTCCCACTCCATGGCCACCTGGACCGGATCGTCGGCGAACACCATCTTCTGGTCGAACCTGCCCTGGGCGAGGCGGACGCAGCGGCCGTCGATGATGTCTATGGCAGGTATCACTTCCACGGACCTAGTCTCCTCGTGTCATGCAGGCAAAGTTCCGAAGCATCCGCAGCCCTATCGCGCCGCTTTTCTCCGGGTGGAACTGCGTGGCGAAGACATTGCCTTTCCGGATAACGGAGCAGAAGTCGATTCCGTAGCTCGTGGTCGCAGCGACGGCCTCGTCCGGCGGGACGGCATAGTAAGAGTGTACGAAGTAGACGCTCGCGGCCTCAGGGACCCCGTCGAGCAGCGGGCAATCGGGCATCTTGTGAAGCGAGTTCCAGCCCATGTGGGGCACTTTGAGATTCGCGGTGGCTGCGCCCGCGTCCTCGGGCTGGAAGAACCTGACGACTCTGCCCTTGATAATATCGAGGCCGCGGAAGACCCCCTGTTCCTCGCTGTGAGAGAGCAGAAGCTGCATCCCGAGGCATATCCCGAGAAACGGCCTGCCCGAGGCCGCGAAATCCCGGACCGCCCCAACCAGACCAAGCCGTTCCAGATTCGCCATCGCGGCGCCAAATGCGCCAACTCCCGGAAGGATCAACCCGTCGGCGGCGCTGACGTCAGCCGGATCCTGCGTCAGCATCGCTTGGAACCCGAGGCGCTCCAGCGCTTTCTGGACGCTTCTCAGGTTGCCCATCCCGTAGTCAACGATTCTGATCACAGCCCGCTCCTCGCCTCGCTATGTCAAGTATAGCAGAGCAGTAGGACCGAGGGAAAGCGTTCGCAAGGCGGGGCTTCCCGTCGGCTGGCTGCGGCATGTCGGAATTGTCCTCGTTTTCGACGGTATTGTCACCTTGTCAAGACCTGGGTATTCCATCAATAATGAGATTGGGTAGACTGTTCCCGACGTGCCCGTTGGGCGGCTGCCTCGCGGCGGGGACTGGCCGGAAGGAATGAGGTGACTGCAGTGTCATCGAAGGAAAAAGGCTTCACGCTTATCGAGTTGCTGGTGGTCATAGCGATCATCGCGATCCTCGCAGCCATACTTTTCCCGCTCTTCGCGAGGGCGAAGGAAAACGCCAGAGGCGCCACCTGCGCGTCGAACCTGAGGGAGCTCGGCCAAGGGATGAAGCTCTACGGAGACGATTGGTGCGGAAGGTTCCCGATTGCCTTTGAGTGGGGCCATACCATTTCCTCTCCGAACCTGCCGGAAGTGCTGCAGAAGTACGTCAAGCAGAAGCAGGACACGGGGATCTGGAGATGCCCATCGGACATCGGTGACGGGATTGCCGGCGGCGACCGGACGCCCTACTGGAAGAAGTATGGGGATACGAGCTACGGCTGGCCGGCGCAGAACTACAAGTGGTGGGGCTTCCCCTGGCTCGCTGGCTTGCCCGAAGACAATCCTGTAGACCTAGCTGGGATGAACACTACCATCGCAAAGTGGATATGGCGGCTCCCGCTCTCGAAAAGGCAGATGATGTTCGATCATAACCCATTCCATTACACGGTCAGGTATGGACAGGGTGACCGGTTCCAGTGCACGGGCTTCAATAACGTGGTCTACGTAGACGGGCATGTTAAGCCCGTAGAGTATCAGCGGTTTCTCGACTATCTTTGGGGCGACAGGGAACCGCCGTAGGCCCGGATAGGCAGCTCGTACCCTTTGACCTACCGGACATTGATGTGTACTCGCGCGTACAGCTTCCTGTATGCGAGCGGGGACATGCCGTCGCGCCGGTGGAAAAGCCTCCGGAAGTAGCCAGCGTCATCGAACCCACATTCGCGAGCGATCTGCCCCACAGTCTTGTCGCCCTCGATCAGCAGCATACGGGCGTAGTCGAGCCGAAGCCGCTGGAGGAAAGCCGTCGGAGTGGTGGCATACACAGACCGAAAGGCGCGCCCCAGGTAGTCCGGGTTGTAATCCAGCTCACGGGCGATTGACGAGGTGGTGATCCGCTGGTCGAAATGGGTTCGGACGTAGGCTTCCACCCGCTGTGCGAGCACGGTGGTGGCCGCCGAGTCGTCGCTCAGGGTGTGTGCGCGAGCCACCTGGTAGAGCATCATCATCAACAGAAGATCGGCGGATGCCTCATCCAGGGAGTGAGCCTCCTGGTCGTCGAGAAACCAGCGGAAGAGCTCAGTGAGCCGGTCAGGCCGGCCGATCGTCGCCACCTGGGGAATACGGATCGCCGGATGAATGCTCCTTGCCTTTCCTGCGCCGACTTCGAAATGGAGCCAGTAGAACTGCAAGTCCTCGGGGTTCGGCTCCGTGCCACCGTGGCGGCGCCCCGGCCACAGCAGCAGCGTCTGGCCTGGCTCCAACAGGAACTTACGGCCCTCCTCGTGCATGCTCAGTGTCCCGCGGCGGACGAATATCAACTCGTGCGAGTCGATGACCCTTTCGGAGTGCACCCACCCCCCCTTGGAGATGAACAGGCCGGCGTTGTGCGCGTGAATGGGGGTGTTCGCACGCAACCGCAGCATATCCTGGTTCGCCATCTTGCACCCTCCCGAAGTCCGACCTGAGCTCGCAACCCCTCAGCTCGGCTCGTCGGGATAGTCCCGATTTTCTCAGCTATTGTCATCTTGCCGCATACTCTGCATTATGTCAATATGGAAGCAGCAGCTGAACGGTAAAGCGCTCTGCGCCCCGACCTCGAGACCCAAGGGCCAAGCGGTCGCCTCACTGACCGGGGGCTTCGCTGCACATCTTCGTCGAGTGAAGGGCCAACCAACCGTATGTCTCATTCGGACATCGCAACCGCCTCTTCGTCGGGGACGGGTGTCTAGACTCCGGTTGTGAATAGTGGATGAGGGAGGTTCTCTTGAACAAACACTGCTTTCTACTTATCGCCATATTAGCTGCCTACACCGGCTGGGCGTTCGGCGGCCGGGCCATGATCATCCACCCCGGCGCGCTGATGAAGGGCTCTCCCGTGATCCTCATCGGTGAGAATGGCGAAGTAGTCCGGTTCCTGAAGTGGGTTCTCGGCGGCGGGAACAACACCAAACAGTACGTCGTGGGAACGGACAACACGCCTGAGAGCCGGAAGCCAGACTTCCAGATGGAGACGGGGCGTTGGTACGATTTGAAGGTTGTCGTCTCCGGCCGCAGGGCGGCCTTCTTCGTTGACGGCAAGCTGGTGAACACCGTAACCGGCGACCTGGTCCTTCGGGGCGGGTTCGGCTTCGGCACCATTGGCTGCCAGGCAGAGTTCAAGGACGTGCAGGTAGAGGCGTCCGCAACCAGCAGCGTACCCACAAGGAGATGATCCACGGATGAGGCAGGCGGGAGTCGTCCTGTGTGCCGTCGCCGTTCTCGGGGCAGTACCGTGCTTCTCGGACGGTGATTCGGAGGTCAAGCCGCGGGAATGGACCCGCGATGAGATAGCGAGCGACTCTCGCGCCATGGCGAAGTGAGCGGGGGCCTGGTGAATGCTGAGTGCTAAACGTAGTGGCCGGGCCGTGCGCGGGTCGGAATCGTGCCGATAATATGCGGTTTCGTCACCTTGCGCGCTTGCCGCCCATGGGTCAGCATGATGTTAGGTGGTGTTTGCTCTATGGCGTCACGATGCCCCAAGGTTGACAGCGCAATTGACGCATCCGGCAGGGAACGCGGGTTCACGCTGATCGAGCTCCTTGTTGTTATCGCGGTCATCGCCATTCTTGCCGCTATACTCTTCCCGATCTTTGCGCGGGCGAGGGAGAGCGCGAAGCAGGCCAAGTGCCTGAGCAATCTGCACGAGCTTGGTCAGGCGATGAAGATGTATGGCGACGACTGGGGCGGCCGCTTCCCGGACGCTTACGAGTGGGACTGGCACCCGAACCTGTGGGACTGCCTCAGCCGATACGCGAAGACAAGCCGCGAAGTGTTCCGCTGCCCATCAGATACGGGGGAGATCTTCATCCAGGGCAACCCCACCCCGTTCTGGAAGGCGTACGGCGGCACCAGCTTCGCCTGGCCGGGCAGGAACTACAGGGAGAATGGCTGGCCCTGGCTTGCCGGCCTGCCGCAGGACAACCCGGTGCCCCCGGCCGGGATGGGCAGTACCTCCGCCCCCTGGGTGTGGCGTCTGCCCCTTTCGCGGCGCCCTATGATGTACGACCACCGCCCGTGGCACTTCTTCGTCGGCGGCAACGTATGGTACAACATCAGAGGATTTGACGATGTGGTGTACTGCGATGGGCACGCCAAACCTCTGGAGTTCCAGAAGATGCTTGCTCACTTCCTGAGCAACACCGAACCGCAATAGGCGTCCCCTGGACCGACACGACTCCGTAACCCGGGAGGCGCCCGACTTAGCTCCCCACCACGATCACGCGCGAGCGGGACGGTTTGGATGTCTGTAGGTCGGCATTGTCCCTATTTTCTACAGTTTTGTCATCTTGCGCGGCTCGGAAAACTTGGTCAACATGCAGGCAGGGGACCATAGAAGCGCCAGGCTGAGCCATCAGCCAAAGGCGATGTTGGAAGAAGCTCCTCAGATCCGTGGCCGGATATTTCGAGAGAGGTGATGTCCCAAGGAAATGTTATGTACAAGGTCCGCGCTCCACTTCGCCTCGGTGAAACGTGGAGCATAATGTCGGATACTGACTTAAGACGAAAAGGAGGGAAGAAGGAGTTGAAAAGGGTTCTGCTATGTTTGGCGGTTCTGATGCTGGTCCTGCCGACCGTGAGTTGTCTGGCTGTGAACCTGCTGAAGAACCCGGGATTCGAGAACCCATGCCCGACCGATCCGCTCGATCCCAACTACAACTGGTACTGCAGATGGGACACCGCGATCGCGGGCGCGCGGACAGATGCTCTGGCTCACACTGGCACCTGGTGCTGGGATCTGTGGAAGAACGGACCGCCGGCCCCAGGTTCAGGCTGGGCCGGAGTGGCACAGAACAACGTGGATATCGGTGCGGCCGACCGGAAGGTAGCCTACAAGACTACCATATGGGTCAAGGTGCCCTCTGCGTCTCCGACCACCCCGGTCACGATTGCTGTCGCGCAGAGGTACAACGTCACGAATTACAGGGACAACATCGACAACGTTATCACGACCTCCGACTGGGTGCAGGTCAGCACCGGGGCGACGCCGTTGATTCCCCTCGCCGGGACTAACGGCATGACGTACATCGCCATCCACGGGTATCTCGGAGACACCGTGCAGTTCTACGCGGACGATGCGGAGACGATAGCCGCGCCGCTGTGGCAGGTAAAAGGCACAGTGAGGGACGCGGGGACCGGCAACGGTGTGCCGGGCGCTGTGGTGGCGATAAGCGACGTGCCGAACGCTTTCGCTAACGCACGTCTGACGACAACTACCGACGGCCTCGGCCAGTATACTCTGGAGGTCCCGGATGCCACATGGTACGTCGCAGCTCAGGCGCCGTACTATATACCGAAGCCGACCCCTGACACGACAGTCGTTGTGGCAGGAGCCGACGTGACCGGCGTCGACTTCGCCCTGACGTACCGGGCGCCGGAGAAGCTGGTTGACCTGGACGTGAGCGGTGAGCCGATCGGGCCGATCTCCTTCCTGGTCAACAACGGAACGCTCGGCGGCATTTTCTGGCAGAACGGAAACGCGCCGATGATCGATGGCGTTGCGGACGTTAAGGCGATCACCTTCACAGGCTCGGAGTCGATGCTGGCCGACATCGTCGCGCCCGCGGCGATCACGGACAACGGCTCCTACACCGTCGCGACGTGGATCTACAACCCGTCGCTTGTGTGGGAGGAGTGCTACTTCTCCTGGGCCGAAAGGGGAGGCCCGGATGGCAGCTGCCTCCAGATGAACTACGGCGAGTCCCCCGATTGGGGCGCTGTGACTCACTGGGGCTGGCCGGACATGGGCTTCGGCGCTGGCGGCCCTCCTGCCGTCGGCATCTGGCATCACATAGCCGTCACCTTCGATGGAGCAACGGAGAAGGTATATGTTGACGGCTCGCTCGCCGACCAGGAGGCTAAGACTCTGAACATCTGGCCGAACGAGCCGTTTGTTCTGGGTCGCGCGTTCTGGAACCCTGACGCGAGCGGGTGGGATCTGCCGTTCACCGGCGCAATCGCGTCGCTGGCGGTCTACGACGATGCGCTACTCGCAGAGGACGTTGCGACCCTCGCATTCACTCCGCCGCCGGTCTTCATTATGTCGAAGGTGAGCGGCAAGGTGACGGATGCAGGGACTGGCGCGCCTCTGGCCAACGCATATGTGGCGCTGAGCGACAGTCCGAACCCGTTCGCCAACCCGCTCAAGCTAGCAAGGACCGACGACACCGGCTACTACGAGCTCAAGATCTGGGACGGCACGTGGTATGTGGCGGCGAAGGCTCCGAGGTATGCTGTTTCGGAGAAATCGATCGTGGTGAGCGGGGCCGACGTTCCAAACGTTGACTTCGCGCTGACGTTTGTCGGACCGATCAAGCTGATCGATCTGAAGTCAGACGCGCTGGTTCCCGGCTCTCTGACAAGCTGGCCCAACGCTGGCGAGCTCGGCGGTACGTTCGATGTCGGGCTGGGCGGGACTCCAGTAGTCGAGGAAGTCGCCGGGAAGCAGGCTGTGACATTCGCCGGCGCGACCCTCGATACCTACATGGTGGCGTCGTTCAACTCGCCGCCCGAGATATGCGGGAGCGGCCAGTGGTCGGCAGCGTTTTGGGCTTACAACCCGACCATAGAGGACGGGATCGAGACCGTGATCGGTTGGGGGCAGCGCGGCAACGACGCTCAGCTCTGCCAGATCGGCTACGGCCAGAACGCTGACTGGAGCGCAGGCGCGCATTATGGCTGGTTCGACATCGGCTTCGACTGCGGCGCGCCCACGGCCGCTCAGTGGCAGCTTATCCTGCTGACCTACGACGGCGTCGAGGAGAGGGTGTATACAGGCGGTCTGGTGAACTCCCGCGAGGAGAAGACCCTGAACATCCTCCCGGGTCAGCCGTTCTACCTGGGCTGCTACCACGAGGTGGCTGGCACGCGGATTGAGTACTACAGTGGATCTCTGGCATCAGTTGAGGTCTACGACTGTGCGCTGACGCAAGCCGAGGCGAGGGCCATGGCCGGAGTAGTCACGGTAGCCAGCGTCAAGGGGCTGCCGGGCGAGCCGGAGGTTACGGTCACTGCGCCGATCACGCTGGCGCCCAGGGATTCACTTGGCAACCGCACGAACTACTTCTACATCGAAGACGAGGATAGGACTGCGGGCATCAGGGTAGAGAGCGTGCTGCCGCACCAGGCGAACCCTGGCGGCGGCGCGAGGGTCCGCGGCGTGCTCAAGACGAACGCTGCCGGGGAGCGCTACATCCTGACCAATGTTTCGGAGATCCTGTTCCCCGGAGGCATTCCGAGCGTTCTTCCGCTTGGGATGAACACGAAGGCGATTCAGGAGGATCCCAAGGCCGTGGCCGAGCTGATCAACGTTGGCGGCAAGGTCAAGGACATATCCCTGGTCGGCAGCTTCTTCGACATCGTTGATGGGTTCTACAAGGACGGAGAAGAGGTAGCTACCAAGGTCGTAGTGATCGGTGACTCGAAGATCGGCTGGCTTTCGGAGGGAGACTTCGTGACGGTGACTGGGGTAGTGAGTGAGGCTGGCGCATCGCGGGTAGTTCTGTATCGGAACTGCCTGGCGCCGAGTCCGAAGCTGCCTCCGGTGACACCTTACTCCTGGGGCACCGGGTTCGAGTTTGCCGAGGGCTACTCCGTTGGCACGATCTTCGGCCAGCAGAACTGGGCACTAGGCGGCTGGAATCCGAGAGGCGTCGGCGACGACGCTGCGACGATCATAACCTCCGCTGACGGCCCGGTCGGTGGCGGCACCCAGGCGGTCAAGATGGTTATGACGGAGTCCAGTGACGCTTGGGGCGGTGCTTGGTGGGGCAACATGTTCGAACTGTACAGGACCTGCCCGGAGATCGACAACACCAAGCAGATGAAGTACATGATCTGGAAGATGAAGTTCCACCGCGATGGTGGCTCGGCTGAGTATCCAGCCGGGTCTGGTGAGATGCACTCGAACCTCTGGTTCAACCAGTTGTGGTACCACCCGGACAACTCGGGCGCTAACTACACCCGCTACTGGGATGCCGGCGACGATCCAGACAGCATGAAGACTTACGGCCTAGTCTACAACGAGACTCCGAGAAGGTTCGGAGACCCGGGCGTACCGACAATAGGCGGGCGCTACGCCGAGGTCGTGATCTTCGACGACTACATCAACCACGAGCGGACCATGTGGTATGACGGAGCAGTCATAGTCAACCAGGCGGGTATTCCTGCTTGGGGGGACCGCTTCGGTGACACAATGGCCTACTGGTACGGCTCCGCAAATCCGTGGATACCCGGGGTCTTCCTGGGCCAGCCGTGCTACATGGACGACGTCTCACTCGGCTGGGACTACAGATAGTCCTCAGCTGATTGACCGAGCAGTTCTGGCCCGGAATCCTGGAGAAGGGGCCGGGCCAGAATCCTCTTTCTAGGCAGATCGGCTCAAGCTAGAGCGACGACCTCCTGGCCCGGCATATCGGTCCGACGTAGTGGCCGGATGAGAAGTTAGTGCCGGGCCAGGACGCATGTTGGCCGCCGGGATAGGCAGCGAACCTGCAAGCCGGTTCCGCAAGACAAGACCAGGCAGGAGGGGTCAACGGCCCTGATGCATCCTCCCGAGTGACGCATCAAGAAGGATTCCCGACCCTCCTCCGCGAAGTGCAAGGTATGAACGGAGCAACCAGGATGATGGTGGAGCCGTATGTGCCGCCGCGTGCCCGGCCGTTCCGGCTGGACCGGGTGAGGCTGCTGAGCGGTCCGCTGGCCGAGGCCAGAGAGCGCGACCGCCGCTACCTGCACAGCCTCGAGACGGGCAGGCTGCTGCACAATTTCCGGACGAATGCCGGCTTGCCATCGGACGCCGAACTGCTTGCAGGCTGGGAATCGCCTGACTGCGCGCTCCGCGGGCACTTTGTCGGTCACTATCTTTCCGCCTGCGCACTCATGTATGGGAGCCTCGGCGACGAAGACCTGAAGAAGAAGGCCAGCTCGGTGGTGTCCGGCTTGGCCGAGTGCCAGGCGGCGCTCGGAGACGGTTACCTGAGCGCGTTCCCGGAGGAGGTCTTCGACCGCCTCGAGGCGGGCGCCAGGGTCTGGGCGCCGTGGTACACGCTGCACAAGATCCTTGCCGGCCTGCTGGACATGTTCTTGCTGTGCGGCAATGAACAGGCGCTCGACGTCGCGATCCGCATGGCCTCGTGGGTGAGGAGCCGCACGGACAGACTGGACGAGGCGGCAATGCAGAGAGTGCTGCAGGTCGAGTTCGGGGGCATGAACGAGGCGCTCTGCGACCTGTACGCGCTCACGGGTGAGCCGGACTATCTGGCGCTGGCCCGACGGTTCGACCACAAGCAAGTCCTTGAGCCACTCGCCGAGCGTCGGGATGAGCTGAAGGGCCTACACGCCAATACGCAGATAGCCAAGGTCATTGGCGCCGCTCGCGAGCACGAACTGACGGGCGAACGCTGCTACTACGAGGCCGCCAGCTACTTCTGGCACCAGGTCGTCAATGTCCGCAGTTATGCCACCGGCGGCACAAGCAACTACGAATACTGGAGGGAATACCCTTACAGGCTTTCCAGCCGGCAGATCAGCGCGAACGACCACGAATGCTGCTGCACTCATAACATGATGAAGCTGACCCGCCGCCTCTTCTGCTGGAACCCGGACGCGCGCTACGGCGATTACCTGGAACGTGCCCTGTTCAACGGTGTTCTGGGCACGCAGCATCCGAAGGACGGCGGCGCGTATATGTACTATGTCCCGATGAGAGCAGGACTTTTCCGGACGTTCTGTGAACCCGAGTCGTCCTACGTCTGCTGCAGCGGAACAGGCATCGAGGCTTTCGCCAGATTGACCGACGGGGTCTACTACCATGATGACGAAGGTCTGTACGTGAACCTCTTCGTCCACTCCGTGCTGGACTGGGAGGAGAGGGGCCTCAGCATTCGGCAGGAGACAAGCTTCCCGCTGGAGGAAGGCACGACCCTGATCCTGAAGACGGAAAAGCCTCAGGAAATGCGCGTGCGGATCAGGATACCGTACTGGGTCTCGCACGGGGTGGAGGTACGCGTGAACGGGCAGCGGCTGCGCCAGATTCCCCTGCCCTGCAGCTTTGTCGAGGTGGACAGAACCTGGCAGGATGGCGACCGCATCCAGGTCCGCCTGCCGATGGGCCTGCATCTGAGCCGGCTGCAGAACGAGCCTTCGATGGCTGCCATTATGTACGGCCCTCTCGTGCTTGCGGGCTCGCTCGGCACGGAGAACATGACACCTGAGATGGAGCAGGGAATGGGGAGGAGCGTGTACCCGGAAAGCCGGGACGGAGCCGCGGCAGCCGCCCCTGCCTTCATCACCGATGAGACCGACCTGAGAGACTGGATCAGACCTGTGGATGGCCAGCCGCTCACGTTTCGCACCGTCGGCGCTGGCGTGCCGTACGATGTCACGCTCAAGCCTTTCTGCACGGTGTTCGGGGAACGTTATGGTGTGTACTGGAACATCCACAGGAGTGACGAATGGCAGATGCTTGAGCTCGAGCGCCCGGCGCTCCCGGAAGGCGTCCTGGACGAGGTCACAATCTGCGACGACCGTTCGGATTACGACCACAATTTCCAGGCTTACCGTTACGAGCACGGCGAACTCCAGGGCCGCAAGTGGGTCAGGACGCCGCTCTTGCTCCGGTACGACCTGAATGTGTCGCCTGAGGACCCCGCGTGCCTCCAGGTCACGTACTTCGGTGATGATGCAGACTGTGACTTCGAAATCCGCATTGACGGCCGGAAGCTTGACGTAGAACCCTTCAGCGCCGCACGCCCGGGGGAGTTCTTCGAAGAGGTATATCCGATCCCGGTCGAGATGACCTCGGGAAGAAGGCGCGTAGCCGTGATGTTCAGGGTTGCTCCCGAAAAGGAGCAGGCTGCGGCCTCGGGAACCGGCACGGCCGCCTCTTCGAAACCAGTGCAGAGAGTCACGCCCCGAATCTTCGGCTGTGCCATACTGGGCGAGGAGGCATCTCCTCGGCAAGAAGCGAGAACGCCTGCTCTCGGTGCGGGAAAGCACACATCTTGATATAGAATGGAGCGCGAAGAACACCCATGAACGAGAGAATGCGCGTCGGGTTGATACCCGCAAACAGAGGCTTCTTCAGCGACGAGCTTGCGGCTCGTATGCGCAAGGAGACGATCAAGGCCATGGAGAAGGCCGGAATCGAGGTAGTCGTCCCCGGTGAGGACCTTACCAAGCTCGGCTGCGTCGGGACGCTCGCGGAAGCGGAGAAAACCGGAGAGCTCTTCCGAGAGAAGGGCGTTCGAGGGATCGTGGTAGCCGCGGTCAACTTCGGCGACGAGCAGGGAGTGGCGTACACGATCAAGACTTCCGGACTGGACGTTCCTATCTTCATCTTTGGGGCGCAAGAGGAAGAGGTGCTTACGCCGCGCACGCAGCGCCGAGACTCGTTCTGCGGGCTGCTGTCGATCGGCGAAGCCCTTCGGCAGCTTGGGAGGAAGTATACGGTCGCCAGAACCCCGATCTGTTTCCCGAGCGAGCCCGGTTTCGTCGAGGATCTCAGACGATTCGCCGCGGTGTGCCGTGTTGTGAACGGTGTGAGAGAGGCACGGTACGGCCAGATCGGCACCCGCCCGGACGGCTTCTGGACCTGCCGGTTCGACGAGAAGTCGCTGCAAAGGCTCGGGCCGACGACCGTCACCCTCGACCTCTCGGAGGCAATCGGGGCAGTCCAGCGGATGAAAGACAGCCCGGAAG
>Ga0315280_10003385_pt1 | contig 24578 bp, 17 predicted proteins | sample YL17G06_40_MG_FD_203697 | JGI IMG/M metagenome (GOLD analysis project Ga0315280, IMG submission 203697) | Sediment microbial communities from Yellowstone Lake, YNP, Wyoming, USA - YL17G06_40 | ecosystem: Environmental > Aquatic > Freshwater > Lake > Sediment | place: USA: Wyoming | collected...
CCCGCCGTCAAAAGTTGAAACTGAAAACCTCCTTCAAATCAGTTGCCACGTCGCCGGCGCCGCCAGGCGACGAGGCCCAAGAAGCCCGCCCCAAGCAGCATCACCCAGGTGCTCGGCTCGGGCACGAGGTCGCCGAGAATCTCCGGCTGCCCGCCCGATAGCAAGTCTAAGCGGAGGTCAAAGCCTGCGTCCGAACTGGTCTGACTGCCCGCTTGGTGCAACTCGATCGCCAGGTAGTTGGTGCCCGAGACCAACAGCCCGGGGAAAGCAGTCATCAAGTCGACGTTCAAACTCCGGTAAGTCGACTCGGCGGTGCCACTCAACCCGCTGCTGGCTGGCGTATCGACCGTGACGGTGCCGGTGGGCATGCCAATTCGCCCCACTTCGACGCCGTTGACGTAGAAAATCCCCCCGTCCTCGACCAGAGCGGAGATGCCCAGCGCGCTCACTGCACCCGGGTCGGCCACATTGAAGGTGGTGCGGAACAGGTCCGTCATTCTGCCCGAGGCGCGGATCCACGTGAGCATCGCCTCGGTGACGTTGGTGGAATTGGTGTCCGCCGAGGCGTCGAGTTGCCCGAAGCCCAGGATCGCCGTACCCGAGGACCAGGCGGAGTCGTCGAAGGTGCGCTTGTTCCAGTCAGTCGGGTAGCCGGGACCGCCGGTGACCCCCAGACCGGCCATGTACTTCCACGTCTGGCCGTTGTTGTACGGCCCGGCCGCGGGCACGCGGTTGAGCACCGTGGTTGTCGTCGTCGGCGGCTGATAGGGCTGGACGACTCGCGCGAGGACCAACTGGGGCTTGCTTCCGCTGGTTGCCTCGAAGGAGCGAGCGTCCTGGCCGTTGGTGCCGTTGGAGATGATGCCCCAGCCGTGGTTAGGCTGACCTCCCGCCCAAGCACTCACGTCGGTGCTGACCTCGGTGGTGGCAATGCCCGTGAAACCCGGCCCGCTGGAAGTGGTGGCGTTGGAGACCGCCTGGGCGTTGGTGCCCGGGACGACGCCGCCCCCCGAGCTGTTCCACGTGGTGTTGTTGTCCCACGAAGTCGTCATCCGATACAAATTGCCGGTGTCGCCCTCGTTGGTGACGTCCAACTGCAAGCGTGCGGTGCGATTGGGCGTGGCCAGGAACTTGGCCAGCACGTCGGCGGGGATGTCAAAACGAATCAGGGCCTGCTTGACCGTGTTCGGATCACCGCCGGTATCTTCTTTGTCAAACTCGATGGTGACATCGGCGCCGTACGCGGTGTCTGGTGTGGTTTGCAGCACGTACGTGTCGGTGCCCGCGGTGATGATCGTCTGCGCGTCAACGCTGGACGCAATCAGGCAACAGGCGATCGACAACAACACCATCCCAAGTGTTCTGCCACTCATCGTGTGTCCCCCGCAAAGTTAGCGTGAACGCTGCTAGTAACTCCCGGTAAGCCCCAAGCCCAGATTAGTCGCCTCCGCAGGGATGTCAAGTCTCCAGCGGGCTGGCGGCGGAAAAAACTCCGCTTTTCGCCAAGATTGCCCTGGCCGCAATCTCTGCCTCGATACACTGCAAATTGATCAGCTCCACAACCGCCAGACGGTGAAATCACCCCGCAAGAGGCTGCCCTATTCATCCCAGTCTTTGCAGGTATCCCACATTAACAGTGCGTCCATGCCCCAATCGGGCTGCCGCGCCCAGCAGGCCAGCGCGGCGATGGTCGCGGCGGCGTCTTGCCGACGACCGCGCCGCGGCGGATATTCGAGACAAGCAGAACCCGCTCCCCAAGGTGATTCCCATGCAAGAGAACATCGCAAGACCCACAGCGATCGCCTGGCTGGTGATCGGCCTGTGCTGGGCGGTCTCCGCGGAGGCCGCCACCCGACCGCTCGCGCCCCGCAAGGTGATCTCGCTCGACGGCACCTGGCAAATCGCGGAAGGGGGCATGGAGGCCGCGCCCAAGGAGTTCCCACACACCGTGGTCGTGCCTGGGCTGGCGGACCTGGCCAAGCCGACCTTTGCCGAGGTGGGCAAGAAGAGCAAGCTCCGCGAGGCGTTCTGGTACCGGCGGACGTTGAAGCTCGACGGGCCCGTGCCCGAGGTCGCGACGCTGAAGGTCCACAAGGCCCGCTATGGCACCAAGGTCTTCTTGAACGGCGAGCTCGTGGGCGAGCACCTGCCCTGCTTCACGCCGGGGTATTTTGACCTGAAGCCACACTTGAAGGGCGATCGGCAGGAAAACGAGCTGGTGATCCGGGTCGGTGCCAACCGGGAATCGATTCCCCAAGATATGCCCACCGGCTGGGATTTCGAAAAGTACCTCTACATCCCCGGGATCTACGACTCGGTGGAGTTGATCCTCTCCAGTACGCCGAGGATCGTCAACGTGCAGACCGTGCCGGACATCGCCGCCGGGCGAGTCCGGGCGATGGTCGAGGTCGAGTCCGGCGATCGCCCAGGCGACGTGGTCCTCACCGCCCAGCTTGCCGAGTGGAAAAGCGGCAAGCTCGCCGGCTCGGCCAAATCCCCGCCCACGCCGCTCGCGGCCCACGAGCAGAAGAAGATCGACCTGACCGTCCCCATCGCCAACTGCCGCCTCTGGTCGCCGGAAGACCCCTTCCTCTACGAGCTCCGGCTCTCGACGGGCGGCGACGCCGTCAAGGTCCGATTCGGCATGAGGTCCTTCGGCTTCAAGCCGGGCGACAAGCGGGCCTTCCTCAACGGCAAGCCGTACTTCCTGCGGGGCACCAACGTCTGCATCTACCGCTTCTTCGAGGACGCCCAGCGGGGCGAGTTGCCCTGGCGGGCGGATTGGGTCCGGCGCTTGCACCAGCAGTTCAAGTGGATGCACTGGAACTCGATCCGCTACTGCATCGGCTTCCCGCCCGAGCAGTGGTACGATATCGCCGACGAAGAGGGCCTCTTGATCCAGGACGAGTTCCCCACCTGGCTGTTGGGAAAGGCCCCCGAGAACCCGAAGGCCGAGAAGATCATCCCGGAGTACGCCGAGCGGATGCGGGAGCGTTGGAACCATCCCTGCGTGGTGATTTGGGACGCGCAGAACGAGAGCTTCACCGACGAGACGGGCAAGGCCCTCCAGGTGGTGCGGCACCTGGATCTTTCCAACCGGCCCTGGGAGAACGGCTGGTCCGAGCCGCAGAGCCCGACCGATTGCGTCGAGGCCCATCCCTACCTGTTCAGCCGCGGCTGGCAGGGGAAGAACCCGTTTAGGCTCTCGGAAATGCCCAAGGTCTCCGGCGTGCCGGCCTTGAACGCCCGGCAGAAGAAGCTGGCCGTGCCGATCGTGATCAACGAGTACGGCTGGCTGTGGCTCAACCGCGACGGCACGCCGACCTGCCTGACCGACAAGATCTACGAGGTCCTGCTGGGGCCCAGCGCGACCGCCGCGGAGCGCCGCATGCTGTATGCCAGGTACCTGGCCGCCTTGACGGAGTTCTGGCGGTGCCACCGCGAGTGTGCCGGGGTGCTGCACTTCTGCGGCCTGGGGTATTCCCGCCCCGGCGACAAGCCCCGGCCCGAGGGCGGGGCCACCAGCGACCACTGGATCGACCTGGAGAAGCTCCAGTACGAGCCGCTGTTTGCCGAGTACGTCCGCGAGGCATTCAACCCGGTGGGCGTGATGCTCGACTTCTGGGCCGCGCAGCTCCCGCCGGGGGCCAAGCGCGAGCTGACGGTCTTCGCGATCAACGACCTCTACCAGGACTGGCAGGGGAGGGTCCGCCTGCGGATCGTGCGGGGCGACGCGGAGGTGGCCGCGCAGTCGCGGGGGGTGAAGATCCCCGCGCTCGGCCGGGAGATCCTCGCCTTCACCCAGGCCGCACCCGAGCAGCCGGGCGACTACACGATCGTCGCCGAGTTGGTCGGCCCCGACGGCAAGCCGATCCGCAGCCTCCGGGACTTCAAGGTGAAGAAGGAGAAGAATAGGGGGGAATAACCGCAGAGCCGAAGAGAAGCGGAGAATCTCCGCGACTCCGCGGTTTGTCATCTGTCTTCCTCTTCGGTTTCTTCGCCTTTCGGCGCGGGGAGTGCCTCGGCCGACCGCAATGCGCGAGGCGCGTTTTCGACCGGGATCAGCTCTTCGATTTCGGTTTCTCCGGCGGCAATCCCCAGGTCTTTGAATCTCCTGGCACTGGCTAAGACCCGGGACTCCAGCGAGGCGACGGCCTTGTTATAGGCCTCGGTCGCGTGGTGCAGGCTCTTGCCGACCTTGGCGATGTGCCCGCCCATGTCCGAGAGCCGCTTGTAGAGCTCCCGGCCGAGGTTGCTGATTTCCTTGGCGTTTTCGGCCAGCAGTTCCTGCCGCCAGCCGTAGGCGACCGCGCGCAAGAGAGCGATCAGCGTGGTCGGCGTGGCCATGACGACGTTCGAGTCGACGCCGAACTCGATCAAGGTGGGGTCTTGCTCCAAGGCCGCGGAAAAGAACGTTTCCCCGGGCAGGAAGAGGACGACGAACTCGGGGGCCGGGTCGAACTGCTCGAAGTAGGACTTCCGGCTGAGATTGGTGACGTGCGTGCGGACCTGGCGGGCATGTTCCTGGAGTTTCGCCTTTCGGGTGCCGTCGTCGGCGGCCTCGATCGCCTCCAGGTAAGCCAAAAGCGGCACTTTCGAGTCGACCACGATGTGCTTTCCGCCCGGCAGACGCACCAAGAGGTCGGGCCGCAGCCGGCCCTCGTCGGTGTCGGCGGATTGCTGCTCGTAGAAATCGCAGTGGTTGAGCATTCCAGCCATCTCGACCACACGCTTCAGTTGAATCTCGCCCCAGCGGCCGCGGACCTGGGGCGCGCGGAGGGCCCTGACGAGGTTCGACGTCTCGGATTGCAGGAGCCGCTGGGTCTCCAGGAGCGATTTGACCTGCTCCGTGAGCCCCTGGTATGCTCCGGCGCGGGCCTTTTCCAGATCGTTGATCTTGCCGTCGACCTTGTCCAGCGACTCCTTGACCGGTTTGACCAGCTCCTGGATGGCCTGCTGCCGTTTCTCCAGGTCCCCCTTGGCCGCTTCCTGGAAGGTTTCCAAGGTGGCCTTGGCGAGTTCCAGGAACGATTGGTTGTTGCTCTTTAAAGCTTCGGCGGCCAGGGCCTTGAAGGCGTCGGCGAGTTTCCGCTGGGCCGCGTCGATCACGGCCAGCTTCTCCTCGGCCTGTTTCCGCTCCTGCTGGAGGATCGTATCCAGCTCGGTGGCCTTGGCCTGGAGTTGTGTTTCCCGCTCGTGGGCCTCGCGGGCTTCGTGCTCGAATTGTTGGATTCTGGCGCCGAGGTCGTCGATCGTCTGTTGCCGGGCGCTGACCCGCTCCGCCAGCGCAGCCCGCTCGGCGTCGCCCTCCGTTCGCCCCCGCGAGTACTCGTGCCGGGCGTTTCCCCGCATCACGAGCCATGCCAAGAGGCCACCGGCGAGCAGCCCAACGACTCCCAACAGGGTTGGTACGACGTAATCCATCGCCCTAGCTCCGATTTCAGGGGAAGCGCGCCACGAAAAGATGGCCCGTGCGTACGATATTTCCCCTCCCCTGGGGCGATTGTAAAGGCTGTCGGGCAGTTTGGGCAGGGGGAGGCTGACTTGACAGGACCCTACCGCGGCCCCTAGGCTACCGCGATATGGCGGGAAAGTCATTGCCGTATGGCTGATGCCATGTGCCTATGGGCAAGGGGGTAGGGTCATGGCCGTGATTTACCGGGTCAACATGTCGGAGTTGTCGGTTCGCGCGGAGGGGCCGAGAGAGGGGTACCGGGAGTTGGGCGGCCGGGGGCTCAGCTCGGCGATCGTGGCCGCCGAGGTGCCGCCGGGCTGCCACCCCCTTTCCGCGGAGAATAAGCTGGTCCTGGCCCCGGGGACCCTCACCGGCAGCGGGGCCCCCTGTGCCGGGCGGTTGTCGGCCGGGGGCAAGAGCCCGCTGACCGGGACCATCAAGGAGAGCAACTCCGGGGGGACGGCCGCGATGGCCCTGGCGTCGCTGGGCATCGAGGCGGTCGTCCTGGAGGGGAAGCCCCGCGACAACCGGCTGTACCGGCTGATCGTCAACCGGGACGGGGTGAAAATCGAGCCGGCCGAGACCCTGGGCGGGCTGGGCAATTACGAGACCGTGGGCCGGCAGTTCGAGCAATTCGGCGAGCGGATCGCCTGCATCAGCATTGGCCCGGCGGGAGAGATGCGTGCCGCGGCGGCGAGCATCGCCGTGACCGACCTCGAGGGCCGCCCCACCCGGCATTGCGGCCGCGGGGGATTGGGGGCTGTGATGGGCTCTAAGGGGGTCAAGGTAATCGTGGTCGAGCCCGCCGGCGGAGAACGCCCCAAGGCCGCCGATCCGGCGGCCTTCAAGGCGGCCGTGCGGAATTTTGCCGAGGCCCTCCAAAAGCACCCCCTCACCAGCCAGACCCTCCCCACCTACGGCACCAACGCCCTGGCCAACGTGATCAATGCCGCCGGCGCCTACCCCACGCGAAACTTCAGCCAGGGCCAGTTCGAGGGAACCGAAGCCATCAGCGGCGAACACCAGCACGACGTGATTGCCCAGCGCGACGGGGTCATCGCCCATGCCTGCCACCGCGGCTGCACCATCCGCTGCTCGCGGATCTACGTCGACGAGCAAGGCCAATACGTCACCAAGGGCCCGGAGTACGAGACCATCTGGGCCCACGGGGCCGACTGCGGGATCGACGACCTGGACGCCATCGCCCAGATGGACCGCCTCGACGACGACCTCGGCCTGGACACGATCGAGACCGGGGCGACGATCGCCGTGGCCATGGAGGCCGGCGTCCTCCGCTTCGGCGATGTCCAAGGGGCCATCCGCCTGTTGGAGGAGGTCCAGAAAGGGACGCCCCTGGGGCGCCTCGTGGCCTCCGGGGCCGCCGTGCTCGGCAAGGCCTACGGCGTCGTTCGCATCCCCGTGGTCAAAGGCCAGTCGATGCCCGCCTACGACCCCCGCGCGGTCCAGGGGATCGGCGTTACCTATGCCACCTCGACGATGGGCGCCGACCACACGGCCGGCTACGCCATCGCCGCCAACGTGCTGGGCGTGGGGGGCCGGGTCGATCCCTTGAAGCCCGAGGGTCAGGTCGAGCTCAGCCGCAACCTCCAGATCGCCACCGCCGCGATCGACTCCGCCGGGCTGTGCCTGTTCGTGGCCTTCGCCGTCCTGGACGACCCCAACGCCTTGGAAGCGCTGTGCGACATGTTCGCCGCGCTTTGGGGCCGGCCCTTCACCGGCGACGATCTCGCGGCGCTGGGCAAGAGCGTCCTCGCCTGCGAGCGCCGCTTCAACGTCGCGGCCGGCTTCACCGCCGCCGCCGACCGCCTCCCCGATTTCTTCACCAAGGAAAAACTCGCTCCCCACAACGTGACCTTCACCGTCCCCGACGAAGAGCTGGACAAGGTCTTCGATTTCGTGGCCTGAAGACGCAAGGACGTGGGAAGCTGGACGTTGCGGGTGGCGCTTTATGGCGCGGATCAAGTTGAGCCTCTACGCCTCGCTGCGGGCCGCGATCGGCGGCAAGCCGTCGGTCGAGCTGGAGATCGAGCCGGGCCAGACGATCGGGGACGTGCTCCAGCGGCTCGGCATTCCCCACAACCAAGCCCGGATCGTCTTGGTGAACAGCCGCCACGCCGCCCTGGCCGACCCGCTCCAGGGCGGCGAGCAGGTGGCCGTCTTCCCCGCCATCGGCGGCGGCTGAAGCAAAAGGGGTGGGGCGTCGTTTTCGCGGCCTCGCCGGCTGCGGAGCGCAGCGCTTTGCTCGCGAAAACGACTCCCGACCTCCTTCTTCCCCCCTTCTTCGCCCGGCAATCCTCGGCTACAATCGCTCGATGACCGAGAGGATTGTCGAGGAAGAGCGAGGGTGGGCCCATGATCCAGCACATGGAACTGGCGGGCGGCAAGGTGACCCGCAACGGCGACATGGCCGGCAACGTCCGCGTCTACGTCAACCCGGACGAGAGCGAGCGGAGGTATCTTACGGAAGCGCTCAAGCTCGACGAGCACACGCTCGTGTCGGCCCTGGACCCGGACGAGCTGGCCCGCCTGGAGTTCGAGCCCGAGCACGTGGCGATCATCTTCAAGAGGCCGAAGAACTACTCCAGCGAGGACAAGTTCGTCTTCAAGGTGGCCTCGGCGGGCCTGTTCCTTTTTCCTGACAAGCTGGTGATCATCCTCTCCGAGGACGTGCCGCTCTTTCAGGGGAAGCACTTCGCCAGGGTCGCGTCGCTTCCAGACTTGGTGCTCCGCATGGTCTACAGCTCGATCTTCCACTTCGTCGAGCACTTGAAGGTGATCAACGCGATCTCGGATTCGCTGGAGGAGCAGATCAACACCTCGATGCAGAACAAGTACCTCTTGAACCTGTTCAGCCTGGAGAAGAGCCTGGTGTACTACCTGAACGGCATCAACTCCAACGGCAAGCTGATCGAGCGACTGAAGCTCGGGGCGGCGAAGATCGGCTTCACCGCGGAGAACCTGGAGTTCATCGACGACCTGATTATCGAGAACAGCCAGTGCTACGAGCAGGCCGAGATCTACTCGAACATTTTGGCGAGCATGATGGACGCGAGGGTCTCGATCGTCAGCAACAACCTCAACTGGCTGATCAAGACCCTGACAATCATCACGATCGCGATCATGCTGCCGACGCTGGTGGTGAGCATCTTCTCGATGAACGTGGAGTTTCCGGGGAGGACCCACCCCTGGATGTTCTGGGTCATCCTGGGCCTGGCCGTCCTCTCGGTCGCGTCGGTGCGCTTGGTGTGGCGGTGGAAGGGATGGTAGCAGGGGAGTCCCGCAGGATGCCGGGTGAAAGAGGAATCGCCGGCCGGGAGAAAGAGTCGATGCCGCGGCGGTCCGCCGCGCGCCGGGTGGTCGTGACCCACCCCCCCGGGCTCCATGCCCGGCCGAGCCTCGCCATCGTCAAGACGGTCCGCCAATTCCGCTCCAAGGTCCGGATCCGCAGCGGCGATCAGGAGGCCGACGCCGGCAAGATCCTGGAGGTCATGTCGCTGGGAGCGCCCTACGGGGCGGAGCTCACCTTGTCGGCGGAAGGCCCGGACGCCGAGAGCGTGCTGGACGCCCTGGCACAACTGTTTGCCGACAACTTCGGCCTGAGCAGCCTGTGAGGCAGGCCGAAGATGCCCCTTGTGCCGCAGAACAAATACGATGACCGATACGCGAAGGGAGACCTCCTTGACCGGCCCCTGGCTTCTCCTGGCGCTCTGGTCGGCCGCGCTCGGCGCGGTGGCGGCCGAGGGCGGTCCCGGCCGCTCCTTCTACGTCCCCGAGAACCCCCGCTGCACGATCGTCGATTCCGCCCGGGATTCGATCCGCTTCACCCTGGACAAGACCTTGCGGCGCGACGGGCGCGGCCACCTCGTGTCGATCTCCAGCTTCGTCGATCCCGAGGGGAACGTCATGGGCTGGCACGACTTCGGCAACCTGGAAGGGCCCGGCTGGGCTGCCAACGCCGTCGGCGGGGCTTATGAGATCTACACCCTCGGCAAGTTCCTCAAGCGGGCCGATTGGCAGGAGAAGGCCCTGAGCATCCTCGACCACGTCCTGGACTGCGGCTTCATCGAGCGAGAGTCCGGCTTTGTCCGCGGCTACCGGGAGACCACTTCGGGCAAGTTCTGCCTGAACTACAAGCATAACGACGACTGGCTCTGCCCCGGCTCGATGGCCAAGATCGGCTTCCAACTGCTCTTGTTCGCCGACGAGTTGGGCCCGGACCCGCGGGCCAAGCGGATGCGCGAGGCCGCGGTCCGCTGCGCCGGGTGGATCCGCGACCACGTCGAGCCGGTGCCCAACGGCTGGTTCCCCCGCCGCGTCACTCCCGCGGGCAAGGTCTATCGCCACTCGCCCGACGGCGGCGAGGACCGCTTCTGGCAGACCTCGGCCGACGGGCTGTTCATCCTCCAGTTGCAGGCCGCCCTGACCGACCGCGGCCTGGCCGACTACCGCCCGGCCCTGCGGCAAAAGACCAAGGTCTTCCTCGACGCCGGCGGGATCTTCGGGAGCATCAACCATGACACCTACGACCCCCACGAGAACGTCGCCTACTCGGTCGCCTTTCGCACGCTCCTCGTGGTCTCGCGCGTACTGAAGGACGACGCGGTCCGGGCGTTCGCCCACCAGAAGTGTCTCGGTGGGCTGGAGCAGTTCAAGATGTGCGAGGACCGCAACGGCGTCGCGACCCGCGGGCTGCTGTTCATGGAGAAATCCTGGGACACGGCCTATCTCTGGGAGAACGCCGAGGCGGCGCTGGCCTATTTCGAGGCGGCCCTCGACACCCGCCGCAGCGATCCCCCCACAAGCCGCCGGCACGAGCTCGCCGGCCTGGTGATCCTCCGCGCGGCGGCCAAGCACCATTACGGGCCGCACGGGTTTTTGACCGAGGGGGTGGACTGGAACAACCACGTGGGCCAGAAACATCACGTCGGCCAGGCCCGCTTCGCCGCCATCCAGTACACCGAGCCGTTCCTCAACAACCAGCACGTCGCCGAGCCGACGCTCTACTACCTGAAGCACCTGGCCCGCCGCTCGGAAGACTCCGGAGGCGTCGCGTGGCGCGACGCCGAAGGGAACGCGATCCTCCGCACGACGGCCTCCCGTTAGTTCCGTTCGCTTGACAGGGACCCCACCGCGCCGGTAGAAAACGGGGGCAGCGTTTCCCTACCCCCCCGCGTTCTGCACCAACTTGAGGAGCAAGCCATGCAACGACTGTCTTGGTTCATCGCCGTCGCGCTGGTCCCGTCTCTTGGCGCCAGCCTCGCACCGCAGGCCCCGGCCGCCGAAAAGGAACCGGCCGCCGGGCGGCAACTGTTTAATGGAACGGACTTCTCCGGCTGGCAGAACGCCGCCGGCGGCGCCCCCGGCGCCGGCTGGGTCGTCGAGGACGGCGCTATGGTCCGCAAAAAGCCATCGGGCGACGTCTGGACCAAGGATCGTTTCGGCGACTTCGTCCTCGACCTGGAATTCAAAACCGAGGGCAACAGCGGCATCTTCATCCGCACCGACAAGCCCACCGATTGCGTCCAGACGGGGTTGGAGATCCAGGTGATCGGGCCGGCACGAGGCGGGAAGCCCAGCAAAGGGAGCTGCGGGGCCCTCTACGACGCCCAGGCCCCGACCAAGGACCTCGTCAAGGCCGGCCAGTGGAACCACTGCGTGATCACCGCTCGGGGCAGCCGGATCGCCGTCGAGATGAACGGCGAGAAAATCGTCGACGCCGATCTCGACCGCTGGAGCACCCCCGGCCGCAACCCCGACGGCACCAAGAACAAGTTCCACACCGCGCTTAAGGACTTCAAACGGGAAGGGCACGTCGGGCTCCAGGACCACGGCGCCACGGTCTGCTACCGCAACGTCAAGATCATGCCGATCAGGTAGCCCCCGGACTCCCCGATGGACCACCAGCTCCCTTTCCTGGACTTCCTCGTCCTGGGAGTCTACCTGGCCGGCTCGGTCGGGCTGGGCTGCTACTTCATGATCCGCAGCCGTCGGCCCGAGGCCTTCATGGCCGCCGGCCGCTCGCTGCCGGGCTGGCTGGTGGGGCTGTCGATCTTCGGCACTTACGTGAGCAGCATCACCTTCCTGGCCCTGCCCGGCAAGGCCTTCGCCGCCGACTGGACCTTCTTCGCCTTCAGCCTTTCGCTGCCGCTGGCGGCCTGGATCGCCGTCCGCTGGTTTGTCCCCTTCTATCGCTCAAGCGGCGAGATCTCAGCCTACAACCACCTGGAGCACCGTTTTGGGACCTGGGCCCGCACCTACGCCGCGGTCTGCTACCTCCTGACCCAGGCCGCGCGGTTGGGCACGGTCATGTTCCTCCTCGCCCTCCCGCTTCACGAGCTGCTCGGCTGGAGGCTGGAAACGATCATCCTGGTGACCGGCGGCCTGACCACGCTCTACACGCTCCTGGGCGGGATCGAAGGCGTCATCTGGACCGACGCCCTCCAGAGCCTCGTACTTATCGCCGGGGCCCTCCTCTGCGCCGCCCTCATCCCCTTCGACATGCCGGAAGGCCCCGCCCAGCTCTTCCGCATCGCCACCGAGCACGGCAAGCTCAGCCTAGGCAGCTTCGGGCCGAGCCTCGCCGAAGCGACCTTCTGGGTGGTGCTGGTCTACGGCCTGTTCATCAACCTCCAGAACTTCGGCATCGACCAGAGCTACGTCCAGCGGTATCACGCGGCGAAGTCCCCGGGGGATGCCACCCGCTCCGTCTGGCTGGCGGCACTCTTGTACGTGCCCGTCTCCGCCTTCTTCTTCTTCATCGGCACGGCGCTGTTTGCCTACTACACGGCGATGCCCGAGTCGCTCCCCAGCGAGCTTTGGGCAAAGATTGCCGAGGGAAAGGCGGGGGACCGGGTCTTCCCGTTCTTCATCGTCGACCGGCTGCCGGCGGGAGTCACCGGCCTGGTGATCGCCGCGATCTTCGCCGCCGCGATGAGCACGCTCTCCGGCAGCCTCAACGGGGCGGCGACCCTCACCCTCACGGATCTCTACAAGCGCTTCCTCCGCCCTGCCGCCGGTCCGCGGGAATCGATGACCGTGCTCTACGCCGGCACGCTCCTCTGGGGGGTGATTGGCACCGGCACGGCCCTGGCCCTCAGCCCCCTGGAAACCAGCACCCTGGACAAGTGGTGGGAGCTGGCCAGCATCTTCAGCGGCGGGATGCTGGGAATATTCCTCCTGGGGATCATCTCCCGCCGGGCCGGCAGCCCCGAGGCCGCCGCCGGCGTGGTCCTCGGCGTCCTGGTGATCGCCTGGATGCTCCTCTCGAAATGGGAGAAACTCGCTCTGCTCCCTTCTTCTTTGCGGAATCCGCTGCATAATTTCTTGGCGATTGTCGTGGGCACCTTGACGATCCTCTTGGTGGGACTGTTGGCCAGCCGCCTGCGACGCCGCCCCGGAGCTTCCCTTACAACATGAGCACCCTGCCTAAACCGCTTCGTGGGATTATTCCCCCCATGGTCACTCCGCTCGTGGACCGGGAGACCCTCGACGTCCCGGGCCTGGAGCGGCTCGTGGAGCACGTGCTGGGCGGCGGCGTCCACGGGCTGTTCCTGCTGGGCACCACGGGCGAAGGCCCCAGCCTGAGCTTCCGGCTGCGGTGCGAGCTGGTCGAGCGGGTCTGCGAGCAGGTGGCGGGCCGGGTGCCGGTGCTGGTGGGCGCGACGGACACCTCGCTGGGGGAGTCGCTGAGCCTGGCCGGTCGGGCCGCCGACGCCGGGGCTGCGGCCATCGTCCTGGCGCCGCCTCCCTACTACCCCCTCAACGAAGCGGAGCTCATGAACTACCTCCGGCGGATCGCCGCCGAAACGCCCCTGCCGATCTTCCTCTACAACATGCCCAGCCACACGAAGGTCTTCCTCACCCCGGCGGTGATCCGCCGCGCGCTGGACATTCCGGCCATCGTCGGCCTTAAGGACAGCTCCGGGCAAATGGTCTATTTCCACGCCATCCATCGGTTGCGCCTCCAGCGGGCCGACTGGACGCTCCTGGTCGGCCCGGAGGAGCTGCTGGCCGAGGCGGTCCTGCTGGGTGGAGACGGCGGGGTGTCGGGCGGGGCGAACGTCTGCCCCCGATTCTACGTCGAGCTGTTCGAGGCTGCCCGCCGCCGCGACCTGGAGCGCGCCGCCGCCCTGCACGACCGCGTGCTGCGGATCAGCCAGTCGATCTACAGCCTGGCGAAATCCCCCAATGCCGTGACCGTGGGGATCAAGGCCGCCCTGGCCTGCCTCGGCATCTGTAACGACTGGCCGGCCGAGCCGCTCCGGCCGCTCCAACCCAGCCAGCTCAAGAGAATCGGCGAGCACCTCCAGCGTCTTGATATCGCCGCGCACCGACCGACCGTTTAGCGGGGCCGCTTGTCGCCCGCGCGGTGCTCGCTGAAGTCCCTACTTATAGAGCAGAAACTCTGCCCGGCGCTTGAGGAACTCCTTGAGCTTCGCCTGCCAGGTCGCCTCGATCTCGGCCGCCGTCTTGCCGGCCAAGAGGGCCTGGAGGGCCGCGGCATTGCCCAGCAGCCGATCGTATTTCTCCGCCTCCCACGTTTTCGGGTAGCCGGCGCGGAGGCGGCAGGCGATCTCGATCCCCGTGCGCAAGGGCTCGAAGGCGTCGCGGTCCACCAGGGCGATCCGCACCCCTTTGCAGCCCTTCCCCGCGAAGACGCTCGACTGGGGCGTAAACGCCACCGGCTCAAAGCGGACGCCGCGCAGGCCGGCGCGGTTGAGCTCCTCGGCCAGCCGGCGGCCGTCCAGCCACGGCGCGCCCACGAGCTCGAAGGGCGTGTCCGTCCCCCGGCCCACGGAGAGATTGGTCGTCTCCAAGAGCCCAATCCCCGGGTAGAGGATCGCCTCGGTGAGGCTCCGCATGTTGGGCGAGGGGTTGATCCAGGCCAGTCCCGTGGCGTCGAACCAGTCGCTCCGCCGCCAGCCTTCGAGGCGGACCACGTGGAGGTCCAGCCCGAGCTGCAGCTCGCCGTCGAACATCCGCGCCAGCTCGCCGATCGTCATCCCGTGGCGGACCGGGAGGCGGTGGAAGGCGACGAACGACTGCCGCCCCGGGTCCAGGACCGGCCCGGCCACGTCCCGGCCGTTGATCGGGTTCGGCCGGTCGAGGACCACGAACCGCAGCTTGTGCTCCGCGGCGGCCTGCATCGCGTAGCCCATCGTGGTGACGTAGGTGTAGTAGCGGGCCCCCACGTCCTGGATGTCGAAGACCAGCGTGTCCAGCCCGCCAAGCATCTCCGCCGTGGGCCGCCGCGATTTGCCGTAAAGGCTGTAGACGGCCAGGCCGGTCTCAGGGTCGCGGCCGTCGGGGATGCCGCCGACGTCGAGCTTCCCTTGGAAGCCGTGCTCCGGGCTGAAGAGGGCCACGAGCTTGACGCCGGGGGCTTCGCGGAGCAAGCGGGCGGTGGTCGCGCGGTCGCGGGCGACGCCGGTCTGGTTGGTAATCAGGCCCACCCGCCGCCCCGACATCAACCGGAAGCCATCCCGCCGCAGCACGTCGATCCCCGCCAGCACGCCGCCCGTCGCCCGGGCATTCAGGAGGACCGGCGTCTCGCCGGTCTTCGGCCTGTCCACGAGGGCCTCGGCGGCGATCGTGCCGATCCGGCCGGCCAGCGGATTCACGGCTCCCTTGCCGTCGGGATGCAGGCGGTTGCTGAGGAAAATGACGAACAGGTCGAGCCCCGGATCGATCCAGAGGGCGGTTCCGGTGAAACCACCATGCCCGAATGCGCGAGGGGAGAAGGCCGCGCCGCGGTTCGAGGAGTATCCGCTGCGGACGTCCCACCCCAGCCCACGGACACCCCCCGGAACGGCGCGGGGCTGGGCCATCGCGGCGACCGTTTCCGCCTGGAGCACGCGGACCCCCCCGTAGCTGCCCTCGCCAAGCATCATCTGCGCATAGACGGCCAGGTCGCGGGCGGTGGAGAACAGCCCGGCGTGGCCGGCGATCCCGCCCAGCCGGTACGCCCGTGGGTCGTGCACCTCCCCGCAGATCCAGCGGCCGTCGCGCTTCTCGGTGGGCGCGGCACGGCGGCGGAGGTCTTCCTTGGGCAGGAAGCCGGTCTGGTGCATCCCCAGTGGGCGGAAAACGTGGTCGCGGGAGAACTCGTGGAGGCTCTGTCCCGAGACCCGGCGAACCAGCTCCCCCAAAACAATGTAGCCGACGTCGGAATAGATGAATTTCGCCCCCGGCGCGGCGGAAGGCTTCAAAGCGAAGATCCGCTCCCAGGCCTTTGCCGGACCGTCGAGGTAGTCCTTCAGGGTGTTGTCCGGCACGAGGCCGCCCTGGTGGGTCAGCAGTTGCAGCACGGTGATCTGGCCCTTGCCGTTGGCCGCGAACTCGGGAAGGTGCTTGGCCACCGCGTCCTCCAGCCGGAGCTTGCCGCGCTCCGCCAGGATCATCACGCTCGTGGCCGTAGCCACCGGCTTGGTGAGCGAGGCCAGGTCGAACACCGTGTCCACGCTCATCGCCGCGCGGTCAGGGAGGAGCTGCCGATCGCCGTAGGCCCGGAGCATCGCCAGTTTCCCCCTCCGCCCGATCGCCACCACGCAGCCGGGCATCTTCCCGGCCTGAAGTGCCTCGGCCACGGCCTGGTCGATCCCGGCGAGCTTCGCCGGGTCCAGGCCCGCCTCCTGTGGCCAGACGATCGGCAGCTCCGTTGGCCCGGCCTGGACTGCAGCGCTGATCCCGAGCACAACAAGAGCCAGGACGCCCAAGAGCCATCGCCGCTGCGGGCCGGACACCGCCCTAGAACTGATTGCGAACGCGGATCCGAGCACGGGTCGTCCTCCGGTGGAAAAGCGCCGGCGGGGCCCGGCGTGCTTGCGCCATCCTGATGAGCGACGGCGGTTTGCACCAGATTTGAGGAGTCGCGGCGAAGGAGACAAGCGAACGTGCTTCTCCCCGCGAATCACCGCCCTCCGAGCTTGCGGTAGCCGATGATACCCAGGATGATTCCCAACCCCGGAAGCTGCACCAGCAGCGTCGGTTCAGGCACGATCGTCAACTGCCCGTCCATGTAAAGTACATCGACCTTGTTCGGATCCCCGGTGGCATACGCAAAATCGCTTCTCACCCCCGTGAAGTTCTCCGGTGACACGTAAATCGGCCAGTCTTCTCATCAAAGCCCGACGCGGCGATCTAGCGGGCCGCGGCTGCGCTGGCGGGGGTCGAGCCCGGCAGAGTCTTCTTCACCGACGATATCCCCAGCCACGTGGCCGGCGCCCGCGCCGCCGGCTTCGACGCCTTGCAGTTCATGTCCACGTCCCAACTGGTAGCCGCGCTGCGCAGCCGCGGGCTGAGGTTCAACTATTAGCGCGAAGGAACGCGCCCAGCCCGGATGCCAACGCAGCCGACGCGGGATGCAAGCCCGGGAACTGCGGGCCCAGGCGAACTGGTCCGCCGGCCGATCCGCCCCGACTGATCCCAGGGCAAACGGCACCGCCGCAACGCCGGATTCCTACCGCGCCCGCCTCTTCCGCCACACCTGGCCGGCCAGCGCGGCCAACCCGAGACTTGCCAGCAGGGCGAGGGTCGAGGGTTCGGGCACGGGGGTGACACCGGGGATGGAGGGAGATTGAACGAGCAAGGAATACAGCGGCGAACCGATGAAACTCGCGCTGCCCAGCAGCTCCGGAGGTATTTCCTCCAGACCGGGGTGCTCCGTCATGAACATCAGTTGCAGCGATGCGCCCGCAGGATCGAAAGGATCGTACAGCATCTCCGTGGCGGTGTTGAACAGGTTCATGCCCAGGATGCCGTCGATCCCGGCGCCGATGTCGAGCACGAAAACCGGCGCGTTCTTCAACTGTAGAAAGCCCTTCGGTTGTCCGTCCCCGTTGTCATAGGGCAACTCGATCAAGGCGACGTCGTAGCCGTTTACCGTGAGACCGGTTCCGGAGGCCCCCGCGATTTCCATCGTCCGCGCGGGGTGACTCGGGTCGAGCCCCAGGCCGTTGGCGACGTTGGTGGAGATCAGCGACATCATGGCCCCGGTGTCGAAGAGAAAGGTCTGCCCGCTGACCTGCGGCGATCCCGATTGCGTTCCCATGGCCAGGCGAACGTTTCTCTGGAACGGGTTCGGCGCGGAGGTGAGCCCGCTGCCGGGATTGGAGTGATTGTCTTCCCCGAGAAGCGTCAAGGGGACGCGGATCGGGGCGGTGATCTTGGTGGGGTCCGCCGAGGGGGCAAGCTTGGTGCCCGAGTCGACGTATTCGAGATCGGGCAGGTAGTACGGCACCGAGACGCCGTGAAAGACCTCGGGAAACATCTGTCCGAGATCCAGCATGTAACCCAGCTTGTTGATCTTGACGGCCGCACCGTTGGTATGGATCTCGGATCGGTGGATCGGTGTGCCCGAGATCGTCGGCAAGCTTTCGCTCCCCTCAGACGTGCCGACGAACATCTGGACGCCGGGGACCACGGCCGCCTTGGGGCCCGGCCCTCCGGCCTGCATGTTCAAGTTGTAGGAGAACTCCAGCGTGTTCAAATCGATGGTGACCGCGTGCATGCCGTCGGAAACGACCGCTCCCGGCATGGAGACGTCGCCGCGCACGTCTCCTCCCACGCCCTCGGCCCAGGCACCACCCGGGACTTTAATGGGAACCGGCGAGGAAAACATCTGGTAAAACGACTGGTCGAAGGCGCTCAGCGTGACCACCGACGCGCCGCTGTCATAGATGCCAAAGGACAACCGCATACTCTCCGCGGGATCCTCCCCCGGCAGGTAGTAGCCCTGGATGACCTCGACCTGATCGCCAAGCTGATCCGCTTCGGGAATTAGCTCCACGGGGACGTTCTGCCCTCTGGCCGTTCCTGCGGCGCCGACCAGGGCGGCCGCAACGATGAGACGAAGCGCAAATCGCGCCGCGAGCCGGTTCATAGCACTTTCCTCCCTCCGGGCCACGAACATTCCAAGCCAAAGAGGCTACAACACCTTCGTCTAGTGTAACGATTCTGACGGCAGACGCAAGCCTCTGCCACACCCGGGGAATCCACACCGCGGGACTTCGCCCGCAACCCGGGCGCCAGGGCCTCCTCGGCCCGAGGCCTCGCCTCCCATCCCGAGTCGCCGGCTCCGGGCCTCCGCTCCTCCAGGAAAACCCCGTTCAGCAAACCACTCCCCGAGACGGGGGCTGCCAGATTACTTAGAGGCTATCCGGAAAGTGCGTTCCATCGGTCCCATCCCCCTCTGGGAGAGGGTTAGCGTGAGGGTGATTCGCTGGCAACGTGACCTCCTCACTTGCCCAACCTCGCCATGCCCTCACCGCCGACCCCTCTCCCAAAGGGAGAGGGGAGCTGCCTGGACAGCCTCTCAGAACTCGAGCCCCTTGGTGCTCGTGCGGATGCGGCAGAGCCAGTGGTTGACGGTCATGTAGAGGGTCGAGCCGTCGTCGCCGAACCGGCAGTTGGAGGTCGGCTGGCCGGTGTTGATCCGGCCCAGGAAGGTGCCGTCCGGGGCAAGGACGTTCACCCCTCCGGGGCCCGTGGCGAAAAGGTTACCCAACTTGTCCACTTTCATACCGTCGGGCAGCCCGGGGAGCTTCTCCTTCTTCACCCAATCGGTGGCGTCGAACAGAACGCGGCCTTGCCCAAGCGTGCCGTCGCCCTTCACTTCGTAGGCCATCCACACCGCCTTCTCCGGATCGGACTGGGCGACGTAGAGGGTCTTCTCGTCGGGCGAGAACGCGATCCCGTTGGGCCGGGTCATCTTGTCGGTTAGAAGCGTCACTTTGCCCGCCGGGGAGACCCGGTACACGCCGCAAAAGGAAAGCTCCCTGGCGGGGTCGTCCCAGCCCTTGGGCAAGCCGTAGGGGGGGTCGGTGAAATAGAGATCGCCGTTGGACTTGAACACCGCGTCGTTCGGGCTGTTGAGCCGTTTCCCCTCGTACCGGTCGACGAGCGTCGTCCAGCTCCCGTCGGCCTCCACGCGGACGATCCGCCGGTCGCCGTGCTGGCACATCACCAGCCGGCCCTGGGAGTCCAGCAGCAGGCCGTTGGTGCCCGATTCCCCGCCGCGGGGCTTCGCGCCGGTGTAACCGGCCGGCTTCAAGAACAGCCGGATCCCCTCGGCCTCGGTCCACTGGAAGATCGCGTTTTGCGGGATGTCGGAGAAAAGGAGACGGCGGCCCTTGGGGATCCAGACGGGCCCTTCGGTCCACGAGAAGCCTTCGGCCAGCTTTTCGACGACCGCGCCGGGCGGCACCAGCTTGTCCAGCCGGGGATCGGCCCGCTCGATCTTGCCGATGGTCGGATAGGGTTTGCCGGGCGGCTCGGCGGCCCGCCCCTCCCAGCCGCTTGCCAAGAGCACCAACCCCAGAACATACGCCACGGATTGCTCGACCGCCGTCTTCATGGCACGCACCCTCGTCCCCGGCCGGAAACGGAGTTTCCCACGGGCCCATGATAGGCGGCGGGGAGCGCAACGGCAAGGAGCGTCAGTTGCTCTCGTCAGTTGCTTTCGACCGGTGTTTGATCGGCGGAGGGCTGGACGGGGATGCCCGCGGACCGCTCGAGAAAGCCCGACAGCTTCCGCGAGCGGACCGGGTGCTGGAGCTTGCGGACCGCCTTGGCCTCGATCTGGCGGACGCGCTCCCGGGTGACGGAGAAGATGCGGCCGACCTCTTCGAGGGTGTACGTGTACCCGTCCGCCAGGCCGTAGCGGAGCCGGATGATCTCCCGCTCCCGGTAGTTGAGGGCCGCCAGCACGTCGGCGATCCGCGCCTTGAGCATGTCCTGGTTCATTTCGTAAAGGGGGTCGTCCTCGCGGTAATCCTGGAGGAACTCGCCGAAATAGCTGTCCTCGTGATCGCCCACGGGCTGATCCAGCGAGAGCGGCTGGCGGCTCATCTGGAGCACGCAGCCCGCCTCGTCCACGGAGAGCCCGGCGGCGCGGGCGGTTTCCTCGAGCGTCGGCTCGAAGCCCCGTCTCTGCAAGAGTTCCCGCGACACGCTCCGAACCCGGCTCATCGTCTCAATCATGTGCACGGGGACGCGAATCGTCCGGCTCTGGTCGGCGATGGCCCGGGTGATCGCCTGGCGGATCCACCAGGTGGCGTAGGTGGAGAACTTGTAGCCCCGGGCACACTCGAACTTGTCGACCGCCCGCATCAGGCCCGTGTTACCTTCCTGGATCAGGTCCAGGAAGCTCAGGCCGCGGTTGCGGTAGCGCTTGGCGATCGAGACCACCAGCCGCAGGTTGCCCGCCGAGAGCCGCCGCTTGGCGGCATCGTAGCCCTGCTGCAGGGCCGCCGTCTGGGCCACGCGGCGCCGGAGCGTCGAGGGGCTTTCCAGGGTGATCCGCATCAGGCAGCGGAGCTCCCGGCGGACTTCGGCCACGCACTGGGCGGCGTTCCGGCGGCGGCGGAGCTCGCCCAGCTCCCGCGAAAGAGCCTCCATCCGCTGGGCAATCTGCCGGAGCTTCTCCAACAGGGGCTGGAGCCGCTGCGTCCGCAGGCCCAGCTCCTCGATCAGGCGGACGGCCTTGTTCCGCCGGCAGACGAGCCGCCGCCACGCCTCGCGGCGCTGGCGCATCGGGCGGCGCCGGGAGATGGCCACGGAGAAATCCGCCCGGTTCCGCTGGAGCAAGTGCTTGAGCGTCCGCAGATTGGGCTGCAACAGGCCGAGGATGTGCCGCTTGCCGCGGATGTTGGTGACCGAGACCTCGACCGTGCGGTCCAGCCGGAGCCGGCCGTCGCGGACCTTCTCCAAAAGGCCCATCGCCCCCTGGAGCAGGTAGTCGGTGGCCAACATGCTGTGGCGGAAGCGGGTGCGGGTCCGCTCGATCTGCCGAGCCGCCCGGACCTCCTCCCGACGGCTCAAAAGCGGAATCTCCCCCATCTGCATCAGGTAGATCCGCACCGGATCGTCGATCTGATCGTCCGCCCCGGTGACCCCCAGGTCGTAATCCTCGACGGACTCTTCGTCGGCCGCCAGCGCCTCCTCGTCCATGAACTCCGGCTCATCCAGGTCGAGGACCGGCTCTTCGACCTCGATTTCCAAGCGGGAACGACGACCATTGGGACTGATATTCTCGATCACGTTGCGAGCGGCCCCTCGGCCGTCACCGCGCCTTTGGGCGGAATGACGTGTGGCTTTCGGCAAGGTGCAATCCTCGTAGAGCACGGGAGAACCTGAGCGTCAATTACCCATCCATTCGCTCTGCCGACGACGAAACGCACGTCAAATGCCAAAACCCGCGGCCGCCGTGACGCACATGAGTTAAGCCAACAGGACGTAACGCTTTAGGGCGAGCTTGCCGGGCCGGAGCCGGGTCGCGCGATCCTCGGATGTTCCTGCAAATCACCAATCCGGCGCGCTGGGCGTGGCGATCGCGAATCATCGCGACCACAAATCCAGGCAGGGGGCGGTAACACTACAATGGCCCACCCATTCAACCCATTTGACACATCTTGCAGAAACCTTCAAGTCTGCATGAACCTCTAAGATAGCAATCCATGCATTGCTGTCAACAAGAGAAACGAGGAAAGCTTGTGAAAATACGTAATTCGTGCGAGGCAAGGGTGGCTGTACTGCCTTGCCCAATAGTCGCCGGGCAGCCCTCGGAAGTTCCCACCCCCATCTGGAGTGATACAACAGGTGCTTGGCGTAAGTACCATCGCAGCAAGTACATAAGTCATAGTCTCCCCTCTGTCTGGTTTTCCCGGCCAATGACCCCCGGCAATTCCGCATCGGACGAAATCGGGTAGAATGAGCCTTTTGGCCGCTCGTGCGGCAGGCAAGTCTGGTTCCTGGAAGGTGGGTCGATGGCAGGCAAAGGCAAAAAAAAGAAGGCGGAGACCGTGTTCCTCGTCTGTGAGGAGAGTGGGGATTACAACTATTCCTTGCGTCGCAAGCCGGGGGGGGAGAGGCTGAAGCTCAAGAAGTACTGTCCCCGGCTGCGAAAACACACGCTCCACGTTGAGAAGAAGAAATAGTCGGCTCGCCGGCCATGCCCAAGCACTGGCGGATCCATCCCCACGAGCCGGACCGCATCGCCGCCCTGGAGCGGGCGTTGGGCGTCTCGGCGGTGGTCGCCCAACTGCTCGTCTGCCGCGGCATGACCGACCCCGGGCGGGCCCGCCAGTTCCTCGACTGCAAACTCTCCAATCTGCGGGAGCCGGAGCTGCTGCCGGGGTGTACCGAAGCGGCCGAGCGGATCTACCAGTCGATCCGCCGCGGGCGGCGGATTGTCGTCTACGGCGACTACGACGTGGACGGCGTGACCGGCACCGCCATGCTCCGGCAGTCCTTCAAGTTGCTGGGGGGGAACGTCGGCTACTACCTGCCCAACCGGATCGAGGAAGGGTACGGCCTGAACTGCGAGGCCGTCCGCCGGCTGGCGGCCGAGAAGGCCGAGCTGCTGGTGACCGTGGACTGCGGGATTCGCAGTCTGCGGGAGGCGGGCACGGCCCGCGAGTGCGGCCTCGAGCTGATTGTCTCGGACCATCACGAGCCCGGCCCCACCCTTCCCCCGGCCGAGGCCATCGTCCACCCGCGGCTCCCCGGCCGCGAGTATCCTTTCGACGGGCTGAGCGGCTCGGGCGTCGCGCTGAAGCTGGCTTGGGCGGTGTGCCAGCAGGCCAGCGGGGCTCGCAAAGTCCAGCCGGCCATGAAGGATTTTCTCGTCCAGGCCGTGGGCCTGGCCGCGCTGGGGACGGTCGCCGACGTGGTGCCGCTGGTGGACGAGAACCGGGTCCTGGTCCGGCACGGGCTGGAGAGCCTGAAGCGATTCCCCTCCTTGGGCCTGACCGCCCTGCTGAGGACGGCCGGATTGGAGGGCAAATCCCGCCTGGCCGCCGAGGACATTGCCTTCGCGCTGGCGCCGCGGCTGAATGCGGCGGGCAGGTTGGGACAGGCGAACCTCGCCGCCGAGCTGCTCCTGGCCGACCGGCCCGAACGGGCCCAGGAGCTGGCCCGGGACATCGAGCAGCTCAACGCCCAGCGGCAGAGCCTCGAGCGCGGGATGTACCTGGTCGCGTTGAAACAGGCGCGGGAGCGGTTCGACCCTGAGGAAGAGGGCGCGCTGGTGCTGGCCGAGCGCGGCTGGCACGCGGGGATCCTGGGGATTGTGGCGGGGAGGCTCGCCGATCGCTATCACCGGCCGGTGGTGCTGATCAGCTTCGACCCCCTGGGCGTCAAGCCCGGCGTCGGGTCCGCACGGAGCGTGCCCGGCTTCAACCTCAATCTCGCCCTGGAGACCTGCCGCAGACACCTGCTCAGTCACGGCGGGCACGCCGCTGCGGCCGGGCTCTTGATCGAGGAGAAGAACCTCGAGCAGTTCCGCGGCGAATTCTGCCTCTACGCCTCCGACAAGATCCGCGAACGGCAGCTCCGCGCGGAGCTGGTGATCGATGCCGAGACGCCGCTGAGCGGGCTGACGCTGCAGGCCGTCGATCAGATCGAGCAGCTCGGGCCGTTCGGCCACGGCAACACCCGCCCCCTGCTCTGCACCAGCGGGGTTACGCTTCTCGACCCGCCCCGGGTCATCGGCACCCACGGCCGGCACCTGGCGATGCGCTTGAAGCAGCACCACAGCGTCGTTCGGGCGGTGGCCTTCGGCGCCGCGGAGTGGGCGGAGGAGCTGGGTTCCCTGGAGGGCCCTCTCGACGTCGCCTTCCGGCCGGTGGTGAGCACGTTCCGCGGCCCGCCGACCGTGGAGCTTCAGTTGGTCGACTGGCGCCGCGCCCCCGCGTCGCATCCCACCGCGTGACGCCGGGCGACGCACTTGGTCGCTAGTCCGCCTGACACGTTGGGTGCCATGCCCACGCTTGTCGTGGGCATGTTAGGGAGGCAGCATGGCCAAGCAAGCTTGGCCATGGCACCCGAAGCTCGGCCATGGCAGCCGTCAAATCAGGCGTGCGGAACTACTAGCGGCCTTGCCAGGCCGGCGACGGACCGCGAGAATGACCGACGAAGCCCGGCAGACTCTCCGGGCTCGCGGTCCAGCGATCCCTCGCCGTCGATCGGAAAGGCCCTGCCCATGCCGTCGCGACTGGCCTTCCTCCCAGCGATCCTGTTGTGCGTACAGGCACAGGCCGCCGAGCCGGTCAACGTCGGCTCGCGGCGCGAGCTATTTGTCGATGACTGCCTGGTCGAGCGGTTG
>Ga0315280_10003387_pt1 | contig 24570 bp, 20 predicted proteins | sample YL17G06_40_MG_FD_203697 | JGI IMG/M metagenome (GOLD analysis project Ga0315280, IMG submission 203697) | Sediment microbial communities from Yellowstone Lake, YNP, Wyoming, USA - YL17G06_40 | ecosystem: Environmental > Aquatic > Freshwater > Lake > Sediment | place: USA: Wyoming | collected...
AGTTTCGCGGCTATGTATCCCGATTGGCGGGGTGACGGCAGCAAGATAGTGTTCATGCTACAAGATGCATCATTGATAACCTATCAGATTGCCACTATCGCCAGCACTGGTGGAGCGATCACAATGTTAACCGATCTTCATGCGAGCTGCTACACTCCGAAGTATTGTGAGCGTGATAATCGCATAGCTTTCTCGGCACAATATCCAACCATGGACGATAATATCTTTGTGATGAACGAGGATGGAGGCGGTTTCAGACAGGTTACCACCAAGCAGGCAGCAGAAGTAGAGCCCGATTGGGTTCCCAACGGCACCATGATCGTCTATTCCGATAGAAGTGGTGCCGATGACGACCTTTATGTGGTTCCTGCAGATGGACCCAGCGAGGGCAAGCAAATCACCAACTTTCCTGCCGATGAGCGCAATCCGGCATGGTCTCCGGTTGGCACCAAGCTGGCATTTGAATCGGATAGGATGGGGAATTGCGATATCTGGGTGCTGGATAATGTCTGGCTCAAGGTAGAGCCAGCCACGGTTGGGATGATAAAAGCTACTTACAAGTAATTTTATGCAGGAGTGATAAGTTTATCCAAATACAATGCCCGGGGATCTCTTCCCCGCTTTGTATTTTCTGTAGCTTCCCAGCATAGCCTCTACCGCACGACCACCACCCAGCCCGTCCACGGCTTGCATACCGCAACGGCTCATTTCGGAGCGGCGCCCGGCATCACCCGCCAGTTTGGTGAACTCGGCAGCAATTAGCTCCGGCGTAACTTTTGCATGCCAGCCCAGATTCACCGCCAGCCCCCGTCTTCCCAGTTCGGGTCCTATCAACATCTGGTTGTCCACTACCATGATGACCAGCGCCGGCAGACCCATGCAAATCAGTTCCATGCAGGTGGTTCCGCTGGCGCTGATGGCAATATCGGCGGCGAGCATCTCCTCCGCCATGTTGGACACACTCTCCAGCACCGTGTAAACATGCTTTAACCCGGAATCAGATAACCGACAGCGGATGGCTTCTCCCCGGGGGTTAGCCTGCCCAACTACAACACGGATCTCCAGCCGACCGAAGTCAGCCACCTGCTCCAGCCCGACAATCACCTTCTCGGTCTCAGCGGTGGGGTCGGCGCCGCCCATGGTTACCAGCACGCGCCTCACCTTCTCCGCCATCACCTGCCGGGGATTTCTGAGCCTGGTGAATTGCTTCTGCAAAAGCGCAAACCTCGGTCCCAATAGCAAATCAGTAAATGCAGCCCGCCGATACAGCTCTGCCGGTGAATAAAAGTTCTGGTTGAACACCGCCTGCGTGGCGTAAAAATAGTTGATCATGTCATCCATGTAGCAAACCCAAACACCGTGCTGCGCCAGTTCGTTGATGTAAGCCTCGGTAAAGTGATAGCCATCCACTATGCAGAAATCGTAATTCCCGTCCTGCAGCAATCCCAGTGTGGCGGTCAAATCCCTGTCCGGCGGCATGGGATCAAGCTCGTGGATGGGGAATCTGCTCGATTCCACCCATTGCTGCATCGCCGGTGAAGGAGACACCATGGCAAAAGCCACTTCCACCCCGGCTTGGGTGAATGCCCGCCCCAGGGTCAGGCAGCGGGAGAGATGTCCTACCCCGATGGATTCACTGGCATCGCAGCGGACGAGCAGCCGCACCTAGAGGATCTCCCAGGTGATGGGGGTGCCTTTAGCAATGTTTTGGCGCGCTATCCTGCCCACCACCGCGGGGCGGAACATGGGCAGCAGCCCTTTTTGCGGGCGCAGGGTGGCGATCATCGCGTCGGTAATCATGGTGCCGGCGGGGATATCCACCGCGGCGATGAGGCTGCGGCGCTGCAGGATGACCGTCTCCGCCTCGCCGGGCATCACCCGCTTGACACCATCGCCCAGTGCCTTCTCCACATTGCGGATGTCGGTCACCATTTTCTTGAAATCGTTGAAATCCATGGCATAGGGATGATCAGGACCCATCCGGGTTTTGTCATCGGTGAAATGCTTCTCTACGATTCTACCACCCAGCACCACGCTCGCCACCGGCACCACCGAGCCGGGCGTGTGGTCGGAGTAGCCCACCACACAGTCAAACGCCGCCTGCATGACGGGGATGAAGCGGAGGTTGGCATCCTCAAACGCCGAGGGGTAGTTGGTGACGCACTGCAGCAGCGCAAACTGCTGGTTGCCCTCTTCGCGGAAGATGCGCACCGCAGCGTCTATTTCGGCAAGAGTGGAGGCGCCGGTCGCCAGCAGGATGGGCTTGCCCTTTTGTGCGATATAACGCAGATGCTCGTGCCAGCTTATGTCGCCGGAGCCGATTTTATAAACGGGCGTGCCCAACTCCTCCAATAGGTCAACTGCCTCCCGATCATAGGGAGCGGAAAAGAAGATGACTCCCTTTTGCGCAGAATAATCAGCCAACTCGCGGTGCCACTGGCGGGGAAGGCTGGCATCAGAATAAACCTCCCACACCGATTTGCCCCACTTGGCTTGAAACCCTGTGGTGGTGCGGAAATTTTCCTTGCTGATGATCTTTTCCGGGATGAAGGACTGGAACTTGACGGCTTCGGCGCCGGCTTGCACCGAGAGGTCAATCAGATATTTGGCGCGCCCCAGGTCGCCGTCAAAGTTGGAGCCAATCTCGCTGATGATGAATGCCGGATGGGCATCGCCCACCATTCTATCCGCTATCTTGAATTCCCGCATAATCTCTCCTTAACATATCACATAAAAGCGTTTGAGTCTGTTTCGGTAGCCATCAATATATTGTTGATAAAACCGCTCCACGCCGGTTTTGATGGAGGGTAGTTTGTATCCGGTGGCGCGCACAAATTTACCGCAGCCAAGGATAGGGGCAGGGGGACGGGGTGCCGGCAGGCTGAGATCTGTGATGGAGCTGGGCATCACCAGCAACGGATCATAGCTGAAGGTGTGCGCCAAAAGCACGGCGAAATCGTATTTGCTAAGGGCTTCGGTTCCGCTGATGTGGTAAAGCCCGGATAGATCGTGTTCAATTGCTGCCAACAACGCTGCAGCAAAATCGGTGGTTAGGATCGGATTGAAGCGCACATCGGCAAAGCCGGTGATGCAGTTGCCGGCGGCAAGTTCCGCTACCATCCACTCCGCCAGCGTCCGCCGCGGCGTGGGATTGCTTCCGAAGATGCAGGTGCGGACAACCAACGCTTTATCATCCAGTTCCAGCGCTTCCATCTCACCGTTGAGCTTGGAGACGGCATATTCGCTTAGGGGCTGCGGTTCACTCTTTTCGGTAAAGGGGCGTTTGCGTGTCTGCCCGAACACAGCATCGGTGGAGATATAAATCAGCCGCACTCCCAGATGATTCGCCCAACCTGCCATGGTCGCAGTGGTGCCGGCATTGACCATAAGCGCCTCGCCGGGATGCTGCTCACAATAGTCCAGGTCGGTCAGCGCCGCGCAGTGTATGATTAGCTCCGGTCTGACCTCCCCCATTAACCGCCTAACATCAGTTTCATCCAGCAGGTCTACTTGGTGCGACTTGACGCCCGGTATCTCTACCCGGTGGTTGTGGTAGGTCAGGTGCAATTGCCAGCGGCGGCGGGTCTGGCTCAAAAAGAACGCCAGGTTGGCGCCCAGCATGCCGCTGCCGCCCGTGATCATAACCATTATTTTTGCAGTTGATTTGATTTGCATCCTTAATTAAGCCTCATCAATTAAAGCATATTATAACGGTGATTCGGGTGCAAAACGATGATCCCCAAATTTATCCAACACTTGCCTTGCAGGAGGTTCATTGCTATATTTATTGCATGTTAAGAAATATGACTACACTTCTGGGATTGGGGATTCTGTTGATGGCGCTGGCGTGTCAATCCCCGCCCACCCCTGTGCAAAAAGCGCAGGAGAAAGCCGGATGGAAGATAACCTTCGGTTCGCTTTCCAACCAGCCGTTGCCACCTGAGGCGCAGGCGGCGGATTACCTCAGGCGTGCCATAGATGGGACAGTAACTACCTACTGGCAATCTCAAGCTGAAGCGTATGCCGGCATGTATCTGGATTTGGACCTCGGTAAAGTCAAAAAGATACACGGAGTGGTTCTTGATTCCTCGCTCAAGATATTGAGCGAAGACTATCCACGGGGATTGGTAATCTTTGGGGCAACTCAGGAAGGACAATGGAAGGAATTGTTTCGGGATTACAACATAAAACCGTTGGATGGCAGAGTAAGGATGGAATTTCCCCCCGTGGATGTCCGTTATCTGCGGTTGCAACTGCTGGGTGGTGCGCCCAACAAATGGTGGTCTATCGCCGAGATTGACCTTTTGGAGTGAAAGCCACATCCACAAAATATTTCTGCGTTCTGGCATTGCTGGGGGCAACTCTGGCAGGATGCCAGACCAGCTTTGCACCACAGCAAACACCTTCTACTGCCTACGAGATAACCGGCAGGGATGGCACCAACCGTGGCGTAATCCACATCGTCAGCGCCGATGAAACGCAGGTGGAATGGGACGCCTGGCTTGATTGGCGCGATGGCGGACAATCAGCCCGCAGCGTTTTCCATGCCTCCATCAAGCTCGGCAAGTCCGGAAAAATATCCAAAGCCACCATATCCCGCCACCCCGCTGAAACTTTGCAAATCACTGTTCTTCCCGATCGTCTGCACTGCGAATTGACGGAAGGCAGCAGGCTCGCTTGCTCATTTGATATAGTGTCCAATGGCGCCGCGCTCTTCATCCCGCCCCTTTCCTTTCCTGCCAACACAGAGAATATCCTCTGTTTTGATCCTTTTTCCTGGGACTATGTCGTGGTGAGGGTTTCAGTCGAGAGTTTGGAGTCCACCGGGTTGTATCTGGGGGGGAAGAGAGTGGGGATAATAAAAAGGAGTGGTGGACTCATAGAGGCATGGGAATTGCCCATGGTTTCGGTTGCCCGAGGTGGCAGAATTGGTTTTGATGCTGAAGCGGTGCCAGCAGCGGCAGTCATCACTCCCGTGCTATCTGCTCAGGATCTGGCACGCTTGTCAACTCTTACGGCGGAGTTTGAGCTGACGCTTCCCCGCGATACAACATGGAAATGGTCAAACGCTGGCGATTTTATATACGATGCCAATAACTGTAAAGGCGAGTGGCTGTTTTCCAACAAAGTGAGTCCTGCTAAGCCTGCCGGTAAAGCGCACTCGTCAGAAGAGACTGAGTGGGGGGTAAATCCTGCACAGCTTGCCACTTTCCAAGCCCTGCCCGGGCAAAGCCCCAAGCCGGCAGCTATTCCTTCATCTCCACTTTCTGTGCTACTACGCGGCATGGGCGACGACGGCTCCCGCGCCTGGCTGGCGGCTACGCTGGCGCAAGGGCAGGGCTGGCGGGCACGCATCGCCGGGGGCATCGTGCTGCGCCCCGGTCGCGACTATGTCCCGGTAATAACGCAGTGGGCGGAGATCCTGCGCGATGGCACCATTCAAGTGATGGATGCCGATGTAGCCACCGGGTTCTATCTACGGCTATGGACCGCGCCACAACTACTGGCTGGTATTGATGGAAGGATTAAAGTCAGGGCAGTCCAGATAGCAAGCCCGGCACCCTGGAGCATAAATCCGCCTATTGCCGGTAATCAAACCTGGCAATGGGAACTGAGCCGGGATGGTTCACTGCTTGGCTCTATGTCAACAATTTGGCAGGCGAGCATGACTTCCTCCCGCCCCACCATTAACATTTCATATCAAGGTGATAGCATGAACCTTCCCCTTGCCGGCAACTTCACACTTGAGGTTGATTCCGGGGGGCATGTCTGGGGCTACCTAAGCCCGGAGCTGACGAAATCGCCATGGTTGCTGCTGGCGTTGTGCAAAGGATGGATGCTATGTCCCGCTGGCAACGGCACTGTAGCGGGTCTTTCGTTTTATTTCGCAAGCCGCGACGATAATGGATGGCTGCCACCTTTACTGTGGGCGGACGGGCAGCCGGCGGAGGTGCGGGAAGCCGGTGAAGGCACCTACAGCGATGGCAAGGAACTGCGCAGCGTTAAGCGCTACCGCATTGATCCGCCCGGACTGCTGGTCTCGGCAGCGGAAGGTGGGGAGTTGATGGAAGTAAAGGGTGAGTTCGGCACCTGGCATCGGGTGAATCTGAATCCCGTAAAACTAATGCCTGATCATTGATTTCTACTGTGTTTGCCGGTTTAAATTGCGGGCATGATTTCCTTATGCTAGAGTCGGATTGTGGCAAGATTGGAACCCGCGATGAGATCAATATATAACAGTTGTTTTCATATTTCCAAACCAACTCTGTAACGATGATTTTAAATATTCACCTTCTTTGAAGGGAGGGACTATGACTGCACTGGAAAAATTGATAGGAGAAATGTGGTGCGCTGCGCCGGAGATATATAAACAGCTGAGAGAAGCAACAGATTTGGAAACCGCGCGGGTGGGAATCACCAATTACCTGGAGTTGCGCAAGCGCGAATTGCGATCTTTTGAAAATGAGATTCACCCGCTTCTGTGGATAGTCATGGACGATTGCATAGACGCGCTAAGGAACATATTTTCCTCGCGCTACGAAAAGACAGCCGGATTCAGCGCGCTTGGGCTATTGTGGAACCTCGCGCACAGCGATAAAACCAAGCCGGTTTCTGATCTGAATCCGGGCTTTGTGGAAGAGTTTAAACAGCTTTTTGAGGGAATAATGGGAAAAGCCGATTTTTATCCAGCATCGCAATTGCAGGAGGAGGCGTTGGAGGGCAGGGAAGCTGCGATTAAGCGGTCCGCCGAACTGGATGAACTGGCGGAATATGTCGAGAAAAAGATAAGCAGGTATTTGTGTGCGCTGGATGAGCCATTGGCAGGCGAATATCAAAAAAACATAAGGAGGATAAAGAAATACTTTAAAGCCGGCGATGAGGATTGGAACGATTGGCAGTGGCAGTTAAGGAATGTCATCCACGATCGCAGGGTGCTGGAAAATTTCCTCCCGCTGACAAAAAAGGAGAAACAGGCAATTGATCTGGCGGCGGCAAAGCATGTCCCCTTCGGCATCACCCCCTACTATGCCGCGCTTATCAGCCACAAGCCGGCAAAAACGGGGATATTCTCCACCCGCGCGCAGGTCATTCCTCCATTGGAATATGTGGAAAACATGCTCAAGCACAAGGATGAAAAGGAGTTCGTCTGCGATTTCATGTTGGAGCGGGATACTTCGCCCATAGACCTTATTACGCGGCGTTATCCAATGATAGTCATCCTCAAGCCCTATAACGCCTGTTTTCAGGTCTGCGTCTATTGCCAGCGCAATTGGGAGATATCGGGAACCGCCTGGGAGCGCGACCTCTTTGACCGGGAAAAAGTGGATGCAGCCATAGATTGGATTGCGGAACGCCCGGGTATAAGGGAGATATTGGTCACCGGCGGCGACCCGCTGGCGCTTACCGACTATCAGATTGCTTACATTTTGGACCGCCTGAGCCGCATTGATCACATAGATCGCATCCGCATCGGAACCAGAACCCTGGTGGTTGCACCCATGCGCATCACCCCCGAACTGGTTGATTTGTTAAGCCGCTATCACAAACCGCCGCATAAAGAGCTTATCATTGTGACCCACTTCCAGCACCCCGCCGAAATCACCCCGGAAGCCTTTACCGCAGCCAAGGCATTTTTAAGTCGCGGCATTAAAATATACAATCAGGCTGTGTTCACCACCGCCAACAGCCGCCGCTTTGAAATCTGTGCGCTACGCATAGCCCTCAGGCGGATAGGTGTTGATCCATACTATCTGTTCAATGCCAAGGCGAAGAAGGAAATCCCCGGCTATGGTGTGCCCATCGCCCGTTTGTTGCAGGAGTTCAAGGAGGAGGCGCGGCTTTTACCGGGAACGGTAAGGACGGACAGCCCGGTTTATAACATCCCCAGGTTGGGCAAGAATTACATCACCGCATGGCAGCACCATCGTTTGATCATGATTATGCCGGATGGCAGGCGACTCTATGAATTCCACCCCTGGGAGAAGGGCATAAGCCTGACCGATGTCTATGTGGAAGCCGATGAATCCATCTACGATTATCTTCAATACATGAAGCAAATGGGTGAGAACCCAGAGGATTACAAGTCAATCTGGTATTATTTCTGAGTTACTAAGAACTTACTCCATCCGCAGCACTTCGTCCAGCACTTTGACGGCGTGATCCAGTTCCTCCCGGGTGATGACCAGCGGCGGTGCCAGACGGATTACATTCTGATGCGTTTCCTTCGCCAGTATCCCCTTGTGCTGCAACGCCTCGCAAAAGCGCCGTGCACCGCCCGCACTGGGCTTGAGCACTATGCCTATCCACAGTCCCTTGCCCCGGTAGAACTCCACATGGGGGCTATTTATCTTCTGCAACTCCGCCATCAGATAAGCGCCGAGTTCGGCTGCCCGTTCGCAGAGCTTCTCCTCCACGAGCACATCCAGCGCCATCATCGCCACGGCACAGGCGACCGGGTTGCCGCCAAAGGTGCTGCCGTGGTCGCCGGGTGTGAACATATCCATCACTTCGCTGTCGGCTAGCACCGCCGATACGGGATAAACCCCGCCCGCCAGCGCCTTGCCCAGCGTGACCATGTCGGGGCGGACACCTTCGTGCCACGCTGCCAGCATGGCGCCGGTGCGCCCCAACCCGCTCTGAATTTCGTCCGCGATAAGCAGCACCCGGTTGGCGGTGCACAATTCCCTCGCCGCCTTCAGGTAGCCCGCCGGGGGCACCACTACGCCCGCCTCGCCCTGGATCGGCTCCACCAGGAAGGCGCAGGTGTTGGGCGTGATGGCTGCCTCCAGCGCCCCTATATCGCCGTAGGGGATGATCTTAAACCCGGGCGTTAGCGGTTCAAATCCATCTTTGTACTGCGGCTCGGAACTGAAGCTAATTACCGTGATAGTCCGCCCGTGGAAATTCCCCTCGCACACGATGATCTCGGCTTTGCCTGCGGGAATGCCCTTGACCTTATATCCCCACTTGCGCGCAAGCTTGATTGCCGTCTCTACCGCTTCGGCGCCGGTGTTCATGGGGCAGACCCGCTGATACATGAGCAGCTTGGTCACCTTTTCGTAGTAGAGTGGCATGATGTCATTGCGGAAGGCGCGACTGGTAAGCGCCAGCTTGGCGAGTTGCTCCACCAGCGCCCCCACGATGCGGGGATGGTTGTGCCCCTGGTTGAGCGCGGAATATGCCGCCAGGAAATCCATGTATTTTTTGCCCTCCACATCCCATACCCAGATGCCCTCGCCCTTGCACAGGACTACATCCAGGGGGTGGTAGTTGTGGGCGCCGTATTTATCCTCTATCGCGATTAATTCTGCCGTGCGGGACATGTTTCCTCCAAAAGGTCTCGGTTAAGTTGACCTGATTATATGAAACAAAAATGGGGCTGTGAACCCCCTCAAAAAGTTTCACTTTTCAATTGGCTCGTGTTAAGCTCTACTCCATGAGAGATTTGCCCCATCTTCATACACAAATACTTGAAGTGCTTTTTATAAATCGTGATGATTTGCCGGTCAGCTTTGAAACTATCGGCGCATTTACAGGTTACGATAAAAGTAGCAGAATACTACTCAATGCTATTACTACCCTTAAAGACAAAGGCTATATTGAGATTGTTGATAGCACAATTAATTTGATTGACCCTAGCGTAATAGATGTTTTTAATAATAATGCGAATGGCGATGATAACGATGAGCTATATATAAATATGTTTTTAAACGACGATATTTCCAAGCGATCAATGAATCTTTTCTTAAAGCAGGCGACACCTGAGATTGCTGATTCTTCGAATATTATTCATAGATGGTATGATTATTTAGAAGATTTTCCCAATGATTTGGTTTCTAGTTGTATATCAAAATATAATCTTGATAGTTCATCATTTATTCTTGATCCATTTTGCGGTAGTGGTACTACATTGATATCATCAAAATTCTTAGGCATAAACTCCTATGGGGCTGATGTAAATCCCTTAATGTGTTTTATTTCAAAGACTAAAACCTACTGGAATATAAATATTGATATTTTAAATGCTAGTGCTATATTTATTTTTGAAGGATATTTGAAGAGATTATCCAATGAATACGATGAGGAGTATATAAATCGTCAATTCAGCGGAATGCCAAAAAGAGAATTGACACAATGGATGAGTAAGGGAATGCAATACAAAGTTGCAATATTAAAAGAATGTATCCAAAGAATAAAATACGAAAATATTAAAAATTTATTATTATTATGTTTAGCTAAATCTGCATTTGATACATCTTATGTAGCCTTGTGCCCAGGAACTACGTTTTATCCGAATAGAAAGAAAGATCCTTTTATCAAACGATTTTGTGAGAGATTAAAAATGATTATAGAAGATTTAGTTACAGTAGATATTTTGAATAGATCATATGGCGCTGTAACAGTATTTAATAAGAGCGCGTTGGAATTAAGGTCATGTCTAAGTGATAAATTTATTGATCTGATAATAACATCCCCACCATACCCGAATGACCTTGAATACACAAGACAAACAAGACTAGAGCTATACCTATTAGATTTTGTTTCAAATATGCAGGAGGTGCAAGATATAAAGAAGAAGATGATCAAGGGTAGCACTAAATTGATATACAAAGAGGACAATTATAGTAGTTACATAAAAAAATTTAGAAGCATCACGGATGTAGTGGGGAAAATCTCTGAGGCTTTAAAATTCAAGAATTGGGGTTTTGATTATCCAAAAATGATTCAGGAATACTTTGGTACTATGTACGTCTCACTTAAAGTTTTTTTCGAGCTCCTTAAGCCGGGTGCGCATAATTTACAGGTGGTGGGTGACCAGACATATAAAAATATTGTGATTCCAGTAGGCGATATTTTTATAGAGATGGCTTCAGAATTGGGATACACTAAAGCAGAAAAGGAGAATTATCGGATCAGAAGAAGCACTACTCATAATATTCCTCTTCCAGAGGAAATAGTAATTTTAACGAAATGAGATCAAATGAAAAGAACACACGGTCCTGCGGAAATCTTTGGACTTCCACCAAGTGTTAAAGGATTAGCTCAACAGGCTCAAGAAAATGGGTATGAATGTCCTTTTATGAAAGGCACCAAATGTGATAAAAAAAGCAGGCTTATCAAGTATCCTTTTGGAATTTGCTCGGTAATTCATAGCGAAGATAATCCAGTTGCCATTTGTCCAAATAGGTTCAAGCAAAAGAACATCATTTTCAGGCAAATAGCGAAAGATATATTTGGAACAATAGACAATGTAATTCCATTACAGGAAGTGAGTTTTGGCAATATAGGTACCTTTGACTATATTTTAGTAAAACATAAGCCAGTTAGTTATGATATTGATGATTTTTGCGCATTAGAATGTCAGTCAGATTCAACTACGGGTACAGGTGGTCTAGTTACCGCAATAAAAGATTTTTTTAAAGGGACAAAGATTGAGAACAAAAATTACAAATTTGGCATGAATACATATAACACAATAAAACTTTCATTCATTCAGATTCTCATAAAAGGTGCTGTTTTCGAACGGTGGAAGAAAAACATGATCTGGGTTTTACAAAGGTCATTGTTTACAAATATGACAGATAGATTCAAACTCGGTGATATCACGTTCAATAAAGATCAACAGAACTATTTCTATATATACGATATTGCTCTGAACAAAGACATTAGTGAGTACACTCTAGAACTAGTCGAGAAGAAATCATCAAAAATTTGGGGTTTATTGCAAGCATTTCAACAAATTGAGGTCCCAGATATTGAGGAAATCCACAAGATCATTAGAAAAAAGTTGGTTAATAGACAATGGGATTCTAATTTAAAACTGACATAATGTTTTGAATTCTTCATCAAAGCTTCCTCGCCTCTTTCAGAACCTCCTGCTTGATCAGACTATGCAAACCATTCTCTGTAACGACATCAACATGTATGCCCAACAGTTCCTGTAGGTCCATAACCAGCCCGCCGGGAAAGAAAGGGCTGTGCTTGGGAGCCACATCAATCAACAGGTCAAGATCGCTGCTATCCGTGTCCTCGCCACGGGCAACCGAGCCGAATACACGCAGATTCCGAGCACCGTGCTTTCTGGCAATCCGCTTTATCTCGGTTCGGAGTTTATCTATCTTTTCGCTGACTTTCATCCTATTCCTCAGTGGATTATAACTCAACCTAAAGTACAAAGCTTCTTCTGTGGTAAAATGAATTCATGCGCTACATCATAGATGTATCTTATGTAGAAGATTACAAGCTGAAAATCGTGTTTGATGATGACACGATCAAATTGGTTGATCTTAAACCACATCTAAGTTGTGAGATCTTCGAACCTCTTAATGATCTTGAGTATTTTAAGCTTGTAAAAGTCAACCCCGATATTGAAACGATTTGCTGGGATAATGGTGCCGATTTCGCCCCGGAATTCCTGGATGAGATTGGTGTTCCAATAACAAAGTAGAGGTGGAAAATGCGATCATTTACGGTATATGTGGAATGGGACCCGGATACCAAACTCTATGTGGGTATAGTGCCGGGCATCCCCGGCGCCCACTCGCAGGGTGCTACTTTGGATGAACTCCATGAAAACATGAAGGAAGTCTTGGAGCTTTGTTTGGAGGAATATCATGGAAAAATAGAAGACCTCCCCCAATTTGTCGGTCTTCAGCAAATTGAGGTAGCGGTTTGAGTGGATTGCCCATTCTTGATTTCAAGGAATTACAAAGATTATTGCTAAATTTAGGTTTTGAGCCTAAACGGCAAAAAGGAAGCCATGTCTTTTTCCGAAATCCTGATGGAAGGACAACAACTGTTCCGAATCACCCTGGCAGACCAATAGCAAAACCACTTTTACGGGAAATATTAAGAGAGATCAACATTTCCATTGATGAATTCAATGAATTGCTTAAAAAGAAATGAATAGCAGGGATATTCTTGTCTGAGTCTAAATTCACCATAGCCCTGATTGTGCCGCCGGTGCCGCCCGGCGGGTGCGCTGTGCAAACCGACGCCGTGCTCTCCCGCTGCGCCGGCGTTTACACCAAAACCGACTATGCCATCCCCCCCATCGGGCTGGCATACATCGCTGCCGTGCTGCGCCGCGATGCCGGCATCACCCCGCTGCTAATTGACAGCGTGGCGGAGAAGAAGTCCGAAGCGCAGGTGCTGGCTGAGCTTTCCGCCGCCAAGCCCATCACCCTCATCATCGCTGCAGGCACCGCCACCTTCGCTGCCGACGCCGAATTCGTGCAGCGCTGCCGCGCCGCCATCCCCGGCTTGCGCACTATAGTGGTGGGCACCCATGCCACCGCCCTCCCCGGGCAGGCGCTTGCCATCGGCGCCTACGATTGGGTGGTGACCGGTGAACCGGAACTCACCTGTCTGGAGATCGTGCAGTCCCTCCTTGCCGGTACGCCTGGCGACTCCATCGCCGGAACGAGCTTGATGGTGAATGGCAAGCCCCGCCATAATCCCGCCCGTCATCTGGTCACCGACCTGGATAGCCTCCCCCCGCCCGCCCGTGACCTCTACCTTGCCCGGGCGCGCTATTCCCCACCGTTCGTCACTACCGGGCGCTTTGATGTCATCCTCACCGGCAGGGGCTGCCCCTTCAACTGCATCTACTGTAGCACAGGGGCATACTACGGGCGCACCTATCGTGCCCACTCTGTCAATCGTGTGCTGAGCGAGCTGTGGGAGATGAAACGCCTGGGGGTGCAGTCGTGGGGTTTCTGGGACGATACTTTCACATTGAACAAGAAGCGGGTGCAGGAGATTTGTCGGCGTATGATTAACGAGAAGCTGGGTATCAAGTGGATGTGCATGGGCAGGGTGGACCGGGTGGATGAAGAGACCGTGCGGACGATGAAGGCGGCGGGCTGCTACGAGATCATATTCGGGGTGGAATCGGGTGTGCAGCATGTACTGGACACCATGCAGAAGGACATCACGGTGGAGCAGATCCGGGCAGCGTTTGCCGTGTGCCGCAAGGTCGACGTGGAGGCAAGCGCCTTCTTCATGTTCGGCAACCTGGGGGAGAGCGAAGCCGATATGAAGGCGACCATTGAGTTCGCCAAGCAGCTTGATCCCGACTACGCCAGCTTTAATGTGTGCACGCCCTACCCCGGCACCAGGCTTTACGAGATCGTGAAGCAGGAGGCGGCGGGGCGGGACTTTGCCAGCTACGACGCGCTACATACTGACAAGGGCGGGGAAGAAGGCAGGCTGGGTGAATATGTGCGGCGGGCATATCGGGAGTTCTACCTACGCCCGGGGTATATTCTAAAGCGAGCATGGCGCACCCGCAGCCCCCGGGAGCTATTCCGCAGCATTGGGGCGGGGTTGGATGTGATAGGAAAGTATTTGACGGGTAAACGATAATTTTTTATGATAAAATATAATGATTGTAAAGATGAGGGATTGATTTAAATGAGCAAAAATAAGATAAAACTTTTTTCGGAGCAATCTCTAAGTGATTATTTTAGATCAAACGATGTGCTTTCCGAAGCTGTTGCGAAGGCTCTTACCGGAGGGCAAAATAAAAATGAAATTGTTAAAGAAATTGTAGCTAAAGGATGGACGTGTGAGTCGGCCATTCAGTTTGTTGATAGTATTCAAATTGAGCTACTAAAAATTATATTAAAAAAAGATACAGTAGCTCTTTTGGAGCCTGCAGTCGCAGTGCTGTATTTACTTATTATTCTATTTGTTAGTACATGGTGGAAAGATGCAGTGTTCTTCTTGTTCTTTCTCGCCGGTTGGACCATTTTCTGGATTGGAAGGTTCGGAATCAAACACGCTTTAGTAGCTATTTTCAGGTTGCCATATAACGCGATAAGATTATATCGAATGACAAAAAGGCTAAAATCTAATTCCTAGAATAAGAGGATCGGAGGGAAAGTTCCGGAGGTGAAAAATATGAAAAAAGAAACCATGATAGGATTAATAGCAATAGCGGTGACTGCATCAGCTGTCCTATTCGCTGGATGTGTTAAGAAGGATGAAGCTCCGCCTGTAGAAGCAAGGCAGCTGACGACGCCAACAGCGAAGGATGAAGCTCCTCCTGTAGAAGCGAAGCAGCTGACGACGCACACCGCGGATGATGGGGAGGCTGACTGGAGCCCAGACGGCAACAAGATTGCTTTTATGTCAGAGCGAACTGGTAATGATGACATCTGGGCGATGGACAGCGATGGAGGCAACCAGAGGCAACTGACGACGCACGCAACATATGATGGGTTTCCTGACTGGAGCCCGGACGGCAACAAGATTGCTTTTACATCAGAGAGAGCTGGCAACCTTGATATCTGGGTGATGGACTGCGATGGTAGCAACCAGAGGCAGCTGACTACGCACACCGCGGATGATGGGAAGGCTGACTGGAGTCCAGACGGCAACAAGATTGCTTTTATGTCAGACCGAGGTGGCAACTTTGATATCTGGGTGATGGACAGCGATGGAATCAACCAGAAGCAGCTGACGACGCACACTGCGGATGATGCGGATGCTAACTGGAGCCCAGACAGCAAGAAGATTGCTTTTGAATCAAAGCGAGCTGGCAATGTTGATATCTGGGTTATGGACAGCGATGGAAGAAACCAGAAGCAGCTGACTATGCACACAGCGGATGATTTGGGTGCTGACTGGAGTCCAGATGGCAACAAGATTGCTTTTGCATCAAAGCGGACTGGCAACTTTGATATCTGGGTGTTAATACCTTGGGAAGTAGATGATGGGGTGGAATATTACTACCGGCTATAGTACAGTTACCCTTCGGGCACGTTGGTTCCTCGTCATGATTTTTTGGTTCTCGAAGGGTTAATGATGGTTTTTGGAAAAGATCAAGGTGTCGGTGTTGGACCTTGTATAGGTTACGGTTTTTATCAAAAGTCATTCAATATTTATCTCACTGTATATGGAATTTATTGAAATATGATGACTACGGTGGTGAGAGTAAAAAAGAAAACCTTTTTTAAATGATATATAACAGAGTGATTGAGGTTAAAACTCAAACTCTGCTTCATCATCAAGCGGGCGTGGCGGGCACGCAGCCCCCGGGAGCTATTCCGCAGTATTGGAGCGGGGTTGGACGTGATAGGCAGGTATCTGACAGAAAAGGGGTAAATCTCCCTGCTTTTATTCGGTCACATCCTGTTAGAAAGTTATGCCATCGCCGCCGGCATCGGTGGCATCCAGCCTTTCAAACGCGCCGTTCTCCTTGTTGGTCTTGTATATCTTTATATCGCCATAGTCGTTTTTATTCGTAGACCAGATGTAGTCGTTCCCTACTCTAATATCGCCCGCCCACTGGTCAAAATAGACATTGGCGGGCTGCACGGATCTAACGAAGTCGCCGCTGGTCAAATCGTAAGCATCGTAGTGGAGAAAGTAGCTCGGGCTCAGGAAGGGATAATTTGCCACTCCAAGCCAAAGCAGGTTGTTTTCTCCATCCACATCAATTCCCCTTATTCTCCTGTTAAGATGAGAATAGTTAAGCGTGAATTGAACCTGCTCCGTGCAATCCATATTATTTGGATTGATAGTATAAACCCGGAAAGTAGTTCCCACTAAAAAGACCCCCCACAGGACGCCATCTTTCCAGGCAAGCCCTCCCGCTTCCGCATCCAGCAACGGGTTGGGGAGGTCCATTTCGGTTACCATGGCGGTCTTGGGGTCAATGCGCAATATTTTTTTGGAGAGAGACTGTGCCGCGCCCACGCTCCACAGGTGGGAATCACCATGTGTAAGATAAAGCGGAGTTATATTGGCGGAAAGCCCGTTCATGTTGATGCCATCGCCCTCAAAGGCGTTGGGACTATTGTGGTAGAGGGTTGCCTCACCAGTCTGGCTTTTCATCGTCCAAATCTGAAAGATCTTTTGCTGGGGTGATGATGGGTTATTTTCACAGTGCACAAGGACTAAGGAAAGCAGGACGATTAATATGATATACAGCAATGCTTGTTTCATTTTGACCTCCAAAGCTTTTTTAAAATTATCTGATATAATTCTATAAAAGAGGTGAGTAAAATGAGAAATATTTTTATTGCCCTACTCGTGTTTTCAGCAATCTGTATGGCGACCTGGGTGACGCCGTACTATTTGGGAGTACCGCTCAATGGATCAGATAATCATGATCCCGAATACGGTTTAAGTATCTATGACCTATACTTCCAGCGGAGTTGCGGATTTTATTACTTTCAGATTGTAGAAACACATCGGATAGGAGCAACTTGGACGGAGCCCGTTCTAATCCCAAACCTCAATCCAAACGGCGGGTGGAGTTATTCTCCGGCATTAACAGGCAGTGGGAATAGAATGTATTTTGTTTCAGGTTCGAGCAATTATTACGAAGCAAGTAATTCTAATATTTACTATTCGAACAGAGTAGGAGGCGTCTGGCAGCCAGCGGTGGAATTGCCGGCACCCATCAACACGAGCAGTGCCGAAAACTCGGTTGCCGTAAGCCCCAATGGCAGCACACTCTATTTCAGCTCCAATCGCATGGGTGGTCAACACAATTACGAGATTTACAGGAGCAACTGGACCGGAGGTGGCTGGTCCACCCCGGAGAGGATGGTCAACCTATGCTCCCCATTGGCGGACAAGGTATGCGATGTATCGTCGGATGGGACTAAGATTTATTTAGAACGCTATTATTTAAACGGCATCGGTGATGATAGTCAACACGATCTTTTCGTTTCCACCTGGAGCGGAACCTGGGGCACGCCGGTGCCTATCACCGAGGTCAACACGGCAGCATACAATGAAGGAGGAGCCACCATCTCGCCGGGCAATGATCGCATTGCTTTTTGGAGCGATAGACCGGTGCCGGGAGAGCCTGAACGAGATAGAATCTGGGAAACGGTCGTCAATAACCTGGATGTGGAACCAGCCAGCGTGGGATTGATCAAAGCTGTCTACAAATAATCAGCTTTTATTCAATATACACAATGCCCTCTTATCTGAGGGCATTTTAAATGCACTCAAATCCTCTACCACATCTGCCAATCCAGCCGGAATAAGTTAAAATAACCTTCCCATGCCACGCGCTAAACCCAACCACGAACCGCTGCTCGCTGATTCCGTTGCCGAAACCCCGGTGATGTCGCAGTACCGCCGGCTCAAGCAGCAGCATCCCGGCGAGATACTATTCTTCCGCCTGGGCGACTTCTACGAAATGTTTGATGACGACGCCCGGCTGGTCGCACCCCTGCTCGGTCTCGTGCTCACCGCTCGCAACAAGGAGAAGGGGCGCCAGATACCCATGTGCGGCATCCCCTACCACAGCGCCGGCACCTACATCGCCCGCCTGGTCAAAGCGGGGCACCGCGTTGCCATCTGCGAGCAGGTGGAACTGCCGGGCAAGGGCAAGAAGCTGCTGGAACGCCAGGTTATCCGTGTAGTGACCGCCTCCACTCTGGACGAGATGCTGGAGGGCAGGGAATCAAGCTTCATGGCGGTGCTGGCGGAAGCCGGCGGGGGCTGGGGTTTGGCGGAGATAGAGCCCACCACCGGCGATTTCATTCTGATGGCGTTTGCCCCCGGCGAAGAAGAACTGCTGCTGGGCGAGATCGCAACCTCTGCGCCCCGCGAACTGTGGTTCGTCAACCTGGGTGAGGGGATGGCTCAGGCGCTGGCGCAATACTCCCCGCGTGAACTGCCATCGCACATTGTGGGTGACCTCAGCCGCCCCGCCGAGGAAATCCGTAAAACCCTGGGCATGGCGGATTTGACTGCGCTGGACCTCAACCTTCCGCTCACCTTTGCGCTGGCGGGGGCGCTGCGCTATCTGCGGCATTTGAATCCGGAGGCGCTGCCCAACCTGCACCCCCCGCGCCGTGCCTATCGCGCCGATTACCTCCCGCTGGACCGGGAGACCCGCATCCACCTCGGGTTGGATCAGACGCCGGATGGTGGAACCGAGCGCACGCTGTGGCACCTGCTGGATAAGTGCCGCACCCCCATGGGTAGCCGCCTTTTGCATCAGTGGATACTGCGCCCGTTAACCAAGCCTGAGCAGATCAATGCCCGCTTGGATGCAGTGGAGGAGATCTGGCGCAACCCCAGCCTGCGCCGCGACCTGGACGGGCTGCTGACCGGTTTACCTGATTTGGAACGCCTGCTGGGCAAAATAGCGTCCCGCCGCGCCAGCGGTCGTGACCTCATCCTACTGCGCAATATCACCCGTCCCCTTAATCTTATACAGCAGATTTTGACCAACGCGCAGCACTGCGCACTGCTGACCACCCTCGGCTGTGCCCTCCCCGACCTGCGCGACCTCGCCGACCTCCTCGCCCGCGCCATCGCCGATACACCACCTGCACAGCTTAGCGAGGTGGGCACCATACGGAATGGCTACTCGCAGGAGTTGGATGAACTGCGCACGCTATCCTCCGATGCCCGCTCCGCCATCGCCGCCATAGAGCAGGAGGAGCGTCGCGCCACCGGCATAGATAGGCTGAAAATTGGATGGAACAAGGTCGCCGGCTATTTCATAGAGATAACCAAGTCCAACCTTAAAGCGCTGCCGGAGGAACGCTATCGGCGCAAGGGCTACACTACTACCAGCGAGCGCTTCACCACCGATGAACTGGAGCGGCTGGCGGATCGCATAGCATCGGCGGGGGAACGTGCCGTGGCACTGGAACAGGAACTGTTCCGCGAGGTGCTGACCGCAGTGCTGGGGCGGGCGCAGGAGTTGAACACCACCGCGAGTGTCATTGCCAACCTGGATGTGCTGGTCAGCCTGGCAAAGGCAGCACTAGAGGGGAACTATGCTCGTCCGCAGGTGGATGACAGCCTGGTGCTGGAGATAAAGGACGGCAGGCACCCGCTGGTGGAGGCGTGGGTGGAGCGTGATTTCGTCCCCAACGATATCCATCTGGATGGGGATAAATCGCGCGTTGCAGTGGTGACGGGACCCAACATGGGAGGCAAGTCCACCTATCTGCGCCAGGTGGGGCTTATCGTGCTGATGGCACAGATGGGCAGTTTCGTGGCGGCGCGGCAGGCTCGCATCGGTGTCACCGACCGCATCTTCACCCGGGTGGGCGCCAGCGACGACCTTGCTGCGGGGCGCAGCACCTTCCTGGTGGAGATGTCTGAGACCGCACGCATCCTTGCCGCTGCCACCAACCGTAGCCTGGTGCTCTTGGATGAGATCGGGCGTGGCACCTCCACCTACGATGGGCTGGCGCTGGCATGGGCGGTCACCGAGTATCTGCACAACAATCCGCGTCTGGGTTGCCGCACCGTGTTCGCCACCCACTTCCACGAGATGACCCGCCTGGGCGAACAGTTGGATTCCGCCTTCAACCTGACTGTGCTCGCCCGCGAGGAAGGGGGGACGGTGAAATTCCTCTACAAGGTGGAGCCGGGGATAGCGGATCGCAGTTACGGCATACATGTCGCCAAACTGGCGGGCTTGCCGGCGGAGGTGGTCAGGCGGGCGTATGTAATCTTGCTCAAACTGGAGGAGGAGGGGCGGAGCTATGGGGACTATGTATTTGGGGAGGAGCCTGTAGGCACCGGACCGTTACTGCCCGGTGACCCGCATGCGATGCTGGTGGAGCGGCTAAAGGTGCTGGATGTGGATGGCATATCGCCGCGGGAGGCGCATGAGATCTTGCGGGAGCTAAAGATGGAGTGGGGGAGTTAAAATGAAATTATTCACCCTTAGGGTGAATTTATAGTTTGACTTCCGATATACAATCTGATACAATTAAGGAGAATGAGTGAGATTTGAGTTCAGAGAAAGAAGATTGCTCAGGCTCTACATAGAGGGAAAAGGTAAGGAGCAATATAACAAGGAAGTCATAGATAACTTTCTTCAGGTTATGAGATTGATTGAAAGTGCGCAGGATGAGAGGACTATCAGATCCATTGTAGCCTTGAGATTGCATAAGCTCAAGGGCGAGCGCAAAGGGCAGATGGGTATAAAGTTAAGTGATAAGTTCAGGTTGGTAATAGTGATTAACGAGACGAGCGAGGGGAAGATTGTAAGAGTTCTTGAGATAGTAGATTATCATTGAAAGGAGTGATAAAAATGAGCGAAAGAATGGTGCCATTCAAGCTGGTTACGCCCGGTGAGACCCTAAAGTGGGCGTTGGATAATCGCGGCTGGTCACAAAAGGATTTGGCTGAGGTTATGCACAGACCGCATCAGATGATAAATGAAATAATCGCCGGCAAGAAGCGGATAACCGCCGAAACTGCGCGGGAGTTGGCTGTTGCCCTAGATACAGATCCCGAGTTTTGGATGAATTTGGAAATCAGTTATCAACTGCACAAAGCTTATAAAGAGAAGGAAGAGAGCCAGATTCGTGAGAGAAGTCTGTTAAAAGCATACCAGGCAAATCTTTTACAAAAATTAGGATGGATAAAAAGGACTGTTACAATATCCGTTTTAAAAACATTTCTCGGTTTTGATCCCTTGGAAGGAACAGCGAGCTTAGCTGTTAATTTCCACTATTCGCTGGTCAAGGAACCACAGCTGGAGCCGCTGCTTGCCTGGGTGGCAAGGGTCAAAACACTGGCGGGGTTTGCAGATGTTAGCAAGGAGATTACATTGGATAAGGGAATAGACCAACTCTTGGCATTGACCAACGACTCAGATTCATTACCCAAAGTGAAAATGATTCTGGGAAAGACGGGCATTGCATTGATATTTGTCCCCCACCTACCCCATACATATTTGGATGGTGCTGTTTTGCATGTAGGGAAAAAGCCCGTTATCGCCCTTACCCTGCGTTATAAAACCATAGACTGCTTCTGGTTCACCCTTATGCATGAGTTGGCGCATATTTTTCTTAAACATAAAAAAGAAATCTTTGACGATACCAAGGACTACTCGGGTGACAATGCTGATGAGATAGCGGCAAACAAACTAGCCGGGGAATGGCTTATTCCATTCAAAGAGTACGATATTTTCAAGAAAACATTATTCCTGGAACGCATCAAGGAATCACAAGTTCTTGATTTCGCAAAGAAGATAAACCGTCATCCCGGTATCATGGTGGGACGGCTGCAGCATGATGGGTTATTGACCTACAGGCAATTGAACAAGTATCGCATCAATATTGATAATTATTTCGCCGATTTCATAGACAAACCCGCCTGAACCTATTTCTCTATCATTACTGGCTTGTCAACCTCCACCACATTATATGCCGGACAATAAATGACAGTCAGTATGCCAGCTGATGTCGTCTCAGCCACAGGCGCGCATATTTGGGTCTCATTGATCGGATTATCTACTTGGGTGCATTCTAATCTGGCAATACACGACTGTTCACTCCACTGCAACCCACCAACATTATGATTGACACAAGCAATATCAATCTAAGAGAAAATGGTGGACGCCGCTACTGCACATAGCCCAGCCCTTTTAATATCTCCAGCGTCCTGGCGTCCAGATTGGCTGTCTTTGCTTCACCCGGAGAGCTAGCATGAGATTTCGCCCACCATTCTACCAAATAGCCTTTTAGGAATCCCACATGAATGGGATTGGATGCTGCAAGATTGACTCGCTCTTGTGGGTTGGTAGCCAGGTCATAGAGTTCGTAAAAATCCCCGCGGGTTGGGAGCATGCCAGACAGGGGTGCTTTATCTTGGTCCGATGGTCCATAGATATTTCCCCGTACAATAAGCTTGAATCCCTTCCATACAAGGCTTATCTGATTGGGCGGGTTCTGTTCGGTTTCGGCGAACTGCCGGCGGTTCCATCCCGCATCAGTTCCTCCCAGCACTCCAGCAAATGAAACTCCCTGCAATCCCGCCGGCACCTTCATACCTGCCAGATCTAACAGAGTCGGCATCATATCTTCCAGGTTAAGGTATTCCTGCGACCTGCCGGGCGTCACTCCTGCACCCCACATCAGCAGGGGGACATGAATCATCTCCTGATAGAGCGTGAATCCATGCTTGATCCCACCATGATCCAGGAATTCCTCACCATGGTCTGAGAAAAATACAAAGGTGGTTCCTTCATTCCGCCCTACCTTGCGGAACGCTGCCATGATAGCTGGCAGCTGACTGTCAAAGTAGCTTATGGAACCGCAGTATTGGGCAAGCTGCTCCAGCACCTCATCTCTTAATGTGGCAGAGAGATAGTGACCGTCACTGACCAACTCATCAAGTAGAATTGCGGTTTTATCACGATACAGTTCACGCCAGGAGGGGGGAGGGAGGTAGGGTGTATGGGTGTCCATAAAGTGTAGGACTATGAATGTGTCTTCGCCGGGGGCAAGGCTAGCCAGCCATTGTGCAAGAACCGGCAGAAATTGCTCGGCATAAACCTTTTCATCGTGCTTTATATCGGTTGATGCCGTGCGGGAAAGGTCAAACATATCTGTAAAACCGCGGTTAAGCCCGAACTTTTCGCTGGTATATGGATTTGCTGTGATGATTGCAGTGCGCCAGTGGTTCTGTTGGAATAGTTCAACCAAAGATGGAATTCCATCGCGCAGCATGGATTCATGATGGATGGCACCATGCACTCCGCCGGGCTGCGCGGTGTAGATGGAGGCGAATACATGCTTCGTCCACGAACTTGGCGCATAGGCGTTATCAAACACTAAAGCCGTCTTGGCAATCTGATCAAGATTGGGCGTTCTGACCGCTTTATTGCCATATACGGGCAAAAGATCCCGGCGCAGTGCATCCTCACAGATGATGACGATGGTGCGCGGGTGTTTTTTACCGACGACCAGCGGTATGGGATTACCTGCGATACGCTCCTGTCCGCTTTTTGGGTATTCCAGCCGCGGTTCACTGATATAGAGCCAGTCCTCCACTTCAGGGTTCGGTTTTATATAAAAGCTTAGCAGAGAAAGTGATCCCGCAAGCTCCCCCAAAACCAAATTCAGATTCCTTATCCCGCTGTGGGGAAAATCCCCTTCCCAAAGGAGCTTCCCGGCGCCGGCTTCGCTGCGACCATAGATCAGCAACCGACCGGGGGAGACGCCCAAATCACTGCGATCGTGCCCCAGCCCCAGCAACAGCCGCGCGCCCGCTGGCATATCAAGGTAGAAGTCCGCCTCGGTGCTGCCTGCGGTGCCCAGCACCGGCACTGTGCGTTCCCCATCCGAGCGTTTCTCCACGCCGAGACCATTGCCCATCACCTCGCCGCCCACTTCCCAGCGAATAGAGTCAATTACCGCCCCCGGCTTCTCCCCGCCCTTCAGGTTGAATTCAACTACATTGTCGCCGGCTGCCAGAGCATCGTTGGGGAGCGGGAAAACCACATCGTGATAGCCGGGTTCCAAATAAACGGTTTGCCCTTGTTTGCCGTTCAGCACCAGCAACATCTCGCGAGTGTCGGCGAGTGGAGCCAGACGGAACCGGAGAGCGAGGTTATCCAATTGCCATCGTGTGAAATGGAGCCTGAACTGCTGACCGACATCGCGGCACCATCTATCTTGCGCTTCATCCGAGGGCGTGGGATCGGCAAAGCCGCCTGCCAGGAAGAACCGCTCTGCCGGCGCCCCATCCATCGCCAGTTCCATGCCGCTATACAGGAGTTCGGCGCGGGGCAACTCCGCCAGCAGCGGCAGATGCAGCATATTATGTGGGGTGAAGATCATC
>Ga0315280_10003388_pt1 | contig 24569 bp, 21 predicted proteins | sample YL17G06_40_MG_FD_203697 | JGI IMG/M metagenome (GOLD analysis project Ga0315280, IMG submission 203697) | Sediment microbial communities from Yellowstone Lake, YNP, Wyoming, USA - YL17G06_40 | ecosystem: Environmental > Aquatic > Freshwater > Lake > Sediment | place: USA: Wyoming | collected...
ATCCGCCTTCTAAACATCGTCTTCTTCATGATGACTTTCAATGGGGTTAACTGCTTTGTCTTCGCTATCTCCATCGCTCTTTTTTTCATCAGTATATTCATCCTTGGGAAGCTCTTGACCAAGGATAGCTCTGGCCAGGTGGGGTGATAAGCCTCTCCACAGGTCTATAATTTGGTTTATGTCCATGCTCATTTTTTAACCAAAGCATAAAATTCCCATGTTTCCAGAATATTACAGATAGATTAAATCTGTGTTACAAGAGGGAAGGGGAGTGCACCTGTAGGTATAAAAAGCAGAGGGTTGTTGGTTTCGAGATTATGATCTGGTTCATTTGAATTTGTTTGGGGGAAGTCTTGACAAAATATTTGCATGTTGCTAAGATAGGTAAACGGTTACCGATATCCGTAATAATCGAGAGGATTTTGGAGCATGAGAAGACTATATGTTAAGGAAGAGGTCTGCATTGGTTGTGGACTCTGTGAAATCTATTGCCGAGTGGAGCACTCTCAATCTAAGGACCCAATCAAAGCATTTAAAAGAGAGGCTCCGCGTCCTTTGCCTCGTGTACGTGTGGAGAGGAATATAGAGATTTCTTTTCCGATTCAATGTCGCCACTGCACTGAGCCTTGGTGTGTTTATTCTTGTCTTACAGGCGCGATGCACAAAGACCCTACAAGTGACAAGGTTACCGTTGATATGGAAAAGTGTATTGGCTGTTGGACATGCATAGTAGCCTGTCCTTACGGGGCGCTTGGTCGAGACCTGAATAGCAAAACTGTTATTAAGTGCGACCTTTGTCCCGGGCGGGAGATACCCGCCTGTGTAATTAACTGCCCTAATGAAGCGCTTATACTGGGCGCAGATGAGAAAAAGGAATGACATGGATAAAGTAATCGCCATAATCGACTACGGTGCAGGAAATTTGCGTAGTGTCGCTAACGCTATTAAGAAATTGGGGTACCACTCGATGGTAACAGGCGACCCCGCCGAAGTGCTTGATGCTGCGGCGGTTATCCTCCCTGGCGTTGGTGCCGCTGCTGATACCATGAATAGCCTGGAGAAATTAGGTATGACCGATGCTATTCGGCAATTGATACAACAGAGACGACCACTATTTGCTATTTGCGTGGGACTACAAATACTGTTTTCCGGAACTGAAGAAGGAGGCTGGCACGAGTGTCTGGGGGTAATTCCCGGGAAGGTAAAAAGGCTGCCCCAAGGACTTAAAATCCCTCATATAGGTTGGAATCAAGTGAAACAAAGGTTTAGCCATCCCGTTTTTGAGGGCATACCAGATGAAGCGAACTTTTACTTTGTCCACAGCTTCTATGCTGAGCCTGAAGACATGTCGGTTGTGGCGGGCACGACAAGCTATGGTGTATCTATGTGCAGCATGGTAATCGAGGATAGCTTGATCGCAACTCAGTTTCACCCTGAGAAAAGTGGTGAGCATGGATTAAAGATGTATGCTAACTTTTTGAAGATAGCGCTAGACACGAGGTAGAAATAAATGCAAACCAGATACTTGATTATAGGAAATTCGGCTGGCGGCATTGGAGCTGCTGAAGCCATACGCCAGGTAGATAAAGAAGGGACTCTGACCATCGTTTCTGAAGAGCCTTATCCTGCTTATTCACGCCCTCTTATCTCAAAATATCTGGCAAGAGAACGCACCCTGGAAGAAATATTATTCCGTCCCTTCGACTTCTATGACAAGAACAATATTCTCTTTCTTCCGGGCAAAAAAGTGACTCACTTAGAGCTAGATCAGCGGGCTGCTCGGTTAGAAGACAGCGAGCAGATTGCCTGGGAAAAGCTCCTACTCGCCGTAGGAGGGAAACCCATCTTTCCTGAGATGAAAGGGAGTGACAAGAGAGGTGTTTTTACTTTCACAAACCTTGATGATGCTAAGGCAGTTGACAGATTTCTAGATAACGCTAGAAAGGCAGTAGTCATCGGCGGCGGGCTTATCGGAATTAGCGTAACCGAAGCTCTAGTGAAGCGAGGAGTTGATGTAATAGTAGTGGAAATGAAAGAGAGAATATTGAATACCATCCTCGACGAACAAGCATCTCTGATGGCTGAAGAAGTTCTTACACGAGCTGGTGTGGAAATCATTACAGGCCATACTGTGATTGAAATCAATGGAAGAGAGACGGTTAAAGAAGTTATTTTGGACAATGGAGATACTATACCTTGTGATTTAGTGGTGGTGGCTATTGGAGTATCACCACGCCCAGAGCTTGCACTAGATGCCAAGTTAAAAGTGAACCGAGGTATAGTAGTGGATCGCCATATGGCTACAAACCACCCAGGTGTTTATGCCTGTGGGGATGTGGCTGAAGCATATGATTTTGTGTACGGGGATAACAGACTCACCCCCATCTGGCCCAATGCATATATTGGAGGCAGGATTGCTGGATTTAACATGGCTGGCATCCCCACCAAATACCCTGGCGGCACAGCTATGAATTCGCTCAACTATTTTGGAATTGACATCACCTCCGCAGGAATGCCTACAGCACCCAATGACGACGGCTATGAGGTTATCAGCAGGCAAGAGAGCAATACATACCAGAAGGTCATATTGAAAGATAACCTCATAGTAGGAATGATATCCGTGGAAAATATTGAAAAGTCGGGCATAATTTTCGGTCTAATGAGGGATAGAGTCAATGTAGAAAGCTTTAAACAGTCACTTTTGGCGGACAATTTCGGCCTGGCCTTCTTTCCCCGGGCATTGTGGCAAGAGCGGTTGGAAACACCGCCAGGGTTGCTTCCTCAAAGCGCTCCATCTATTCAAACTGAAGAGGAAACCTTTATTGGCGAATAACTATCTCATTGAGGAGGTTAAGCCATTGAAAGAGTTAAGCAGGATAAACAACTTTTATCATGATGACAAGGTAATGGATGCCTGTTCCCTCTTTGGAATGATGGATACTGCGGGGAGGCGGTTCTCAGGTAAGGAGGTAATAGAAGCTATCGCCAACATGCATGTTCGGGGTAACGGTCTGGGTGGTGGATTTGCTATTTATGGGTTATTCCCCAAATATGCCAACTATTATGCTTTCCACATAATGTATTTGAGTCGCGAGGGGCAAGCCAGAGTAGAAGATTTCCTCGAGCAAAAGTTTCATGTGCCTCATGCCGAAGAGGTGCCCACCAGGCCAATTCCGGCTATAGTGAACCCTCCCTTGGTGTGGCGTTATTTCCTTGAAGTGCAAAACGAGGGAACTAACAGCCAGTCAGAAGACGAGTATGTCGTAGATAGGGTCATGGAAATCAATACTCAGATAAAAGATGCCTTCGTCTTTTCCAGCGGCAAGAATATGGGAGTGTTCAAGGGAGTGGGTTATCCCGAAGAGATAGCAGAATATTTCTGCCTGGAGCAGTATGAAGGTTACCTCTGGACAGCCCATGGCAGATTCCCCACCAACACTCCTGGTTGGTGGGGTGGAGCACATCCCTTTAATATCCTGGACTGGACAGTGGTTCATAATGGTGAAATCTCTTCCTACGGCATAAATCGACGGTATTTGGAGCAGTTTGGCTACAATTGCACTATGCAGACCGACACCGAGGTAGTGGCCTATGCAATTGACCTTTTAATGCGCAGGCATGGCCTTCCGGTAGAGATAGCCGCCAAGGTATTAGCACCTCCTTTATGGAGTCAGATAGAGCGCTGTTCCCCAGAGGAGCAAAGAATCTTCCGAACTTTGCGCCAAGTGTATGGCAGCCTTTTGCTCAACGGGCCTTTCACTGTGATCATTGCTCATCAAGGGGAGATGATTGGCCTTACTGACAGGATAAAGTTACGTCCTCTCACCGTAGGAGTGAAAGGGTCGGTGCTTTACCTTTCTTCAGAAGAATCAGCCATCCATCTTGTTTGCCCAGACCTTGACAGAACCTGGATTCCCATGGGTGGTGAGCCTATTGTCGGCAGTTTGGAGAAGCCACTCGAGCCTGCCCGTCATTGCGAGGAGCACAAGCGACGTGGCAATCTCTGATAAAGGTTGTGTGAAGATTAGCAAGTAGAAGGTGTAAGCAAATGTTGACTAAAAGGATTATCCCTTGCCTTGATGTTACTCAAGGGCGAGTAGTTAAGGGCACTAGCTTTACTCATCTTCTAGACGCTGGCGACCCTGTGGAGCTAGCTGCTTTCTACTACAAGGAAGGTGCTGACGAGCTGGTCTTTTTAGACATCGGGGCTACTCCGGAGGGACGTGACACCATGATTGACATTGTCGAGCGGGTCTCCGAGCAGGTTTTTATTCCCCTCACAGTTGGTGGAGGTTTGCGCAGCATTGAAGATATGCGACGCATGCTAAAGGCGGGGGCTGACAAAGTATCCATTAACACTGCCGCTGTGCAGAATCCCAAGCTCATCACTGAAGGGGCAGAGAAATTTGGCAGCCAATGTATTGTCGTGGCTATTGATGCTAAGCGATTAAAAACTAGTGGCGATGCTAAATGGGAGGTCTGCACCCACGGGGGACGAAAGCCTACTGGCATCAACACCATCGAATGGGCTAAGCAGGTTGTAGCTCTGGGGGCTGGGGAATTGCTCCTTACCAGTTGGGATGCGGATGGCCAGCGGGCTGGATATGACCTGGAATTGACCCGTGCTATCAGCGAAGCAGTAATGGTGCCGGTCATCGCCAGTGGTGGTGCAGGCAATTTGGAGCATCTCTATGAGGCTTTAGTCATAGGCCAAGCCGATGCTGTTCTCGCAGCTAGTATTTTTCACTACCAGATTTATTCCATTCGCGAGGCGAAAGACTACTTAGCTGCAAGAGGAATACCTATAAGAAAAGGATAAGATGAAGACATATTTGCCGCCAAAATTCATAGTGGAGAGAGACGATTCTCGGTGTATTAGATGCGAGGTGTGTGTCAACCAATGCACCTTTGACGTTCATTCTTATGATGCTGAGGACGATGAAATAAGAAGCCATGAAGAGAATTGTGTTGGCTGCCACCGTTGCGTAGTATTTTGTCCCACTGAGGCTTTGACCATTAGAAGAAATCCACTGGATTACAGAGAGAACTACAACTGGCGCCCTGAGGTTATCGAAGATATCATCAAGCAGTCTGAGACCGGCGGTGTGCTTCTTACTGGAATGGGAAATGATAAGGACTATCCTATTTACTGGGACCACCTGGTTCTTAATGCCAGCCAAGTAACCAATCCTTCTATTGACCCTCTACGTGAACCTATGGAATTGACCACCTATCTGGGGCAGAAACCTGACAGAGTGGAGTTTGGCTCGGTGGGTCTCAAAACAGAGCTGGCTCCCCAGATCAAGCTTGAGATTCCTGTAATGTTTTCCGCTATGTCCTATGGTGCAGTAAGCTTGAATGTGCAGGAATCCCTAGCCCGAGCTGCCACTGAGATGGGAACCTTGTGGAATACAGGTGAAGGTGGACTTCATCCCAGGCTTTATAAATATGGAGATAACACTACAGTCCAGGTAGCTTCAGGGCGATTTGGCGTTCATCCCAAATACCTTGATGTGGCGAAGATAGTCGAGATTAAGATTGGGCAAGGGGCTAAGCCCGGCATTGGTGGACATCTCCCCGGAGAAAAAGTGAGTGCTGAGGTAGCTATGACCCGCATGATACCCAGAGGAACTGATGCTTTATCCCCAGCGCCACAGCACGACATTTACTCCATTGAGGACCTGGCACAGCTTGTCTATGCCCTAAAGGAAGCCACAAATTATACTAAGCCAATAGCAGTAAAGATTGCTGCTGTCCACAATTCAGCAGCTATCGCCAGCGGCATGGTACGGGCAGGAGCAGATATTATAGTCCTTGATGGCTTGCGAGGCGCTACAGGCGCTGCGCCCAAGATTATCCGTGACAACGTTGGCATTCCCATTGAACTAGCTCTCGCTTCCGTGGATGACCGCCTCAGACAAGAGGGCATCCGAAATCAGGCCTCCATTGTAATCGCAGGCGGAATCAGAAACAGTGGCGATGTAGCCAAAGCCATTGCCTTAGGTGCCGATGCCATCTACATCGGAACTGCTGCCCTCGTTGCCCTCGGCTGTACTCTATGTCAGCAATGCCATACAGGAAAATGCGCTTGGGGCATTTGCACCACAGATCTCTGGTTAACCAAGAGGGTTAACCCCGATATCGGAGCTAGACGGCTGTCTAACCTCCTTCGTGGCTGGAGCCTAGAGCTTAAGGACATACTGGGCGGCATGGGTATCAATGCTTTAGAAAGCCTTCGTGGCAACCGCCTCCATCTCAGAGGCGTGGGACTTACCGATACCGAGCTGGAAATTCTCGGAGTAAGAATGGCAGGAAGTTAAGATGCTTAAAGAAAGATCAAACGAAATCATAGTCCCCTCTCCTTTGACGGGAGGGAGTGAGACGATAAAGGTAGATGCCTGGGCTCTCTCCCATCGGGAGCTCAATGCTAAACTCAGGGGATTAGTCTCCAATGGAGCTCAGAGAATCGAGCTACATAACGTCTACGGACAGAGATACATCGGCACAGATTTGGGTAAGCCGGTCGAGATTGAGATATTCGGCACCCCGGGTAATGATCTAGGGGCTTTCATGGATGGGCCCAGAATCATTGTTCACGGCAATGCCCAAGATGGCTGCGGGAATACTATGAACAGCGGAGAAATAATTATTCATGGTCATGCCGGGGATATCCTTGGTCTATCCGCCAGGGGAGGCAAGATCTTTGTCAGAGAGGATGTTGGTTACCGGGCAGGTATCCATATGAAAGAATATCAAGACAAAAAGCCCATGGTGATTATTGGAGGCACAGCACAGGATTTTTTGGGCGAATATATGGCAGGCGGGATTCTAATACTCCTAGGGCTAAACCTCAAAGAAGGAGAGCAGCATAGAGCAAATTTTATCGGCACTGGCATGCACGGTGGCGTTATCTATATGCGAGGCGAGGTTCAGGAATTTCAGCTAGGCAAGGAAGTAGGTGTCGCTGAACTGGATGAAAACGATTACTTGATTCTAAAGGAACTCGTAGGTGAGTTTGCTTATCACTTCGGCTATGATGCCGAAGAGATATTAAAATACAACTTTACTAAACTTTTCCCCCTTTACCTCCGCCCTTATGGCCGACTTTATGCTTATTAGACCTCATAATATATAATGTCATTCTGAGGGAGCATAGCGACCAAAGAATCTCTGAGCCCCTTTGCTTCGCTCAAGGCGACATGGAAAGTAGGTGGGCAGTTACGTTCTAAGGGGGTACAGCTTTGCCTAGAGTGTTTATTATAGCCAATGAAAGCGAACCAATAAGAAAGCTGAGGACAGATCTTACTCTGAGAGGCTTTGATTGCCCGATTGCTCCTCCTCAGAATAATGAAGCAATTGAACAAATTGCTGGGCAATCTCTGGGGGTGATGTTGTTAGACACAGATGAAGCGACATTTGGTTCAGAAGCGTGGGAACTGGCTCAAAGGATAAGGCAAGAAAGGCACATACCCCTCATCGCCCTCGTCTCCAGAGAGAAACTCAATGTCCTCGATTCCAGCACCAGTATGGATGATTTCGTGGTCAAACCCTGGGAGGCAACTGAGGTTATAACCAGGATAAAGCGAATTCTGAGGCAAAAAGAGAGCATGGAAAGCGAAGATATAATTAGGTGTGGCGACTTAGTTATAGATTCAACTAAGTGCGAGGTATTGCTTGGTGGTAAGCCAATAATACTGACCTTCAAGGAGTATCAGTTACTCAAATTCCTAGCAAACAATAAAGGAAAGGTTTTTACCCGAGAGGCTTTGCTGAATAAGGTCTGGGGATGGGACTATTACGGTGGTGATAGAACTGTGGACGTACATATCCGAAGGCTGAGGAGCAAAATCGAGGATATAAACCATTCTTTTATTGAAACTATAAGAAATATAGGATATAGATTCAGGAAGTTGTAAGTCTATGTGTGAAATTACTGGAATCCACGGAACTGACGCCCACTATTGAAAACCAATTTTAGCCGCTGTATTAGACGAGTTATCTCACTTAAAATAGCACCAATTTCCTCAAGCTACTCCTCCTTGAATTTATTGGTGATGGGCAATCTCCTATCCCGGCCAAAGTCTCTGGGAGTTATCTTTATACCGGGAGCAGCTTGGCGGCGCTTATATTCGCTCCTGTCCACCAATTTGGCTACTCTCAAGACAGTCTCACGGTCAAAACCCATGGCTATAATCTGGTCAATCGCCAAGTCATCCTCCACATATGCCTTTAGGATAGGATCCAGCATATCATATGGAGGTAGGGTATCGGTATCTTTTTGGTCGGGTTTTAGTTCAGCCGACGGTGCTTTGGTCAAGATGGCAGGTGGTATTATCTCTTTCCCTGCCTGGCGATTCCTATACTGCGCCAACTTATAAACCGTCGTTTTAGGCACGTCTTTAAGGGGAATAAGTCCTCCGGACATATCGCCGTACAGTGTAGTATAGCCCATGGCTGTCTCACTTTTGTTGCTGCAAGCGAGCACCAGCCAGCCGAACTTATTGGACAAAGCAAAAAGGATGTTTCCTCTGATCCTCGCTTGAATATTTTCCTCGGTGCTATCAGGTTGGGCACCTTTGAAAGGCTCAGCCAGTGTTTCCAAATAAGAGCTAAACGCTCTCTCAATAGGTATCACCCTGAACTCTATGCCTAGATTTCTTGCCAGTGCTTCGGCGTCTGATTTGCTGCCAGGCGATGAGTAGCGAGAGGGCATGGAAACACCTATGACATTGTCAGGTCCCAGGGCATCCGCCGCTATAGCAGCTACGAGGCTTGAGTCAACTCCGCCAGATAAACCGATGACCACTTTCTCAAAGCCGTTTTTGCGCACATAGTCTCTGGTGCCCAAGACCAGCGCTTGATAGATCTCAGCAACCTCATCCAATCTTTCAACTTGTCTTGGTGGCAAAAGGGGCTTGGCAACTGCCGGATATTCACGTGACACCTCTATCTTGGTGGCCCGCTCTAGTTCCTCCTTGGCCCACGGTGTCTCTTTCCTTCGTCGAGGGTCATGCAACTGCGAACGAAATACAGATTCCATATCCAGATCGGTCACTACGAGATCTTCCTCAAACTGTCTGCCCCGTGCAATAGGCTCCCCCTTCTCGCTGAAAATTACGCTATTGCCGTCGAATACAAGCTCATCTTGCCCCCCAACCAGATTATCGTAAGCAACAATAGCTACGTTGTCGGCGGCTCTGGTAGCAAGCATTCTCTCCCTAGAGAGTCCCTTGCCGGCATGATATGGAGAAGCGCTTATATTAACTAACAATCTAGCCCCAGCAGAAGCTTGCACTGTTGCCGGCCCGGTTTCGTACCAAATGTCTTCACAGATGGTTATGCCTATGCCAATGCCATAAATGATGAAAACGGGACATTCTTTCCCTGCCTGAAAATACCTATTTTCATCGAATACGCCATAGTTCGGTAAATAAAATTTGTGGTAAATCCCAATCAATTTTTTGTTATAGAGCACCGCAGCAGCATTGTATATATCGGCATCGCTGTCGACGAAGCCTACCACTATTGCTATGCCTGAGCTGTGCTCTATTATTTTGTCAAGGCTTTCCTTGTTTCGCTTAATGAACTGTGGTTTAAGCAACAGATCCTCGGGGGGATAGCCGGTTATGGCTAATTCAGGGAAGGTGAGCAGGTCAACTCCCAGCGACTTTGCTTGCTCAATGAATTCCGCTATTTTCCTAGTATTACCACTGAGGTCACCCACAGTGGAATTAATCTGGGCTATCCCAAACCTGATGTTGTGCAATTTGCCTCCTTATGGCAACAAATAGTATAGCAAACATTAACAAGCATTTTCCGTAGTCTATAGAGGCTAATACAGGATAGACCGCCCTCTTATTCAAATGCTCCTGGCCCACTCCACAGCGTTCAGAAAAATGCGGAAGCCGTCTCCATAATCTCGCCGGGGCTCTGTGGTCCACCTGGGATGTTGCGTCCAACGGATGAATCGCTCCGGGTGTGGCATCAGGGCAAAAATGCGACCGGTAGCATCGCAGATACCGGCTATATTGTTCACTGAACCATTGGGATTGTAAGGGTAGCCGGCTCGAATATCTCCTGTCTCATCAGCGTAGTAAAGTGCCACATTTAGCTCTTCCAGCGCTCTCGGTTCAATTACCACTTTGCCCTCTCCATGGGCCACTGGAAGATACATAAGGCTTATTCCCCGTGTAAAAATGCAGGGGCTTGTTTTATTGGTGTGGAGGTAGACCCAGCGACACTCAAACCTTCCGGAATCATTGCCAGCCAAGGTTAGCGATTGCGAGTTTTCACCCCTCGACTCAGGTAACATACCAGCTTTCACTAAGACCTGAAAACCATTACATATCCCCAGAATGAGCCTGCCATCGTCAACAAACTCTTGAATTTTGTCCTCTAGCTTGAGCCTTAGTTCGTTGGCGAGGATTCTCCCAGCCGAGATATCATCCCCATAAGTAAAACCGCCGGGAATGACCATTATCTGGTAATTGGAGAGAAGCCTCTGCCGACGGATAAGCTCATTCACATGAATCAAATCCACCTGTGCCCCAGCTCGCTCGAAGGCAAAGGCGGATTCCACGTCGCAGTTTGTCCCCGGAGCTCGCAGTATCAGTGCCTTCACTTTAGTCATCATGTCAAGTCCTACCACCGAAGAGGTCTCTGCCAGGCCTCTTTGAGTTCAGCAATACTGGCTGAAAGTACGATTGCCCTATTAAGACCGTAGACCTCAAGCTTTTCTTTGCCTGTAACCTGACCGATGGCAGCGAAATCGACCCCAGCCATCATACCCTCGAACTGGGGTCTGTCTTCCGGGGCTACCTCTACCAAGAATCTAGTAGTCGATTCGGAAAAGAGCACATAATCGTCTCGATCCATGGCTTCGCCCAGCGGTACTCGCCCCAAATGGATTACCATCCCTAAACCTCCGGCGAAAGCCATCTCGGCGGCAGCTACTCCGATGCCCCCTTCGCTCAGGTCATGGCAGGCCCTGACCAAGCCTTTCTCCATGACGGCGCTGAGGACGTCCATGAGCCTCTTCCCTCTCTTGGAGTTAACTCGGGGCACCCTGTTCCCTACATAACCATGAATGCCGTAGTATTGCGAGCCGCCGAGCTCATTCCACGTAGTGCCGATGATGTAGACCAAGTCGCCCTTTCGCTTGCAATCCATTGTAACTGCCCTCTCCACATTGTCCATCACTGCCACTGCGGAGATGAGCAGCGTGGGTGGAATGCAGATGCTCTCTTTTTCGGTCTCAAATTCATTATAGAGACTATCCTTTCCAGAGATGAAGGGAGCCTCATAGCCGAGAGCAATATCGTAGCAGGCTTGCGCCGCCCGCACCAGACCACCCAATCTGTCCGGCTTGTCTGGATTGCCCCAACAGAAATTATCCAGCAGCGCCACCCTCCGAAGGCTACCCCCAACGGCCACAACCTGCCGCAATGCCTCATCTATAGCTGAGGCAGCCATCCAGTACGGGTCGATGTCCCCATACTTGGGATTGATGCCGTTGGTAACGATGATGCCCATATCTGAATCGAGTATCGGTCTGACGATGGCGGCATCACTGGGGCCATCATCGTTTACCCCTGTGAGGGGCTTGAGAACGCTACCACCCTGCACCTCGTGGTCGTACTGGCGTATCACCCATTCTTTACTGCAAACATTCCACGAGGCTAGAATACGCAACAGGTCTTCACGCAGGTCAGTTGGCTGCGGAAAGTCTGGCTCGTCATGCTGTGGCAGCTCCCAGACAGCCTCCTTCTCCAGTTGAGGCAGCCCTTTATGCAGGAACTCCATATCGAGGTCGCCAACCAGATTACCCCCGTAGAAAAGCTCAAGCCGTCTGGTATCGGTGAACTCCCCAATAACAGTAGCTTCCACCCCCTCACTCTGGAAAAGAGAAATCAACTGGTCGGCTGCGTTTGGTGGCACAGCCAGCACCATTCGTTCCTGAGATTCAGATATCCATATCTCCATGTAGGAGAGCCCCAAATACTTCAGAGGGACTCGCTCCAGGTAAACACGCACACCCGTTTCCTCAGCCATCTCCCCCACCGCCGATGAAAGCCCACCCCCTCCACAATCGGTAATACGACGGTATAGTCCCCGGTCCCGAGCCTTGAGGAGAACATCGATCAACTTCTTCTCCGTAATGGGGTCGCCAATCTGAACGGAGCTGGTGGAGATAGCCTCCGATTCCTTGGTAAGCTCTCCCGAGGCGAAGGTAACGCCATGGATGCCATCACGTCCGGTCCTGCCCCCCACCAGAACCACCAAGTCTCCAGTCTGCTGATGGCCCATCTGGCTCATGCTCGCGGGTAACAGACCCACTGTCCCGCAGAAGACCAAGGGATTTCCTATGTATCGCTCGTCAAAGAGGATAGCACCATTTAGCGTGGGTATGCCGAGCCGGTTTCCGTAGTCGGCCACGCCAGCGCGGACGCCCTTGAAAATGCGGCGGGGATGCAACACACCAGGGGGGAGTTTATCATAGGGGAAATCAGGAGGGGCAAAGCAGAACACATCGGTGTTCAGGATGGGCTTGGCTCCCAATCCCGTCCCCAGGATATCGCGAATGACACCACCTATCCCCGTTGCTGCCCCCCCATAGGGCTCCAGCGCTGAGGGATGGTTATGCGTTTCTACCTTGAAACAGATGGCGTAGCGGCCATCGAAATCTATTACGCCGGCATTGTCCCGAAAAACCGAAAGGCACCAGGGCTTTTTTAACTCCTCGGTGACTCTCATCACGGTGCTCTTAAGTAGATTATCAACAACAAGTTGACCTAGCCTGATTCTGCTCTTGAAGGTCTTGTGGACACAGTGTTCGGACCAAGTTTGTGCCAGGGTCTCAAGCTCCACATCGGTGGGATTGCGGCCCAGCCTTGAGAAGTAATCCTTGATGCGCCTCATCTCGCTTAGATTCAACCAAAGCCTGTCCTTGCTCAGCCCCATCAGACCATCATCGTCTAGGCTAAGCAAATCTACGGTAGTTAAGACAAATTTGTAGGTTGTGGAGGGGAGAGCAACTGCCTCCTGCTTCGTGACCACGTGCTGGATCAAGCTATTGACCAACAGCTTATCGCAGATAGATTGAAGGGCCTCCTTCGAAATATTGCCCCGTAAGGAATATTTGCGGGCGGTTTTCACAGACGTAACCGTAGCTATGCCGAGGTCGCGGATTGCCTTGCCGACACTCCCCGCCACGGGATCCGTCACGCCAGGATTGTAGGCCACCTCAATAACGTGGGTATCCCCATTCTCAATACGAGATAAAGGCCCCCCGCCCCAAGAAAAGTCCTCAACCACAGGGTCAGTCAGTAGTTCCTGACCAATCTTTACTACCTCCGCCTCATTCAGTTCTCCCTCAAGAAGATATACATCGCTGACCATAGCCTGTTTTACAGTTGTGATGCCAACGTCACGGATGTCCTTCTCTAGCCTGTCTCCCTCGGGATCGGGGAAACCGGCCTTCACTGAGACATCGATCCAAAACAAGAGACTTACCTTTCTACAACTTCCAAGAGCCTACCATCCTTCAAGCCCCAAGTCGACTACCTCGAAGGATTCCATCCTCAGAGTTGTGGGATAGTTTTTGGCTAACCATATTCAAGAAATAGCTATGGAACCTCAAGTCGTCGGTGAACTCCGGGTGGAAAGCACAAGCCAGCAGCCGATTTTGCCTGATGGCGACGATTGTTCCATCGGGAAGACGGGACAGGATTTCTACACCTGGCTTGGCCTCTTCGATGATCGGGGCTCGAATGAAAACAGCATGGAATGGCTCTTTGCCCACAAGTGGTATCTCCAAGTCTGCCTCAAAGCTATCAACCTGGCTGCCAAAGGCGTTGCGCCTGACCTTCGTATCCATGAGGCCCAGAGTCTCCATTTCATAGTTGGAGATATCCTTGGCAAGCAAGATCATCCCGGCACAGGTTCCCCAAATAGGTAAACCATCTCGAGCCACCTCCCTCATAGGCTGAATCAACTCAAAACTCTCCATGAGCCTCAGCATGGTGGTGCTTTCCCCACCGGGGATAATAAGCCCATCCAGTGTATCGAGTTCATGGGGCAGGCGAATTGGAGGGGCCTCCACACCCAATTGTCGCAGGATGCCAATATGCTCTATGAATGTTCCCTGTAGAGCGAGAACCCCCACCCTCATATCTTGTAGATTTCCTGTAGGTTTCCTGAATCGATTCTCGATGGCTAAACTCACGCTCCAAGCGCAGACTCAAGGGATTATCCCTTGGGCCAAAGCTCATGATACACCAAGCGACGGAACTAAGCAAGCTCTTATCCTGACTTGACAAGCATGACTTCACTCTGGTATTGTGGAAAACAGTTTCCTATTACCGAGAATACCAGAGTGCTACCATGGGTTTCGAAACACAGGACGTAGAAAGAAAGACAATCGCCATCATGAGAATTCTGAGGGACTCGCCGGAGCCCCTTGGAGCCAGGGTTATTTCCCACCACCTTAAGGACCATGGCATTGAGTTAAGTGAACGAGCTGTCAGGTATCATCTCAAGCTAATGGATGAGCGCGGGTTCACAGAGAGCGTGGGAAGAGATGGGAGGTTAATTACACAGCTAGGTCTTGAAGAATTAGAAAGTGCTTTAGTCAGCGACAAGGTTGGTTTTGTAGCTTCTAAGATTGAGCTTCTGGCCTATCAAACTGAGTTCGACATAGATAAGCAGCAAGGCAAAGTTCCTGTAAATATCTCCTTTTTCCCTGAGAGGCAATTTAAGAAGGCGATTGAAGTTATGAAGGGGGCTTTTCAGGCCGGGATATGCGTTAGTGAGCTTATAGCTGTAGCTCATCATGGTGAAAAATTGGGTGGAATAATCATGCCCCAGGGTAAAATAGGTCTAGCCACTGTTTGCAGCGTTATAGTCAATGGTGCTTTGCTTAAAGCTGGTGTCCCTATAGATTCCAAATTTGGTGGCATCCTTCAAATCAAAAACCATAAGCCCTTGCGATTTGTGGAGCTTATTCAGTACTCGGGCTCATCCTTAGACCCCTCAGAGATATACATTACCAGTAGGATGACTAGCGTTGGTCAAGTGGCTAGAAAAGGGCAAGGGAGGATCTTAGCCAATTTCCGAGAAATACCGGCTATATGCCAATCCGTAGCAGAAAAGGTCATTGCCGGCTTAAAAGAAGCAGATCTGGGTGGAGTGCTTATGATGGGCGAGGTGAGCAAGCCTTTGTGTGAAGTCTCTGTGGAATTAAATAAGGTAGGCATGATACTCACAGGTGGGCTTAACCCTGTAGCTGCTGCTGTTGAATCTGGCATAGAAGTAGAAAATCGTGCTATGAGTACTGTTATGGAGTATCGCGATTTAATTAAATTCTGGGACCTGTAAAATGGAGGCAGTGCGAATCATACCCTGCTTAGATGTGAAGGACGGCAGGGTGGTCAAGGGAGTGAAATTCATAAACCTGAGGGATGCCCGAGACCCTGTGGAGGCGGCGGAGGCTTATTGCCGTGAAGGCGCTGATGAGCTCGTCTTCCTCGATATCGCTGCTACTGTGGAGAACAGAGGAACAAGGCTGGAGTGGGTCAAGAAGGTAGTAGAAAAGGTTACTATCCCTTTTGCTGTAGGTGGTGGAATAAGGAATATCGAGGATATGGAAGCCTTATTCGACCTTGGCGTAAATAAGGTCTCAGTCAATACCGCGGCTGTAAGAAACCCTGAACTTATAAGGGAGGCTTCCAGAAAGTTTGGTAAGCAGAAGCTTGTTGTCGCCATCGATGGGCGAAAAAACCCCCTTAAAAGCGGTCGCCCACGATTAGAGGTGGTGGTTAAGAGTGGCAGCGAATCTACAGGACTAGATATTGTTGAGTGGGCAAAAAGAGTGGAGAAGCTAGGGGCCGGGGAGATTCTGCTCACCAGCAAAGATGCCGATGGTACCAAGGCAGGCTATGATCTGGAGATGACCAGAGCCGTGGTTGAAGCCGTCAAAATTCCAGTCACTGCTTCCGGCGGTGCAGGGAAATTGGAGCATCTTTATGAAGCTGTGACAATTGGCAAGGCAACGGCAGTTTTAGCTGCTTCTATCTTCCACTTCGGCGAAATATCTATATCTGAAGCAAAACGATATCTAAAAGAAAAGGGAATACCTGTAAAAATTTAAGGAGGTAGAATTATGTCATTAAGCAAACCAAACGCCAGCCCAGCAACAGCAACAACGACAAGGGTGGCACCGTCACCCATATCCGGGTTGTGTGTCACCTGCACCGATGGCTGCCCCGGCTACTGCGAAGTCGGAAGGTCAGCACTGAGGGGCAGGGAGATAATCTATCCGCAGCCCTTTGGCAAGGTTATTGCCGGGTCAGAAAAGGACTATCCTGTGGATTTCTCTCATTTCAACATTCAGGGGACTTGCGTTGGTGCTGTGGGCATCGAAGCCGACTCGGATAAAGCTGTTTTCGCCGCCGTCAACCTAACGACCGAAATTGGTGCCGAAGGCCGAAAGATCAAGATGAAGATTCCATTCTTTACTGGAGCTTTAGGTTCAACGGAAATAGCCAGGGTGAACTGGGAAGGCACAGCCATCGCCGTCGCCATATGTGGCGCGGTCCTTGTCTGTGGGGAAAATGTCTGTGGCATGGACCCTGATGCCGAGTTCAAAAACGGGAAGATTATGAGGTCTCCTGAACTGGCAAGGAGGGTAAGAATATATCAAGACTGGTATCAAGGTTATGGAATGCTACTGGTTCAGGCAAATGTCGAGGATACCCGCCTTGGTGTCCCCGAGTATGCTGTAGAAAAGCTCGGAGTTGAGGGTATTGAAATAAAGTGGGGGCAAGGGGCAAAGGACATCGGTGGCGAGGTTAAGCTGCCCACTCTGGAGCGAGCGCAGCAACTCAAGAGCCGAGGATACATTGTCCACCCTGACCCAGATAACCCTTACGTTAAAGAAGCACACAAATTGGGCGGGATAACCGAGTTTGAGAGGCACTCCCGTCTGGGCATGGTTGATAAGGAGATATTCTTAAAAGAGGTGGAGCGATTCAGAAAGGTAGGTGCCAAGTATGTCACACTTAAGACAGGAGCCTATAGACCAGTAGATTTAGCTCGGGCCGTTAAATTTGCCTCGGAGGCCAGAATAGACCTCCTCACCGTAGATGGTGCCGGCGGCGGTACCGGCATGAGTCCGTGGCGGATGATGAACGAGTGGGGCATACCCACAGTATATCTTGAAAGCCTTCTTTACAAGTTCCTCAAGCGGCTCGATGAGAAAAAGGAATTTATTCCCAGTTGTGCCATCGCTGGTGGCATTGCCCTTGAGGATCACATCTTTAAGGCGATAGCCTTGGGTGCTCCTTATATAGACGCCGTATGTATGGGTAGGTCCACTCTTACCGCAGCTATGGTCGGCAAGACCCAAGGGCAACTTATGGAGGAGGCTTTTGGCAAGGGTACCCGTGAGTACCGTGAAGCCTTGCTTCGCACCTTCATTGGCGCAGAGCAGCTTGAGGAAAAACTTGGAGATGACTTTGCCAAGGTGCCGCCAGCTGCAATAGGTATCTACACTTACTATGATCGGCTTGCTACTGGACTGCGACAACTTATGGCTGGCGAACGGAAATTTGCCCTCAAGTATCTGGATAGAAGCGATCTCATGGCTTTGACTCGGGAGGCGGCTGAGGTATCAGGCATCTCGTATATCATGGAAGCCGATATGGAAGAAACCGAAAGGATACTAGGCTAAGAAGGAGAAGAAGATGGCAAAGAATTTGATATGTCCGCAATACTGTCCCTCGCCTTTTTGCGAGGTTTCCTGTCCTTCGGGCGCAATTACTACAGTCGTCGAGGAAAAGAACGTGTACGCCGACCCGGACAAGTGTAACCGCTGCGGCATTTGCCGCATGATGTGCATGACCTGGAGTCAGGACAAGCGTCTGGCGCAAAGGAGACCTTGGATCTCTTCAGATTGGATTCGACCTCGCACTGGCTAACAGCAAGGTATTATGGACGAATTGGCGGAAGAACTCCTCCGAGAAATCCTGTCCTTTTATCGGGGGGACAAGAGAGAGTTGATTCCGATTCTCCTGGAGGTGCAAAACAATTTTGGTTATCTACCGAAAGAAGCGATTGGCCTCGTCGCCGACTTTCTTAATCTGTCGGAAGGTCATATTTACTCGGTAGCTTCTTTCTACAAGAGGCTTCGGCTTCTGCCTCTTGGTAAGCAGCATGTTACCGTCTGCCGTGGCACTGCCTGTCACATACGTGGTGCTCCCTATGTCTTGCGTGAGGTAGAGAAGGTAATGGGCTTAAAGGAAGGCGAAACATCGTCCGACCTGGAGTACACACTGGACACTGTTGCCTGTGTTGGTTGCTGTGCCCTGGCACCTTGCCTCACCGTTAATGGCAGCGTACATGGGGCAATGACCATTGACAAGGTTAAGGAACTTTTTGCTGCCTCGACTAGTGGAGGCAAACATGACCAGTAGAGAGTATTCGGTTTTGGCTTGCCAAGGAACAGGCTGTGTCTCTGGCGGATCAGAACAGGTTTTCGCTTCACTAGAAAGGGAGGTAGCCCGGTTAGATCTGGAAGGAAGAACTCAAGTCAAACGCACTGGGTGCCATGGCTTCTGTCAACAAGGCCCGCTTGTAGCACTGGAACCTTATGGCATACTCTATTGCAAGGCTCAACCAGACGACGCCTCCGAGATTATTCAATCGCTTTTGGCTCAGGGAAAGCCTATGGAGCGCCTTCTCTATCGTGACCCTGTTACCGGTAATCCTGTGCCCTACTATCGCCAGATATCCTTTTACCAGAAACAGGAACGAACTGTGCTCCAGCGTTGCGGTAAGATAGACCCCGAGAATATCGGAGATTATCTGACAACTGGGGGGTATCAGGGCTTGCGCAAGGCTCTTCTCGAGATGAAGCCTGAGCAAGTTATCAAGGAGGTTAAGTTATCAGGACTGCGGGGACTGGGTGGAGCTGGCTTCCCAGCGGGACAAAAGTGGGAGGTTTGCGCCAGGTCTCCCGGCGAGGAAAAGTACGTCATCTGCAACGGCGATGAGGGCGACCCCGGCGCATTTCAGGACCGCTCGGTGATGGAAGCTGACCCCCATGCTATCATAGAGGGATTGACCATCGCCGGCTATGCTGTTGGCGCTAGGCGGGGCTTCGTCTATGTCCGAGCCGAATATCCCCTAGCAGTGAAACGCATCAAGATTGCCATCACTCAGGCAAGAAAAGAAGGGTTCCTCGGCAGGAGTATCCTCGGCAGCAGCTTTGATTTCGATGTGGAGGTGTTTGAGGGAGCCGGCGCTTTTGTGTGCGGCGAATCAACCGCCCTAGTGTGCTCCATCGAAGGCGACAGGGGGTGGCCTAGACCCCTGCCACGACCTCGCACTGCCGAAGTGGGGCTATGGGGCAAACCGACCTTGTTAAATAACGTAAAAACCTTTGCCAATATCCCGATTATTATCATCCATGGCTCAAGGTGGTTTGCCAGCCGAGGTACGGAAAGGAGCAAAGGTACCGCTATTTTCTCCCTCACAGGCAAGGTGGCAAATTGCGGTCTCATTGAGGTTCCAATGGGAACGACACTCCGTGAGATCATCTACGGCATCGGCGGCGGTATTCCTGGCGGCAAGGCGTTTAAGGCAGTGCAAACTGGTGGGCCGTCGGGCGGGTGTTTACCTGCCAGTCTACTCAATATGACAGTTGACTTTGATTCGCTGACCGCTGCCGGTTCGATGATGGGCTCCGGGGGCATGGTGGTGATGGATGAGGATACCTGCATGGTTGACATAGCTCGCTATTTTCTCGACTTTACTCAGAGGGAGTCCTGTGGTCAGTGCCTTCCCTGCCGCATCGGAACAAAGCAAATGTTTGATATTCTGGATGACATTACCCGAGGGCAGGGCAAGCCAGAAGACATCAACGTGCTTCTGGAACTCAGCGAGGCGGTGGTGCGCACCTCGCTTTGTGCACTGGGGCAGACTGCCCCCAATCCGGTGCTGACCACCATTCGCTATTTTCGTGACGAGTACGAAGCCCACATCAATGAAAAGCGATGTCCCACGGGGGTATGTCAGGCTCTCCTCAAAGCAGTAACTGACTGATGGATAAGATTTGCTTTACTATTGACGGTCGCCAGGTTGTTGCCAATAAGGGCGCAACCATCTTGGAAGTAGCCCTACAGAACGATATCTATATCCCGCATCTTTGCTATCATTCCAGTCTAAAGCCCAAAGGCGCCTGCCGCTTGTGTAATGTCGAGGTGAACGATGGTGAGCTCGTTACGGCTTGCCGGACACCCGCTGAGGAAGGCATGGAGGTCAAGACTCGTAGCCCGGGGATTGACAGGGCGGTTCGTCCCATTGTTGAGCTCCTTGTCGCGGATCATCATGCGAGTTGTCGGGGGTGCGCCAGCAGCGGGCGATGTGAGCTACAGAAGATAATGGCGAACCTCCGGATTGACCGCAGAAGGGTACGGCGTTTAAGACCACCCAAGGAAGAACTGCCACTGGAGACTCTAAACCCGTGTTTCGACTATGAGCCTAATAAATGTGTACGTTGCGGAATCTGTGTGCAAACCTGTGAAGATCTTTGTGGAATGAGCTATCTTTATTTCGTTGAGCGGGGTTACAGCACAAAAATTGCTTTCTTTGGAGATAAGTCCAGATGTGAGTCATGTGGGCAATGTGTGGCCAGATGTCCTGTCGGCGCCTTGGTATCTAAAACCACGAGGTAGTCACTGCGAAGTTCTTATGATCATGGGCCTGACCCAGAGCCGGGATAAAGCTTTCGAGAGAAGACATTGGCTTTCGTCAAAATGGACTAGACTCAAGGCTGGCTAAAAAATGCTTGCTGAAATCGATGTAGCAATCATCGGTGCCGGAGTAATTGGCTTAGCTACGGCTCGTGAAATCGCACAAGAAAAAAGGGAGGTTTTCGTCTTTGAAAAGAACCGCACTTTTGGGCTCGAGACTAGTAGCAGGAATAGTGAGGTCATTCACGCCGGCATCTACTATCCCGAGGACTCCCTGAAGGCTAAGCTTTGCGTAGAAGGCAAAAGCCTGCTTTACGAGCTTTGTGACAAGCATGGTATCGCCTATAAAAAGCTAGGAAAGATCATCGTGGCGGCAAGCAAAAATGAGACTATCCAGCTTGAGAAGCTTTACGAGCAGGGAAGAAAAAACGGCGTCGATGATTTAGTGCTCCTTTCCCGGACAGAAGTGAAGAAACTCGAACCAAACATCGAGGCTAGAGCCGGCCTACTATCCCCTTCTAGTGGAATCTTGGATTCCCACACTTTGCTGAAGTCTCTTTACAACCAAGCAAGGGAAAAAGGAGCTGAGTTTGTGTTTGGCACTGAGGTGATAGGAATAGAAAAGACAAGGGCAAAGTACAAAGTTCAAATAAAGGACCGAGATGGGATTTCTGCTTTTGTTGCCCATGTTGTCGTGAACTGCGCTGGTTTAAACTCTGACAGGATAGCCCAGCTTGCCGGGATAGATATAGCTAAAGCAGGTTACAAGCTCCATTATTGCAAAGGCGAATACTTCAGTCTAGACTCAAAATATAAAAATCTTGTAAGCAAGCTCATCTACCCCACCCCAGAGCAAGTTGGACATGGAATTCATTTTAAGCAGGGGCTCGATGGCAGGGTGCTACTTGGCCCCAGTGCTCACTATGTTGAAGCGATAGATTATGTGGTTGATGAGACACAGAAGCAGGCTTTCTACACTTCAGCCAAGAGATTCCTTCCATTTGTTGAACTTGAAGATTTAGCCCCCGAATCTGCTGGCATAAGGCCTAAGCTTCAGGGGCCAGGCGAAGCCTTCCGAGATTTCGTCATTGCCCATGAAGAGAAAGCGGGCTTTCCAGGCTTGATAAATCTAATCGGGATAGAATCGCCGGGACTCACTGCCTCCCTTGCCATTGCCAGATACGTAGGCAAAATAATGTCATAATTGGAGGTCTCTTTATGACTTGGATAGGTGGTATCTTCAGCAAGGTCAATATGAGCCAGGGCGAGTTAAGAAAAAAACTGGCCGTCATGATGGAAACCGCCTGTCCAGCAAACGAACCCTCGGCTGCTGCCTATCCCCGCTGCATAAGCTCTATCCTCGATGATGCGAATGGCCAGGCTCTCGTAAAAGTATCTCTCTCTGTTGAAGGAACACCCCCAGAACATGCTTATGCAGATTATCAAGAAAAGCTGGCCTTAATATATGATGGGCATTTTTATGATTCCGAAAGCACGGGGGCTAAGCTTTCTCGAGCCCAGCACAGGGTAAATGAAACGGCTGCCGAGTCCTTGGTCCATTTATTGGCAGAACTTCCCGGCAACCTAGAACAAAAGGTCAGGCGGGCATTAACTGACCTGGATGGTGATTATGCTCTGGTAGTCAGCAATACCGACCTAATAGTGATATCACGAAATTCTTTAGGTACAAAAACACTTTACTTTGCCGAAAATAATGAGCTCTCCGCCTTTGCTTCTAACAAGAAACCGCTGTGGAAGATAGGCTTAGGTGAAGTCAGGCCTCTCAGGACTGGCATGCTCGCTGTTTTTAGCTCCCACGGGATCAGGCTAAAGGAAGCTTTCCCTTTCGCCAAAAGAGAAATCAATATACAGAGCATGACTCGGGCTGTGGACAAGTATGAACAAGCACTCTACTCAGCAATGCGAAAAAGATTAGCCGAGATGAACCATGTACGTAAAGTAGGTGTGCTGTTATCGGGTGGTGTGGATAGCTGTTTGATAGCCAAGCTAGTACACGATGTTGCTTCTGGTTTAGGAATGGAGGTAATTGCATATACTGCTGGTTTACCTGATTCGCCGGATGTGAACTTCGCTCGGGAATTTGCCAGAGAACTTGGTATCAAGCATAAGATGAAAATGTTAAGCATTGATAGGGTCGAGGAGTACATTCCCAAAGTCATTGAAGCAATTGAGGATAGTGACTTCGTACAAGTAGAAACTGGCATCGGCATCTATGCTGCAATAGACATGGCTAGCCAAGATGGCATTAGGGTGATTTTCTCTGGACAAGGGCCCGACGAACTATGGGGAGGTTACAACTGGTATCCCAAGGTTTTAGGCAAAGATGGTCGTCAGGAACTTTGCCGCAGAATGTGGGACGATTTCACCAGGGCGGATATAGAGACCCTGAATAGAGAAAACAAGATAGCCATGGCACATGGTGTCGAGCTGCTCTTCCCTTATTTAGATACCGAGGTGGTAAATGTAGCTATGAGCGTGGCGTCTGAATTGAAAGTGACCTCTGAAGAAGACTACCTGGGCAAACATCCACACCGTCAACTAGCTATAAAAATGGGCATTTCTGAGAAATATGCTAATAGAGAAAAGCTTGCTATACAGCATGGCACTGGTATCCATGGCGTATTAGATGATATAGCCAGAAGGAATGGATTTGACCCTGCTCTGGTGAAAGATATCGGCTACAAAAGTGAGGAAATTACCACTGCGAAAATGGGCAGTTCTGCCAGGTATGGCTATCGCTACACCGGGAAAAAACTCTGGCAAGTGCCGCAACATGTACAGCTTTTTTCCCACGCACTAGCATATAGGAAAGGCTTGCTTGATAAATCAGTTAGAGATAGGGTAGGGTATTTCTTGGAAAAGGCAAGACTTTCCTCTAGAGCCTTAGTGTAACGCATGATATTTATCAAACTTCTGCTGTAAGGCATTTAAAAATTGGACATTTAAATTTTGGCAGGCAGTTTTCCCTTAATCTTAGTTGACATAATATTCTAAGCGCCTGATTTTAATCGGGCTTAGCCAGGGGATGATATTTGCGGTGAGTCTCTTCAGCATACTTATCGGAGGCATGGACATAGCGGGTGGTGGTATCCAAGGATTCATGACCCAGAAGAATTTGAAGAGCTGCCGGATTAGCACCTTCTTCAGCCAGATAAGTAGCGAAACCATGCCTCAGGGAATGTGCTGAAGTGGGAACGTTGATCTTTAATTTCTCCCGATATCTCTTAATTCTATCCTGAAGATAATTGGTGGAAATCCTTTTCTTTGATTTAGCAACATTTCTGCCGGCATAAGGGATAAAAAGGGCAGGACAATCATCCTGGCGGGTCGCTAAATATGCATCCAGATGCTGTTTAGCCCGTGGAGTTAAGTAAACGAAGCGTTGCTTTCTACCCTTGCCGGTAATGAAAATCCGCCCGGTATCGTCGATTTGACTGCGATTTAGATTGCATAGCTCAGAGATGCGCATGCCCGTGGCAAATAGCACTTCCAGCATGGTGCGGTTCCTTAAAGCTGTTTTGACATTTGACTCTAACGAACTTGGCGCTTCAATCAGTCTAATTAAATCCTTAAGCTCAGCTACCTGGGGATGTTTTCTTCCAGCCTTGGTTAATTTCACCGCTTCAGGCGGCACGGGACAAGGGTAGTCAATGTCAATTAAGTAGCGCAGGTAAGCCCTCAGCGCTGACAGCATACGGTTTGTAGAGCGGGAATCAAGCTGTTTTTCACCTTGCCTTCCCAGACTTGCTGTTTTGCGGTCGCGCGAACCTAAATATGCTTTGTAGTAGGTGATAGCGC
>Ga0315280_10003389_pt1 | contig 24568 bp, 19 predicted proteins | sample YL17G06_40_MG_FD_203697 | JGI IMG/M metagenome (GOLD analysis project Ga0315280, IMG submission 203697) | Sediment microbial communities from Yellowstone Lake, YNP, Wyoming, USA - YL17G06_40 | ecosystem: Environmental > Aquatic > Freshwater > Lake > Sediment | place: USA: Wyoming | collected...
AATTTTGTCTCCCACATCGCTCCAATTATCTCTGCCTTTTCAGGGGTTAGAGCCAACTAGTCTCCCCGATGCTCGCGCAGCTCAGCAAACATGGCTTGAAGGGTGGAACGTGGCGGGCCCGCGGGGACTCGCATCTTATAAGGTGCGAATACCCACTCAAACACCAAATAATAGAAGATCGGTCAGAACAGCCCTCTGAAGTTTCCTCTGCATAAATCCAGAGGTTTGGTGCGGCCGCCGGGATTCAGCATTTGAGACACCAAATCGCCGACAGCTTCGCCCTTACTTCTTCAGAACGATAAGGTGGATAGTAGCTAGGAATACTTATGACTTGTCGAGACGACGCCCCGTGACCCAAGATAGAAACGAAAATCATGGTTCAAATTTGCCTGCCCGCACGAAGTGTACCGACGACGAAAACACGCCCCTCCTATGAGGGGGTCAAACCATGATTCCCGCACCATTAGTGGCACAATCACGCACGATGGGCGCCGGTCCAATTTGCGACAGTCGTCCCATTATGGATTCTTTAGAACAAACGGCAAGACGATCTTGATCAAGTCCAGTGCGGTAGCGATGAAATCGCCGTTAGTAACCACACTCTTCAATCTTTCCAGAATTCCATGTCTTTGTTGATCTGGAATCTTGTTCGTGAGACTCACAAAATTCCCTTCGAGTAGCTCCGTTCGGTTAGAATAGAAGTCGGTGATCGCTTTCTTGCGAGTCACGTAGTAGTCAGCTGTTGTAATGTTCCCTCTGCGCATGTCATTTTCAAGAGTCTCTAGTGCATCGTAGTCCGCAAGCATATTCTCAACGTTCTTTCTTGCCGCGAAAAGAATTGCGTAAGCACTATCATCCACGCCTTTGACTGCTCTTGACGAATCAGTAATAGACTGCAAAAGCTTCATGAGATCTGTTTTCGTTATTCCTAAACTCACTATCGCCTACCCCTTGTGCCTTTCATCCTAGGCCGCCCCGTGAATTGCTCAAGCTTAGGCATGATGTTTTGGAAAAAGTCAGACTGTAGTTCTATTATCTTCCCTTCCACCTCCAGCTTTTCTTTCACAGCTTGCCTCCTGAACACCAGATACTGCTCAGACGTGGTAGATTTCCGCATCTCTTTTTCAACGTGGCCAAGTTGTTCCTTAGCAACGACATACTCAGTCTTTAGTCCTTGAAACATATCACAACACTCTAGAAATCGGCTCTTCAGCTCGGGAAAGATTCTTGCGAAAGATCCTTTCAGTTTCTCTTGTTTGACTTTTTCCACTCTGTCTGCAATGCCCGAGAAAATCTGTTCTATGTGCACAACATCGAGCTCTTTCGATCGAGTCTTAGTAACTGCGCCCTCCAATTGTGATTCTATAGTCTCCAGCTGATCATCCACTCTCTGGATAGAAACGGTTGCTCTATTGAGCTGGGGTTCGGGTTTCGAATGAAGGAGCACGAATTGTGCGATGTTGTCTTTATCTGTCAGCAGGAATCTTTTTGCGTGCTTACCACTCTTCAACTCGCAGTACGAAATGAGGTTCTTCGTTTTCGGATCGATCTCGGTCCGTATTTCGAATGCTCGTTTGTCGACCACTAGGTAGGGCTTGTTCTGCGTGAGACCGGCTCGGATGTCTTTCGGTGCTGACAGATAGCTTTGGTAAATTGTGAACTTCAGAAACGTGAACTGCTTCTTGATCTCGCGCATCTTCGTGTTGAAGAAACTCGTGAGGTAAGGATTGCTGGACGTTCCGATGAATGCGACCGGGAGAGTGAACGTTTTCGCGGGAGGGGTCGTGCCGCCGAATGACCCGACAAATCTGAAGATTTGTACGGAAAACTCTGGCGTTCGAACGATCTCACCGCTGCGTCTATAAATCTCGAAACGGATCCAAATCCTGAACACGAACTCATCAAGGTTTGCTGTTGCCCCAATAATGCTTGCAATATACGCATACACTTGTGACGATAGGCTGACGAGAATCTCGTGGTTTCGCTGACCAACATTTGAAAGTCGAAATTCCTTCTTGGGCTCTTTTGCTTCGCCGAATAGGAATCCTCCGATGGCACCCATAGAGACCATCTCCATTTGCCAAGGGATTATTGTGTATGTGATGAGTCTAGTGCGGGGTTGCAGCAATACGGTTTCGAGATGATTAGAGGTCAATGGAAACTGGTCAAAATAGGTCGTCTATGCTGATAAGACCGTGTGTTCCGCTCTAGAGGTTACTACCGAGTCCCGTGGTAGGATTGACACTGTACCACGCCTTCCCGAAAGTGCGCATTTTGCAGACGCACGTAGGAATGACATGTTCGATTTTGGTTGCCCACACCAAGAGACCCGACGACGTGCACGAAGTGTACCACGCACACAAGATTCGTGGTTCAAATTACGACGCCCGCACCAAGCTGATCCACCACCACTCAAATGAAAACGACGACGGACGAGGATTCAAATTTCGAGGGCGCAACTTCGATGAGAACGGATCGGGACATGCCCTGAGGATCAAACGCTACTCGAAATGCTCAGGGGCATCAGAGAGAACAGCGCCCATCAGAACTCTGGCACTAACTAATAGCCGCCTCGTGGATCTTGTTGTACGTTAGTGGCGCGAACAGCTGTTCGGTCCTGTTCGGCAATCTGCCGTCTAGCAGTATCTCTTTCCAGTCCTTCTGCTTCGTCGAAGAAATCGCGCTGACAATCTCTTGGTTGTTCCTCTCCATCCATATCTGATGATCCCTTACGACTTTGATCATTTTTCTGATTCTAGACCACTTGTCCTCGGGGATCCTGAATCCCATCGATTTGACCATAGCCTCTCCTTGACCAAGTGCTCCGAGCATCCCCGCAAAGTCAGCACCAAGATCGCTCTCAATACGGTGCCTGTCTATATCTTCGGTGTTGAAACTGATCATGTTCTGTTGCGCTTCAATGGTTATCGTCTTGTTCACAAGAGCCAATCGCCGAGCAACGATCCACAAAGGACAACCATTCCGTCCTCCTTCTGTGGCAAGTTTGAACCAGACCCGGTCGATGTCTTCTCTGGAACCGCCTTCTGGAAGCAGTCGATGTGCCTCATCGGTTACGATTATGCAACCGAACCCTTTACCTGAGGAGGCTCGTGACCAAATCGTCTTAGCTAGAGCAGTTGCCACCATGTTCTTAGTTTCTTGATCATCCGGGACAAGGCCAAGTTCGGGGTGCGAAAAATCGACAACTATTCCGTGATGTGAGTTGAGGCTGTCGCATACCTCTTCAGCAGTAGTCGTGTTCTCAAGTGAAGGTTCCTTCTCGAAAACTTCATCACAGGAGTTTATCGCTGTTTCCAGCATGTGAAGCGTGGCATCCGTTTCCTCCTTTTTCCCTTTAGGCCATAGACTGTCCACTTTGCCGGGTGCCCTTGTCACGATTGCTTTCTTAGTTGGGAACACTTCATCTGCTTTGCATTGATCAACGCTTGCAGACAGCAGTTTGAAGACCTTTGTACCTTTGCCACCCACTAAGCGTGCCATTATCTCCTTCGTTTTCTCATGGATGTTTTCGAAAACGGTTGTCGCAAGACGTTCCCAGTTAATGAGTTGTACTCTAATTTCCTTTCTCCCCACCATCGAGGCAAACTCGCCTGTCCAGTCCAGCAATATGAACCGTGCTGGAGGCGTGGCTTGCATCGCTCTTGAAACCAACGTGAGAAGGCCAGTGGTTTTGCCCGTGCCTTGGGCTCCCGTAACGATTAATCCCTGTCGAACTAGCGTATTCAGGTCAATCAGAACATCTCTGTCGGTCTCAGGATTTGTGCCCAATTTCGCGGTCCAATCACTATCTGGATGAATCATTTTTGCAACGATTTCGGGTGAGCACGAATATACGTTCGCGAATGGTTTCACTGGGTTTCTTGGTGGACCAACTGCATCCTCAGTCAGTTTGCCCACAAGAGTACACTCACATCGGTATCTCTGGATGCGACTATCTGCGGTCGGATTGCCTATCGTAATCAATGACTCTTCGAAATCGAACGAAGGCCTGAACCAGTAGGGTTGAACGACCTGGTAAACGACTGGAAATGAGTCATCATCGAGTAAGAACACATAGCTTCCTGTAGTAAGCTGGGCGCCTTCTTTCAGTGTCAACCTTATGCGATCAATTCCATAATCACTCTCTGCGAAGACGTTCCCAATCCGATTCTCATCAGCAGAACCTTGTTTCGCTAACTCAAGAACTGACATTGTTTACTATCCTCCCTGTTCCGCAAACAGGCTCAGAAGTCTAAGACTATCTTCGCTGCTGGACATCTTGGCAATTTGCTCCTGAACTATGGCCGACATAGCGTCCTTCGTCACCTTCCCATCTCTGTGAGCAATACATTGAGCCTGAGGCAGTCCATCATACTTGTAGTCAAATGATTCTAGCGAAGTCGACAACACATACGAAGCCAGATCATCCACCCGTCCTTTTACATAATCGGGAAACTCTATTCGAAGCGGTGGTGTCAGCGGGTTTCTGCTTGTCTTAATATAGAATCCGTAGATTTGATGATCCATCTTCTCTACCATGGCTGCTCCAGTGGCCGCGGCTATGATCTGCTCGGTGATTGAGATTTCCTCAGTTCGTTCTCCAAATTGCAGAACCTGATTAAACAAGAATTGGTCCGAAAGGCCTCCGCTCAGTCCATACGCTTTCTGAAAATACATGGATTCACTTTTCTTTACAACCCCAATCAAATCAATTCCGTCTTTTGCTCCAGCATTGAGAAGGTCATTCCTACTTCCAACCAATTCGAGAACTGCTCTCCTTACAACCTCTGCAGACGCCAGATTGTACCACTGGGATATGCTAAGAGGGCCATCAATTAGGATCAGGTCAGCAGGTCCATATCGAGACAGCTGATCAAGAACAGCTCGCGGAATCATTGATTCACGAACTGCACCAAGATAGACTTGGAAATCACTTGAAGCGAACCGAGGTTCAAGGTCTAGTAGTTGCCCGGCAACTGATACCGGTTTTCTGGTTGGATGTCTAACCGCTATAGCACCAATCAATGCCATTCTAGAAATCGCGAAGGGCAAAGGATAGCTCGACGAGTCCGCAGCGATACAACTTTTCATTCTCAGGTCAGGTCGAACATCTACTTCTCGAATCTTTACTTTCTCCCTGACTTCCTCTGAAGACTGCCTCAACATCGCACCAGCCAGTTCAAGTTTCGAAGATAGTGCTTCGTTGGCGCGAGCCCGAAGGTCAACAAAGAGGTCAGGATAGATTGGATGCCAAGTTTGTGCTTCCTGCGCTCGTAGCTTAGGACGGAAATTACCAGAATTCAGGATTGCTCCACCTGATATGGAATTGGTCGCATGACTATTTATCGTAACTGGGCATTATCCGCTCGCATGTTAGCAAGAAAGAACACAATTTCCAGTCAAACTAGGACGCATCGATCAAAGCCTGTATTTTGCTGCAGAGTGCTTGAACTCGGTCAGGCGCTATTTCATCCTGTCTTAGATACCACATGACATGTTGTGGTTTTCTGTGCGGTTCGCTCGCTTGGGGTATCCCGAGAAAGGCCTCCAGATTTTTGTCAAATGAATCTATGGCCTTTGTGTACTGATTCTTCGATGACGTAATCGAGCTTTCGATTGCCGTTGTCTTTGGATCAGTCGTGTCTTTGTCGTAAACAACGACGTGCGGAATCCGCATGCGACCGAGAAGATTGATGAATCTGTCCATGTTCCATTTGCCAAAAGAGTCTAGGAAGAAGATTCCTCCATCAGGCGGATGCAATTTGCTTTGCGCGACTAGGTATTCAAATAGAGCCGACTCGGTTGGGCCTTCCACCAAGCAGACCTTTCCAGCGAAGAAAGAATTACATCTCAACGGGTTCAACCAAAGAGCGTACTTAATGGTCTGCATTTCGATTTGGAAATCTCTCGTGTCGATTGGTACGCCTGCTGCCTTGATCTTCTCCAGATTTTGATGATTTGCTTCAAAGAAAGCACCTATTTCGCTTGATTTGATCTGGCCAGCCTCGGTTTGTGTGCCCTCTCGACAGACTCGAATTATCGAAGGAATTTCCTCCATGCTCCGGCTCGCGAATTGTGGACTATGGGAAGAAATTGTTACCTGGTTTCCTTCCCTCCCTGCGTACGACTTCAACGTCGAATCAAGGATTTCGATCTGCGGCAGATGAAGGAACGCTTCCGGTTCTTCAAACAGGATCCAAGTTAGTTGTGGGGAGAACTCCCTTCTCGTTGTCTGTCTTGGGGGAACTGCCTGATATCGTGCGGAGACTTTCAGTAGAGTAAAAATAAGTTGGCGCTGGAAGCCGTCTCCGAAGGCGCTTAAATCCAAAGCGCACTGAAGTGCTGAATCAAAAACCTTTACGTCGATCAAATTCTTAACAACTTCGTCTGGTGAGATCGGATTAATCGAAAGCAGCAATTTGGTGCCCCAGTTTGCGATTTCGCCAGAAACATCATGTTCAATTCCTGCTAGTGAGTGCCCCGCTGCTGTGGCTTCATTATGTACTGATTCTGCGAATGTCTGGAAAGCGTTCTTCAGATCGCCATAGGGTTTACTGCTTGTCACGACTTCTTTCATTACCATGTTTATCAATTCACGAAGTGCTGATGGCCCGGACATTTTGGTATGTTCGTCGATTTTGCTGACTGCGGGAATGTATATGATGTCTCCTAGCTTCCCTTGCTGCACATTCTTAGCACCATAAAATCGAGACCTGGATAGTTCCCCGCCGACGTAAGCATAGATGCCTGAAAGCGGCTTTTTATCTTCGTCCAGTTCTTCACTTTTCAGATATTTGCGAACGCAAAAAGTGTTCCCATGTAGCTTATACTCCTCCTTCAAGTCAGCCAATTCTTCGGAGTTTGGACTATATACGATCTCAATCCAAGATTCATTGTCAGCAGTCGTGAACTTAGGAAAGTCATGTTCAAGATCAAAAGTGATGCCTTTCTCGTAGAAGACTCGAATAGCATCCAGCGTATTGCTCTTTCCTGAGTTATTTGGTCCTACGAGCAGCGAATATGGATGAAGTTCGACATCCACATCTTTTAGAGATCTAAAATTGTGTATCTTTAGCCGTGTTGCTCGCAACACTTCATCTCTCCTAACGAGGCCGAGTCCGGAGCGATAACCTCACAATATTGGATACATGTTGCGCAGAATTAAGTTGAACACATCTGTCACTTTTCTCGAGTATTAGAAGTCTATGCTTCGTCTAAGAGAGCCTTCGGGGCCCCGTCGTCACGGTGTCTATACCTTCATACGTTTGGATGGGTGCCATGCTCAGACGTTCGTGACTCTGTCTTACACATGGTGGATACTGATTTGACGACCGAATGCAAATCTTGGGGAGGGTATAACAAATCTCTACTTTGTTATCCCCATCCTCGTCCAAAGGCGGGGTACAATGATTGCAGACGTGGTTGAGGATAGATCTGGTGAAAGTCGAGGTTCATGGACTTCGACAATCGGCTGACCTCTTCGAAGTCCTCCATCTTAACTTTCGATCGTCCACAGTAGAGTCCAAAAGAGCACGGAATACGCGTGATTCGAACTATGGTTCCGAATAGGTAGGACGCCATGCAAGAACGATCGGATCCCCTAGGTCTGCCAAATGAAAGACAGAGTGGCCTACCGGTAGTTTGGGTATGATCGTTGATGTGTCGTTTCCGAGCATTCTCGTGATTGTCCTCAGATCTCCTTCGTACTTTGTTCTGAAGAGAATACTTGTGTTCATCGCAGACCTCATGGCTGGATCAAAGTCGCTGATCTTCTGTGAAACCAGCATTACGCCAACACCCTTCTTCCTAAGCAGCCTGACCGCACTGTCTAGGAATCGCGCTGCGTCCTTCGGTACGTCTTTTGACATCCAAAGGTGAGCTTCCTCCACCACAATAAGCAGTCTCAGGTCATTCGAGTCTTGTTGGAGCTGAAAGTATTCAAGCAACTGATCGAGCGTACGCGCAACCTTGTCGACCCTTTCCCCGCTGTCATAGACATCTGAGAGATCAACTATCGTGACACCTGCAGAAGCCAGCAGGTCATCCAACTGAGCTACCGAATCGACCACATTGCCCTTGAACCCTTTTGGGCTTCGGCGCATACCAAACTCTGCGTAGCGATCAAGCATCTCTTCACCCGTGTTCTTCTCAAGTACTCGTTGCCACTGCTGAGTGTAATCGAACACCAGAACAGGTATCCCGTCTTCGAGCAATTCTTCGACGATAACCTTGGCCGCGATTGTCTTTCCAGCTCCGCTGGCCCCTGAGACAAGGATTCCCTTCTGCGCGTACTTCCTCAGCGGCAGATAGAGGAATTCGCCCAGCTTCCAGTCATCTAGGGCGATTCGGCCAAGCATGTTGCCCTCTTTAGGAAGCTTGACTTGGCATTTCGGTAACTCGACATGAACGTCATATCCATTTTCTCCTAAGGAATTATGACGATTATGCGTATGCAGGAGAGTATGTGCATTCTTGAGGCTGTAAATGAAGGTCTTTCCTTCTTTCTTCGCAGTAACAATCCCAACTTGGATCAGCGGGTTGACGAACTTTGAAAGATTCCGTACATCACTCTCTACCAGCGAAGCCAGCTGTCCTGACGAAACACTGCCAAGAACCTTGAGGTATTTCAGGACCTGCTCTTTCTTCGTTCCACCGGATGGAATGGCCGCATCGTTTTCTTCATCTGGAGAATACCTGCTTGAAACGGCGTAGTCTAATGCGAACAACACTGAGAGAAAAGCAAAGAACAGGAAATCAGTCAGCGCCGACCCGGTAATCGAAACGCCATTCGAGATCAGGTACCCAAGATATGCAAAGATAATGCACGTGAATTCTAGGCCAAAAGCTACAACAGCTCTCCTAAGACTTCGCGCTACTCCCACTAACTCACCTTAGGTGTAGGTATCACTTTCTTTCTGCCGATTATTCTGCTAAATACCCAGATTGTCAGAACAACAAATATGATCAGAATCGCGGTCGAGAAAGAGATGTTGAAGAGGGCCGACAAGGCATCGATCTCCCCACGTTGAGATGTTGATCCCCTCTGTACGAGAGTAGCGAAGATAGCCATCCATGTGAGAAAGACTGCAAAGCCTCTGAATCGTTTCCAGAACGGGGCTACCAGTATAGCTGCAATGGCAGCCATCCATAACAAGACCGTGAGATTGTAGAATGGCGCGAAGTATGGAATCGCTTCGTTTCCCGAAGGGATCTGTCCAAGTAATCGGTTGATGAGGTCAAGCGAAAACGACAGCACATCAGACATAATGATATTTGGAGTTCTGTTGGCTTAAAGCCGACAGATTCCTGCCATCCGCATAATGGAACCTATACTGGTTTCCTGAAGATTATGAGGTACTCGTGATTGTGATGGTAGACATTGTGTGCTGTGCTGAACCACTTCGCGAAAGCCTCCTTGTGCATAATTCCAGTGTCACGCCCAGAAACCGAAGATGAGTAACCTACATAGTCGGCTAGGAATGCCAGTACGATCTCATCTACGAATTCAAAGCCTGCTTTCAGCGCAGATTCATGAGCTACATGGTGAAGCGGTAGATGCTTGCCTGCGTACGGCCCAATCTGCATACAACAAAATCGGTTAGGCTTGAGAACTCTCAGCATCTCTCTGAAGCTGTCTCCAAGAGAACTTGTGAACTCTTTGATGTCTCTGTACGTTCCTTTCTCTCCGTAATCCATCATGTCAAGGTAAGGCGGATGAGCAATGACAAGGTCGACAGAAGAATCCTCAATAAAGGACAGGTCTCTGGAATCGCCCCGTATGAACCTCTGTTTCTCAAGCCAATCAGCCAAAGAAGAATCCTTCTCGCGTACGGCGTTGAATCGCTTCTCTTTCGCCTTCTCAGCCTCAGGGTTAATGTCCACCCCGACGCCAAATCGTCTCAGCATTCCGCACGCTACAAGTGTGGTGCCGCTTCCAACAAACGGATCTAGGACTAGCTCGTTCTCTTTCGTGTATCTGAGGATGCAGTTGATCGGCACTATCAGAGGAGAACATCCCCTGTAGATTGTTCCGTTTACCCCGAAGAAAGGGTCATGTCTTCTCGTGACCGGCCACACTGAATAGAACTGGAGATAGTACTGCTGGCTGTACTCTTTCCATCTGCTGGGATCCAACTCATTGATTTCCATGTTCGGATGCGTTTGACTCTTCTGCGAGATTGCCCGCTGCCCTGAAGACGATCTTATCTTCAGCCTTCGAATAAGCATCTCAGTCTCACGTGTAGTAAGGTTCTGAGCTGCAATCTTGTTCGCAACCTCTAGCTGCTTCTCATCGCTGAGTGACAGCATATGCCTGGCGTGTCCTTCGGTCAGGGTGTTGCCACGTGTCAACATCGATTGAACTGGTTTCGGTAGCTCCAGTAGCTTCAGGTGGCGGTTGATCCACGCCACATCCTTCCCTAACTCTCTCGCCAGTTCTCTTTGACTGTAGCCAAGCTTCTCAACCCCTTGTTTCAGGAGGGAGGCAATCTCCATTGGGTTGAAGTCCTCTCGTTGCAGGTTCTCAGCCATCAAGAGCTCAAAGGCCTCAGTGTCGGTTAGATTCTGGACCAGAGCTGGAATCGTCTTCAAACCGATCTGTTGGGCGGCGAGGACTCTTCTCATTCCCGCCACAAGCTCATAGCCTCCGTTTCTGGGCCTTAGAAGGACGGGTTCAATCAGTCCAAGATTCTCGATTGATAGGGAAAGCTCGGCCAGACTCTTGTCGTCCAGCTTGTTTCTGGCCCTGATCTTGCCTAGCCTAATGCTTTCGACTGGAACAAATCTGAACTCAGTCTTCGTTTGTTGACTCTCGTTGCGCTCAACCACGTCCACACCTTTGATTCGTCTTGCCGGTTCGCTTGGGCTGTTGGAGCCAGAAGGCTAGCCCATGATTTCTATTTGGATTTCAGGAATCATAAAGGCGATGGGCTCAACTATTTCAATTACAAGAACCAATATTGAATAGTGAATTTCACGGAAGAGCTCTTGCAGAGGCAATCGTCGTTCGAACAGTTTTGCAGCCAGTTTGACTGGTATGATTTCAAGATACTAGGCTCATTCTTGACTGGACGAGATTGCCCGTTTGACACTACTACTCAATCGTTGCACTCAGTATGGCAGCTGTTCAGGAGAAGAGGAATCCAGATCTCCAAGATGACGATTTGCAGACGACTCAAACGATTCACAATCCTTGGACTTCTGAGAAGGCTGTCCAGAACGAACCCGGCTTTCTACGAGATCATCAAAGGCCAGGAAGAGCTTGTCAAGAAGATTGTCTACTTCAAGCATACAGAGGAACTCATGGAATTGTAGAAAGCACTAACACAAACGATATGCATACGCCACATCTTCTAGAAGAGCCTACTACTGCCTATATTTGCGAAAAAGTTACTGTTACTACTTTACTGTTACAACACATACAACACATTAGATCACACATACTCTCTTCTTGGTGTCGCGGGGTGATTGTTCCCCGTATCCTTCACATCTTTGTTATCGGCTTCGACTCTTTTCGGCAGTCTGTTACAGATCTCGAACATTTTCTACAATTGGTTATGCGTTTCGATTCTTTTCGGTTATTTATCCTTGCAAGACCAAATAGTAGATATGAAGACCGGACCGAAGCCCATTGGCAGAATCCTGATTCCAAAGATCTTGCAGGCCTTAGAAGAAGCAAGCTGTGATCTGAGAACTTGGACAATAACCGTCAGGCTCCATGAGCTATTGAACAGACCCAGGCTTAGATGGGAAACCGTACACAAGTATCTGGAGCAGATGGTTGCTGAGCAACTGATATTCAGGTACGAGGACGCGACAGGAATAGTCACCTATTCGAAGAATCCAATTGTAAGAGAGAAGGTCTTGTTCTAACAGCTAGAAGCCACAACTTGCCATGTCGAGACCCCTAAAGGGATGAGAATCTAGGTGTGGCCCCTTGCCCCTGACCAACTCTCTATCGGCCCAGGTACAGACTAATCCAACCAAATCCACCAAACTGCCAATCGTGTCTCGCTTGGGAGTACTGAACATCGGAAAGCTGACTTCCCACATGCGTGGCGTGCTTGGAGCGCTGAAGGATCGCTCTCACGTCAGATAGGGGAGATCACGACAATGCTCCAGATAAAGAGCCGAGGGATCCCAAATTCGACAATCCCACCCTCAAGCGTCTTGAACCGTAGACCACTCGGAGCGGTCATCGTGGAATCGTCCGGAGATAGGTACTCCACTCGCCCCACTTGAAAGCCGTGTGGAAGTAACAGGCGGATCGCCATGTTTTCTTGAGCCGTAATGGAATCGTCTCGAAAATCATAGTTGTAGTTTAGGACATGAAGGATCAGTCGTGAGGTGGGGGTCGATTGTTCGAAAAGACCGATCGAAACCAACCGCCTTCCATCGCTTTCCAGTTGAGGCTTGCCTAGTACTGATCTCACAGCACTGAGAATCCTGCCTAGGTTTGTGCTGTCGTCAACTCCCTTGACAATCACGTTCTCCCAGTAGGCCAATTCAGGGTGATCCGGAAAATGGACAACTCGCGAGCTGGCCAGCGCTTTCAGATCAACTAGTATGCTATCTCCCCTCTTGATGTAGTCCTCATTCCGAGTCCCCATTTCTCCGCTAGCAATTACTGCTCCACCTTGCTTGACGAACTCCTTGACAGACTCAATCTGGCCGTCACTCATGCAGTCCACGTTGGGAAGAACTAGCAAGTCATACTGTGAGAGGCTCCGGCATACTAGCTGGTCATCGCGCAGTTCCGGATGTCCGAAAATGATGATGTCATATGGCAAATGACTGTCTTCGAGCGCCCTAGCAAAGCCGTGAATCGATGCGCGTTGAGACCGGCCATACATGTCGAAGAGCGGGCATAGGCGCCACAAGAAAGATGGAATTGAGTATACTATAGCAACCTTCGCGGGAGAGGATACCGAGCGGAAATACTGCTGGTTCATCCAAATGAAGCCCAAGTAATCCTGCAGCTCGGGCGGTGGGCTGGCGCCTTGGTAGTCTGTCAGCCAATCCGCAAACATAATCTCTCTGACTCCTCCGTGGGCATAGGCTTCAGCTATTGTGAGCTTCCTTAGATTCAGGGCCGTGTGGGAGACACTGCCTTGCAGATCAAGCTTCCATTGTGAGTACGCCCACACGGGCTTTTCGCATTTCCCTGCACTGTTTGCGATCCTGTACGCAGGCCCCAATCTGAATTTCGGAGACCATTCTGGTACGTATTCAGCCACTGCGTAGTCCTTTGTGCATATTGGCAACCCGATCACATCAGAGCATTTGCTTGTTAGCAGAGTGCCAACCTCTGCCAGCATGCCAGGTCCACTGCCGACATTGAATGGTATCGACAGTGCGACCGCTCTCTTGTTTCCTTGAGCGTATCTTCGTATCCGTTCTGTCAAATCCTCGAAGAAGTTCACGAGCGTTATGCGCTGGAACTTCACCCACTCTCGCACTAGTACGTCATCAAAGACCGGAGCTTTCGTCGAAATCCATATCTGGGATCCTCCAGGGTCTCCGCGCTTGATGTCTGCACTCGTTTTCGCATACCTCTTCAGCAGGTACGTGGCCACATCAAAGGTTGAGAGATCTTGAATCCCCAGAGCGGACAGTGTTATAACGTCCAATCTCTGTCTCAGGTGTTCTCTGAATGCTTGTTTCGACCAATCTGAAAAATCACCCGTTACTGAGAAAGGCTCCATCTCAGGATTCAGCCATGTCACGCCATCAGCCCCAGCATCCAAGTGCATCCTTGCCGATTCGAATTGCCATGTCAAGAAGTGGGGGTTTTGTAGAGACATCGATACCATGTTTGCGCCTGGAATTGGCTTTCCTTGGTATATGTGCCAGTGTCCGCATGGCTCGCCCAAGAGGTTCTTCGCCGCCCCGCCTTCAATAGGATCAGTGATTACCAAACCGTTGGGATACCTCCACCTTTCCGAATCCGCGAGCGCGGAATAGAATCTGGTGAATGCATCTCGCTCAACCTCGATCGAAAGATACGAGAATGCTTTTGCTCCCTGACTTTGACAGGCTTGCACCATTTCCTTCCAAGGGTTTGGCATGCCTTCAGCATTCCAGCCGCCCACATGGTCAATTGTCTGAATGTGAAGTCTCGATACACCCTCCAGCCAAGAAGTAGTTTGACAGAGCCGCCGGTCTCCGACAATCAGGATTGCTGCTAGATCCTGAATAGCCGTTGTCGCAAATGACTGACCTGTAGAATTGGAGGTTGTTCCACTGGTCATAGTTGAAGTATGCTCAGGCGACGCTTGATGTGTGAGAATGTAGTCCATTCCTATCACAGAGGCGCCTAAGACCGATGCTGCGGCACCTGCGTACTTCAAGAAGCGGCGACGATCCAAGGCTCCCGAAAGAGGCCCTAGTCGCGTGGTTATAGCTCTTGTGAGCGTGGCCATCTTTTGTCACAGAAGAGCAGCTATTTCTCCAATCTTTGCAACATACAATCATCGAACAAGTTCGTACAATCCTCGACTTACCCTCCGAACATGACCGAGTCGCTTGAGACTCCTCAGATGTTCACTTGCCGTGTTTGCAGTAGTCTACAATAGTATTGTCAGCTGCTTTGGGGCTCCGTCTCTAAACTCCTCTTTGTCTGCTTTTGATGAGGACTGTGGTGTTGTAGACGATCACTTTGGTCATGAGTTCGAGTTTCTGGTGGTCTCTTCTTGTTGAGGTTAGTCGGTGGCCCAAGGTTCGTTTGATTGCTGAGAAGGCTGTCTCGGCCATTGATCTTGTATGGTAGTGTTTCATCCATCTGCGCTTGTCTCGCCTGTAGGAATGTATCATGCGTTTCCAGGCTGGTGGGCCGATAGGCTGTTCTGGGCTGTGTCTTCTTGGTTTGAGGTATGGTGTGGCTCCTTTCGCTTCGATTAGCATGCAGTTTCTGTGGGAGAGGTATCCTGTGTCGCCTGAGACGGATTCTATGTCGTCTAGGTTTTCGAGTAGGGTGCCGAGTTGTGTTGTGTCGCCGACTGTGCCTGTGGTGACCTCCATGCTTGGGACAGCCTTGTAGAGTACGCCTACGGCTGCGTGGAGCTTCAGGTATTCCCTTCTCGACTCGTTTCTTCGCCATGAATAGTATGTTTTGGGGCTGAAGCCTGTGGCGTCTACGGCTATGCGTTTCTCCGTTTTTTGAAAAGGTGGTTGACTTCATGGTTCAGCTGTTTCAGGTAGGGTTCGCGGAGTTTGGTGATGGTGCGCCATATGGTGTTGTGGTCGGGCGTCTCGGTCATTCCGCATTCTAGGCAGGTTTGCTGGTTCTCTTTGATGTATATCTCTGCGTCACGGTATGTGAGGCCGTACCGCTCCTTCACCAGCAGAGCCATGAGTCTGCTCGTTGGGTCGAATGCTGGTCTACCTGTACGCTTCCTCCGCCATGTTGGCGGAGCCTTCTCAAGGACGCTTCTCACGGTTGAGAGGAATTCATGAAGTGTGATCCCTTCGATGGTTAACAGCCCAAGTCAACCGTTTAGAACCAAGCATCTAATATAATTTAGAGACAGAGCCTGCTTTGGGGTAGCCCTCTGCCTTGTCTGAAATGTGCCGAGAAATTCCTGAAGTCTGAGACTCACACGTGTCTCGTGAATTGGTCTCGGCTTCCTCGGTCAAACTCGGCGTCCTCGGCTCCAAACTCGGTCTACTCGGTTCGATACTCGACTTGCTCGTAGGGACTGATCGATTTGTGTGAGCGTCTCGGCGCCTAACCTTTGCTAATTCGTCAACAGCGAATCATACGAATCATTCGAACCATTCGCCGAATCATTCCGAATCGTTCGGTGTGGTTCGGTGCTTCGTTTTCAGTATCTCGTCTTGAATTTCATTGGAGACTCCTACTCTGATACCTTGATCGGTTTCCTGTTTGGAAATCAGCCTTGCCTTATCCGTGTCCTTGAGGAGCCTGTTCACTAAGTTCTTGGCAGACTCGTGGGTTATCGCAAGCTTTTCTCCTATCTCTGTGTACGAGAGGAAACCTGAGTCCAAGAGAATCGCTAGGAGCCTCTTCTGCTTCCCTGTCAGTCCCTTGGTTATCTCCTGAATAGGCTTCGCAGCCTCTCCATCCACCGAATGATGCGAATCATGCGCACCATACCGCGAACTGATGCGAACCAGTTCGGCTAGAACCTCCTGCTTCGAGATGCCTATCATCTCCGTCAAAGGATCTGTTATCTTGTCGGGCAGGTCATCCAACTTTCTTAGAATCTCCTGATTTCTACGCTCATCACTCTCATTGAGAATAGCAACCGTTTCGGAAGGCATTCTTCGCAATTCCTCTCCGATCCTTAGGAGCGAATCATTGATGCTCTGAATCCATTCCTTGACCAGTTCTCGATCGCTTGACTCTGGTCGCGTTCCTTCAAGGCTAGATTCTCTTTTTCTGAACAATCGATTCCAAAAAACCATCATTTGATATTTGGTCTTCTTGCGATAAATAGACAACAGTCCTTGGTTTTTCATCACCTAGGAGTGACACTAGCCACTTGAGGAGATTCACACTCACTCAGAATCCACGGTCACATCATGGCTTTCTCTTGTTCGGACAGAATCTGCAAATGCGCCAGCTGGAGCATTGGCCCTCCAACGAACGCAAAAGCGTCGGATAGGCATGTGAAGAAGCCATTCTAGCTCTTATCTGTCTCTTCTAAGCCAATAGAGGACCCCACGTGCGAAGAGAAAGAAACCTGTCTCAGCTTCCGCATAACCATGGTTGCTTATGACGCCTAGTAGGTCCGACATGCATTTCTGAAGTTCATCTAATATATGTTATGAGAAATTGTTATCGATCTCTCACTTTCGATCACGGCATCTCCCATTCAAGCTCATTGACGAATTCGCCTAACTTGCTCGCGATGTTTGACATTATTTCGCGCCTTTTCCTTTCTGTTTGCTCCGTTTCGTAGAAGCGAAAATCATCTGGCTCAGAGGCATGCGGATCTCTATCGAAAGCAGAATACCACAGCTGTCCTCCTTTGCATAATATTCTCTCGATATTTCGACTGCGAAGTTGCGGCTTTTCTGCATCAACCCACCGGATCCACAACCTGTCAACCAATCTGAAGAAAGGTGGTAGCTCAGTTATCTCAGGAAGGTTCACTCTAAACCTTGTGAGTTCCCGTGAAGGGGGCACGAAGAATTCCCCTCTTATCTTACTCCATAGACTGAACCAAGCCTCGTCGTTAAGACCTACGGATGCCGGGTCGAATATCACTCTATTACGGTTTTGGCTGATTCTTTCAACCAGTCCTGACAAAGAGTTGTTTCTGACAGCCTGGTGCAAAGCGAGACGAATACTCAATAGATGTGATCCTTTTGGGTCGCCTCTTTCGTAGTCGTCGACGTATTTGTGTATGGAGAGAATTGGATCGGCATCCAAGAAGTCATGTGCAACCAATGCACCGATAGCATGAAGAGGTTTAGCAGCATCTTTTCCAAAAACCCACTGACTTGTTGCCTCACACAGATGAGTCAGCCATCTTTGTGTAGCTTCTGAGCTCAAGGCGCGATTGAAGTGTTTTACAGCGTTTAGTTGCGAGAAGTCAACGTCTAGTCTTGTTCCTGGATATCTTTGATGAGTGATGTCTGTGCCACCTAGGAACAACTTCCAGTCAGGATCATAGAAAGTCTGTCGTTCGTTTTCATCATCTTCCTTGGGGTAAGGATGTCCGAAGGTGAATGAAAGAGACGGATTATTCGTGTATCCCTTTTTGATATCTTTGTAGCGATACTCACTGCTGCCCTCATTCCAAAGGACTCTGATTCTATCTCTAAGGGACTTCGGAATAGAGGGCCATTTTGCGAGTGCGAAAGAATACAATTCAGAGTCATAACCCGTTCGGCTGGCAGTCTGGCTTACATTGTTCCTAAGATCCCACAGTCCTGTTCGAACTGTATAATCAGTTTCTGTTCGGTCCTCAATTATCGTGTACTCAAGAGCAGCTATGGGGCAGTAGCTGAAGTAGTCGATGAGACAAAGGCGAAGCTTGTCATGATCCGTTAGATCTCCCGTTCCATAGAACTGCTTGAACAACCATTGCCGTTCTCGAGCCCATCTCTTCATTCTGCGTCTCGCTCTAAGGACAATATGGTAAAGATAACGCACTTCAGCCGGAATTTCTGTATCGACTTTGACTTCAAAGGTAAAGGAGATCCGATCAGGAGACGATCTCAATGCTTCTTTCCGTATGAAAGACGCAACCAGTCTGTTGAACACTCTGTCCTGCATGAGTTCCGAAACACGATCCATCTTGCTGAGATATGGAATGTCACTTGTGTAGCTGACTTCAATAGAGCCACAACCAATAGCTATGGGAAGTGTCTGAGTAACTTTCTCTTGAAGTTCTTGGCCTCCCGAGTTCAGAAAGTCTTCTAGCCAGCGATTCCCCGAGTCTGTAATATTGTACTCCGCACTTCGTCCAGCACCTTTAGGTGTACGGGAAATCAAGTCGTCAGCTAGAAGTTCTTTCAAGCATTGGGATCTTGTCTCGTCTGACATGCCATAACGTTTCAACAGTTCTCGTTTGAGTAGCATCCCTCTATGTGGTCTCTCTTGTAGCAAAGAGAGAATGCGGCCCTTAGTTCTGTCTGAGGAAGGCCCTTCTATCCATGCCCAAGACTCAGCCAATTCTGTTCTTTGACTTGGTCGTCTTAGCCGAACACAAACACTCTCTTAGTGGACGTAACTCTTGTACGCATAGAACCCAAGCTTCCTCTTGAGTCGTGTGCTAGGGTCTTCTTCTCTGCCATGCGGGGTTCCAACATATTGCATTATTCCATAGCTTGCTGCATCAATCTGCATGGGCCAAAACAACGTCCAAAGGAAGAGACCATCAACTTTCGCTTTTTGAAAGAGGTTAACGTCGTGGACTATTGCATTAGCCTGTTCGCTCTGATCGTAATCCTGGTTGACATAATTGGAACTTGCACCGTCTGCCGTCGCTCCTCTATAGGTGGCACACCCGAACTCACTAATCCATAACGGCATGCGATATTTGCCTCTCATTATCTGTATGCGTTCCAGTATACGCTCATCAGTCCAGTAGTCGCCTCCCGGATAGAGATGAGGAGCCATGATGTCAAAACCCAGTTCTCCCCAATGTACATAACGACCTTCACCTATTGCGCTTACGTATGTCATCTTGCCTGTGTAATGCTCTCTTACACCCTCAACTATTACAGCCAGATAGTCGTCGAGTTTCTTCTGATACTCCCATCCCTTTGCTTCCCATTCGCTTGTTCGTTCATCGTAGGTGGAACCTTCAAGAATTCCCATAACATCGACCGTCAACTCATTTCCCACACCTAGTACTGTGCCAGGCGTTTTCTTTCTAAACTCTTCAACACTCTTGGAGAACTCGATGATTCGACTGACGTGCTCTTCTATGGTGAAATCTTCTCTCTGCGCTCTTGGGCTAAGAAGTATAGTCTCAATTCCCTGTTGGGCGGCAATCTCTGCTACTTGTAATATTCGGCTGTCGTCTGCTCCAGAGATCAGAATCCCATTGCATCCTAACTCGTTCTTAGTGACCCACATGCATTCCCTTGTCTCAGCCTCTGATGGGTACCACCCCCACAAAGCTGCTGCTCGATAGTTCACACCCTTTATCGGAATATCGAATCGCTTTGCAGGATATTCGGGCATGATCTCTGGGTCGACATCGATCGTCTGCCTAACGGAGTTCACAATGACTGAAGACCTGTATCCTGAAAGCTCGACAGTGTGTGGAGTGCCCGTCGACTTGGTCTCCGACAACTTAGAAGAGTAAACCCTACTTCCGCTTACGACCTTTCCATCGATGGACCATGAGTAGTCGACTGGTGGCAAGTAGAATGGCTCATCGGTTTCGTTAACGAATTGGATCTCCTCCCCAGAGTGAGGAACAACATATCCCAAGGTGCGACCAGAGGTCCGATCCTGGAAACGGGGCGATGGTGGAATCAGATACCTTCCGGCATAGACGGCGACTCCTGTGGATCCAACCACAGTGATGCCTTTCACGAAGTCCCGTCTGGTCATGCGACGGTAGTCTCGTCGTTGTGCGTCATCAGCAGAACCAGCAGCGTTATTGTCCAAACTGCAAGCAGGGTCGGACATCACCAATCTCTCCCACCAATTTCGCGAATTTCGTGTGGAATGCAAGAGGGGCGTCTCCAATCTCAGATCGGGCTCATGCCTCTTCCTTCTTCGCCCTTATTCTGAGACGACCAAGCATTCTGCTCCGAGTTATTTCAGAATTGCCGATGTGCCTCAAGCGCGCAATACTAGTCCTGAAACCTAGCGTACTAATAGGTACCAGAGCAGTACTCACACGCTCTCACGCAAACCGTATCGCGCCGTCTTTTTCTGGAGACCCTTCTGGCAAGAGAAAGTGCGGCCACTGATATCGCAAGAAAACCAATGGCAATAAGAACTATCACCTCAGGACCAGTCGCCGTGGGAAGATGCGTCACGATCGCTGTGGTGGTAAGAGACAACGATTCTGTCGGTGTCACCAGATAATCAATCCCTGTCTCAGAGCCCACTACAATCTCGGCTTGTCCGTATCCTTCGACATCAACAAGATACTTACCGGGGCATCCTGAGAAGATAATGAACCCTGAGGAGTCAGATGAAGTCTCCACATTCGTCCAGAGCGACCCTATGATCTTCTTAAGCGCAAAGTATCCTTCTTTGGGACGATTGGATGAATCAATTATTCCCCCATTCTCAGCAAACGCATACGAGTCCTTTGCGCTCCACCATGAGATCCTGTCAACAAGCCGGTTTCCTAGCAGGACCGTATACAGACTGATTATCCATTCAGCCTGTAACTGCTCGCTGGGTTTGTCACTGTGCCAATAGCCTATGTTCGGATCGAATGACGTAGTGGATGTTTCTATCTCCGAAATCTCAATCGGTTTGCCGAATGTCGAATACCAGTCAAGAACGCGCGATATTGAGGAAAGATCTCTAGCATAGTAATAGCTTCCGTAGTACATGTGAAGTGCTATCGCATCGAAATCGATTCCCGCCTTGAGTAGCTCTCGAATGAACTCGAATGGCACGTATGCATACCGGGCTTGATTCGAGATTGAGTATCGGCCTATCGAATGCTGCCCGTAGGGCTCGGTGAAGGCGATGTTGATTCGGGCAGTGGAATCAGCCTCTCTAATCGCCTTGATCGCCGTTCTGGCAATCTCCACCATTTGCGGCAGAGTCAGATTGACATCGTTGGTTATCTCCATCTCGTTAAGCTCCCAAGTGTGGATGGAAGCTTTAGTGGCGCTGACTATGTCGAAGACGTGTCTGTACACGGACTGATTCAGTGCTTGGAAATCCATTTTGAGGACATAGTCCGGCAAGACATCGGCAGGGAACCATATGATCGCATGGCCTTTAAGTGCAAAGCCTCTGTCAGAAAGCTTCTTGGCACCATCGAAGATACTCGAATCATACGTCCCTGGCCTCGGTTCGGTTGCTTTCCAGTTGAAGTGCATTGTAAGGTAGTTTACGCGGGCCTGCGCGAGCAGATCGAGAAGCGACGAATCAAGCCGACCTCCGTAGACGCCCCCACTGACATATGCTCCGAACAGAAAGTCGCTGCTCATTTGCTGTATTCGCACTGGCGTGTTTTTGATTGGATTGCCCGCTGAGTCGACGAGTCTCACGGTAACGCGCATTCTTCTCTGGCTTTCGATGTTCTGCCTGGCCCTCTCGATTTCGAGAAGCTCTGATGCTTGCAGCGAATAGGCCAATGCCCTATCTGAAAGTGAAGCACGGTACGGTTGATCGAGTTTCAGGTTCGATGCCTCGGAGAAGGCATCGTTTGCAGCTTGCCACTTCGCAGCCAGATCTTCTGAAAACGAATACCCTTCGCGCTTGGATTCGTCGAATTCTCCGTTGAGGAAATGAAGTTGGGTCCTGGCAAGCTCGAAGTTCAAAAGCAGTAGTTGGGCGCTCCCCTGTTTGTCCAGCTCGTATCCCTCTCCGCCGTTGTCTGCCGTCAGGATTACTCTACCGAAGCCCGGGACTGCCCAGAGCAGGTTGATGGCTCTACGAGCACCTAGTGGAATGAGTATGTTGGGCAGAGCAAGCTCATAGTCCCACTCTCTGTCGGCAGTGTAGTCATCTTGGGCTGCGTGATAGGCACTCAGAACAATTAGGCCGTTCTCATCGGTTGTGTAGCAGACCGGCACATCCCAATCCTTGTTGCGAAGCAACTTTCCACTTCTGTCGTATGAGTAGAGTACTAGGTTTCCTACCGGATCAAGATTGAAGTCGACCGTCACTTCCAGGAGCCCTTGACGGGCCACACGGTTCCTTTGCAACATGAAGGTTCGCGGGTAGACACCATTGATCTCTGGAGCGCTGGGAGACGTTACAGTGATGATGTACGCGTCAGCTTTCTCGGTCCTGACCTCGAAGGACCCGTTCGAACTTGTGCTAGTCGACGCAAGCTGTCTATTGTCAAGTGAATCCCTAACGCCTACATATGCCCCGGCCACAGGTTTGCCAGCGCGATCTCGTACGACTCCTCGAATCTGCACTTCACCCGAAGAGTTGCTCGCGTCATTGGTTGATTCGATGAGGTCTCGCCCAAGCATGGGTTCAAGTGCGAGTTCGCTGCTGAACCAAGCTTCTTGATGCGCCCCAAAGAGAGATCCTGGAGACACCTTAGTCGAATCTTCGTGACTGCTTAGGGACTGAACCCCGTGAGTTCCTCCTTGGGCAAATACGTCAGCAACTCCAACGAACAGGATAAGAGAAATGAGGAATGGTGCAATCAGCTGCCTTTTCAATTCGGATCTTCACCTGTTCATTATCCCAGCAGAATCCCACGAGAATTATAGAATGTAGACAGCTCATAACTCTGATGATTCGATGGGCCCTCAGTTCTCCTGCGGTCGAAAGGTCACGAGCACTTTCAATACTCATTCGGTCACCATTCTCAATTCCTTGGAGAGCTGCCATCCCTTGTTCAGGAATGCCGCAGGTCTTCGCCGGTGACCAATCGGTCAAGAACGCTTACTCGTCAAGATGGGCTTTCTGACCAAGATCCTGCTGTTTACTGCCTGCACCATTTCCCATCCTTTGTTCAGGTATCTCTCCAGCTCAGTTTCTCTGACGAGCTTGTTTTGGTATTTCCCAGCCTCTTCCTGTTTTCTGAGCTTTTGCGGGTCAATCTTCAGTTTCTTGATCTCGTTCTCGTATGTCTCAAGCTCTTCTACTGGCGTGAGATCCTTTCCAAGCTCCTTCTCCTTCGCGATCTTCACATCCAGAAGATCGATTCCCAACAAGTTCTTGGCGATGCTCTTCAAAGCCTCGATTTGCGCCTCCTTAACGACAGCGCTCCCCTCCAACTTGGAGGTGGTACTGAGAAACGGCTCGCATGCTTTGTACTGTGCCCGCATGTCCTCGATCATTTCTGGTGGCAGCCTACCCTTGTTGGTGCTGTAGCGCGCCTCGATGTCGCCCTTGTGGCCGGCGATGAACTGTAGGTAGGGGTGGCTGATCTTGCCTCTTGACTCGGCGATGATAAGCTGCGTCTCCGCGTATGCTCTCAGCACGTATGGTCGTTTGCGGACGCCTGCATCACGCATAGCTGTTCTTATGTAATGTGTGATTTTTCTTGTTGAGAGAAATTCGTCTCCACTTCTCTTCGATCTTTCATATCCTATGAGGGGGGTTTCTGGGGTCAGAACCTCGCCGTTTCTGATTCTTTCCTCTAGATACTCTCGTAGGTAGGTGCATCCTTCCTCGCCTAGGAAGGTGAAGTATTTGCATCTGGTCTTGCTAAGCGTTGCGCGAACAGTCACCATTGTCGGTGTCTTCTCGAAGGTTACCTTGCCATTCTGAATCTTCAGTTCCGGGAAGTCTTTCAGCCTCAATCCGTCTGTGCCGTCATAGTTTCCGATGGTTTCAGGTCTCAAGTCACCGAATGCCATCAAAGCTTCGGGAATGCGTATTCTGGGAGAAGAAGTTCGGAGAATCCTAGAGAGTTCTCCTTGGGTTGGTACCTGCTCGTTCTCTATTGTGGGGGTTGCGTTCCTGTTTGTGACTTTGATGGTGCGTGTGAGCACTACGTCATTATACTTGAGCCATCCCCGCAGAGTCTTCAGAATCCCAACTATGTAACCTGGGGACTTCCCTTGCTCCTCCAGCCTTGAGACCAAGTCCTCAAGAGAATCTTGGAAGCTCTTTAGGTCGGATTTCGCGTCTCGTATGAGCTTCTTCGGATCTGTCGAAAACAGTTCACAAACTCTGCCGAGTCTGCGGAGGGCCACCTCCGCTGTTATCGGGCTGCCTCTCCGCAGGTTTCTGAGCCATCGACTAACCTCAGGATCCTCGCCTATCCCTGAATACTTGCCAGACTGCTGCTCAGGCAACCCTGCTCATAATACGCTTCGAGATGTGCAGAAATAAGGGTATCTGAACCTTATTAATGGCGGGCCCGCGGGGATTCGAACCCCGGACCTCCGGCTCCGCAGGCTTACGCGAGTGAAGTCGTTTTCTCTCAGCGTCCTAATCCTGACTAGACTACGGGCCCCGTAACGCTCTAACACGCTGTTC
>Ga0315280_10003390_pt1 | contig 24565 bp, 22 predicted proteins | sample YL17G06_40_MG_FD_203697 | JGI IMG/M metagenome (GOLD analysis project Ga0315280, IMG submission 203697) | Sediment microbial communities from Yellowstone Lake, YNP, Wyoming, USA - YL17G06_40 | ecosystem: Environmental > Aquatic > Freshwater > Lake > Sediment | place: USA: Wyoming | collected...
AACTGCAAAAATAAATAGTTTTGTAATTGCTTACTTCTACCATTACAACATCTTTATCGACGCATCAGTAAACTGGTTCCATTAAATTACTAGTTTCAGTAAAGAACTGTTACAGTTTAGAACATGCAGTCGTGATGCCTCTTTTTAAAGGAGTCCTCATCCCCGTCCCCTCTTTTTCATGGAGACGTGGAAAAACAATATTATTGTTGGCGATTTGAATGGTCCCATCTGGAGAATTATCATCAACAACTACTATTTCATGCTGAACCCGTTGAAGCATATTTCTTATGCTGGGAACTAGCTTCTCAATATTGTCCCGCTCGTTCCAAGTTGTTGTCACTATCGATACGCCGTTTAGAACCATAATTTTGGCCTCAAAGGAATCTTCGCGCGCGCTGAATGAAAGAATAATCTGGTAGATGACGATTAAAAAATAGTTATTCAGAATTTTTCAGTTGGATAATGATTCGACTATTGCGTGTTTGGTTGCTTTTTTTATGGCTTTCTTGGCGTCGTATTTGGGTTTCCATCCGAGTGATTTGATTTTGCTTATGTCTAGAAGCATGTTTTTGACGTCGCCTTTCCAGCCTCTTCCACCATCTACTCCGCCCGTGAATTTGAATTGGACGTTTTTGAGTCGCATTTCTTTTATGACTATTTTTGCTATGGTTTTGACTGTGGTCTGGTCTTCTGAGCCTACGTTGTAGATTTCAACTTGGCTTTTTGTTTTTTCCAAGCCTATGAGCATGGCTTCTATGCAGTCGGTTACGTAGAGGTAGGATTTGTTTTGGGTTCCGTCTCCGAGTATTTCCAGTTCTTTCGGGTTGGTCTTTAGTTTTTGGATGAAGTCGTAGATTACGCCGTGTCTGCTTCTTGGGCCTACTATGTTGGCTAGTCGGTAGATTATGGCTTTGAAGCCGTACGTGTAAGCGTAGGCTGAGATTAGTGCTTCGCAGGCCAGCTTAGACGCACCGTAAGTGGAGATTGGCTTCAGCGGAGCATAGTCTTCAGATGTAGGAATTTTTGTAGGTTCACCGTAAACCGTGGATGTGGAAGTGAAGATTAGTGTGGGTTTGTTTTTGGTTTTTCTAATTGACTCTAGCAGGTTGTGGGTGGCCACTATGTTTTGTTGGAAGTGTATGTCCGGGTTGGTTGAGCCTATTCTGACTTCTGGGTTTGCTGCAAAATGAAAGACTGCTTCAGGGCGGGTTTTTTCAAGTTTTGGGAGGTCGGGTTTACTGAGCAGGTCGCCTTTTATGAAGTTGAAGTTTGTATCTTTATGCCACCGTTTAATGTTTTCTAGTGTCCCAGCGGTGAGGTTGTCGAAAACGGAGATGTTGGCTCCTTGGGCTTTGAGGGCGTCAACTAGGTGACTTCCAATAAAGCCAGCTCCGCCTGTCACCAATATTTTTTCCGTATCTCTCACCTTCATTATTAGTTGTTTTACAGATTGGCGGCTGCGAATCTTAAGTGTTTTTCAGTTTATCCAGTTGCGTCCCAGAAGCTAGTGATTCTGTATCGGCGGAATCTATCAAATGTACGTCGCCATGACGGAGTACATCAAGCGCGGACAACCGAGCTGGCACGGTGCTACTCCACATCGCAGGGCAATCTGAGTCGGCGTAGTCGTTGGACGGGTTTTTGGGTCCTAAAACACCCATGACAGCGGCGCTTGCGGTTACAAGGTAAAATATCAACGAAAGCCAAGCTCAAGAGTGAAAGCTATCAGTAGAAGAAGAAACTTTTTTGCGTGTTTCTGTAGAGCTTGTTTTGGGTTGCTTTTTTGTGGTAAAGCTTAAATTGTTTGCAGACTACGTCTACCAACGTTCCTAAAAGTCATGGTGCGTCTGCGAAAGGTTTTGGTGGCATGCCGCTTACCCAAAAAGTTTCATTCAAAACGGTGTTGCAGAGAGGCAACCGCGTCCAAGTCCCCAAACTGGTCAGGTGGCAGTTCAAAATGGACACGGAACAAGTTCTAAAAGTCACCATGGACGCTGTCAACGAGTGGAGCGGCGGACAAACCTTCTACGCAAAAATGGGCAAAGACGGACGCATAACCCTTCCGAAGCTCCAACGCGAACTGTTGCGGGGCAGAGAACAAAACCTAGCAGGCTACGTCATGGAAGTAACGCTTGAACCTGCATAAATCGCGTTAGGCGAAAAGTAAACATGTGTTTCAGAGAAAACGGAAAAATACGCATAAACTGCCTGACCCTAACTTCGCAGAGTCCCTATTCCCGTTACAGTTTTCGAGCGTACTTATCACAAGAAGTAGGAAGCATCTAGCACTTAGCACGTTAAACATTCAGGGCATTTGAGAAAAAGTGGAGACGCAACTGTTAAGGACTGGAGTGACTCGATGGCGGAAAATACGGCGTTAAAGCGTCAACGCGGTTCGGCTTAGGCATATTAAGAAGCAACGCCATAGCAAAAATGACCAACATAAAAACCACCCTATGAGTCAAAACGCCTCTAGAAGGCGAGACACCCCGTTTTTTTCGCTTTTTTGTTTTGCGGGGGAGTAACGTGAAGGTTGAATTGTGTTAAGTGAATTGTTGAATACTGTTTAATGCTCTACATTAGTTAGTTTAGGTGCTGGGGTTTTTGTTTTTCTTGATGTGCTTTTGGTATGTGCTTTTTATTTTGTTTTTGCTTATGTATAATGTGCATATGATTAGTGTGGTTATTGATATTGCGGAGCCTGCGTAGAATAGTGTTTGGGCCAGAATTCCAGCGTGATGGTGAATGTGCCTGTTTTGTTAGTGAACTAAGCGTTGGGCATAGCTGTGAGCAATAAATTGCTTTTTTGTTTTTTTGAAGCTATAGTAAGTCAAAATTCTATGCAAGGTGTTTTTCTTTAAGTTCTTTCAATGCCTTTTCAAAGAGGTCTACGGCTCCCCAGTCGTGGGTTTTAGCCCATTCTGCTAGTTCGGTTAAACCCTCTTCGAGGCTGATTATTGGTTTTAAGTTTAGGAGTTTTTGTGCTTTGCTGATGTCGGCGTAGCAGTGTCGTATGTCTCCCTTGCGGTATTCATTTGACGTGTAGGGTTGAAGGTTTGGCTTATCGTATAGTTTTGTTAGGGTTTCAGCGAGGTTTTTGATTGAGAGGGGCTTCCCCGTTCCGATGTTTATGGCTTGGTAGTCTGCGTTGCTCTGTTCTAGCGCGCTTAGGTTTGCTGTGGCTACGTCTTTTACGTGAATGAAATCGCGTGTTTGGTTTCCGTCTTCGAAAATGTAGGGTGGTTTGTAACATTATTTGCGTTTGTCTCTCTCTTATAATACCCCCTACCTAGGGGAGGTCTAGCGGCTTCACGCTTTTCGTGGAGTGGAAAAGGAAGGGCTTATGGAGGCGGATGTGGAGGAGGTGTTACTGTTCTACTCCTATGGCTGTGAACTTGAGTTTTCCGCTGAATTGCTTTGAGTTGTATATTCTTCTTCCGTTGATTAGGATGTGTTTTCTCATGTTTTGTGTGAAGTCTTCTGGCTTTAGTTTTTTGAATTCCTGCCATTCAGTTACGATGATGCAGCAGTCAGCGTCTTTTAAGCAGTCGAGGGGAGAAGATGCGTATTTGATTTTGTTTTTGAGGATGGATTTGGCGTTGGGGATGGCTGCTGGGTCGTAGGCGGTGATGTTTGCGCCTTCTTTTAGGAGCTGGTTTATGATTGGTATGGATCTGGCTTCCCTCATGTCGTCTGTGTCTGGTTTGAAAGCTAGTCCTAGGATGGCTATTTGTTTGTCTTTTAATTCTCCTAATTCGTTCTTGGCTTTTTCAACTGCTTGTTGTGCCTGGTTTTCGTTGACTTGCTGGGTTGCTTGTAGTAGGGTTGGTTTGTAGCCGAGTTGTTTGGAGAAGGCGATGAGCGCTTTTACGTCTTTTGGGAAGCATGAGCCTCCGTAACCTCCATGCAGTATGATGCCTTTCATAAGTTGTGCACTTTCCTTCATTGATATTAAGCGGCTTTGCTTTTAACAGCCTTTTATTTTGTTTACGTTTAATGATGAATCTTTCGGTCTTTTTGCTATCCATGCAGTTATTTATTCATTTTTATGCGTTTTATTAGGCTTTGATTTAGGTTGAAGGTTTTTGCGATTTGTTGGGCGAATGATAGTGGGCTTATTCTTTTGCTTCCTGAAGCTGACATCACACGCGCACTTAAGCTGTCACTTTTCAACTAGGCGTGTATTACATGTAATAAAAATTTAGACGTGACTACATATAATTACATGTAACTGCTAACCAGACTTACACTGTAACTTATGATAATAGCCTAATTACCTTTGACTGCAAGAGCCTAAGCGTGAGCCTTCTACTAAAGGGCATGTTTCTAATGTTCGGGCTGTCCCTTGTTCTCCTGCCTAATACCATAGAATAGAGAGGTATGTTGGAAAGGTCTATAGCTCTCCAGACAGAGGGTTTTCTAGCTTTCAGCAATATGCCATGCTCAATGTCCTGTTTTAAAGATATGATTTTAAAATCGCTAAATATTTTCTTCAAATAGTCCAATTCGTACCTCCAGAAATCGTATGGGCAAGTATGAAAAGGAAATCCCCTTTTTACGGTTGTGATATATAGGTATCCGTTGGGCTTTAATACTTTCTTCTTTCTTCAAGTTATTTATAACGGTTCTCCAATCTGATATGCGCATGCATGCATGCATGCATTCTGGGGCTCCTGTGTCCTTCCACCATCCCTTGACGAATTGGTAGCCTACGTTGTATCCGTTTTCTAGTAGGAGTTGGATGGCTTCTGTGATTTCTAGTTCTCCTCTCCAAGATGGTTTAAGCTGTTTGATCATTTTGAAGATTGTTGGTTTGAGGAAGTAGATGCCTGTTAAAGCATAGTTACTTGGTGGTTGTTTTGGTTTTTCCACTAAGCCTGTTAGCTTTCCGTTTTTGTTGAATTTTGCTACTCCGAATTGTTGTGGGTTTTCTACTTCGCATAGGAGTATCATGGCGTCGTGGTTTAAGTTTTTGAAGCTTTCAGCATAGTCTTTGATGCCTCCTTTGAGTAGGTTGTCTCCTAGGTAGACGATGAAAGGCTCGTTACCCACGTATTTCTCGCAGAGGCCGATGGCTTGGGCTATGCCCTTGGGCTCGCCTTGATAAATGTAGCTTAGTTTCGCGCCGAAGGCACTTCCATTTCCGTAGTGTTCCTTGACTTTCTCTGGGTATGCGTCGCCCAATACAACAGCTATATCTTTCAATCCAGCCTCGACCAAGTCCTCTAAAACGTATTGTGAGATTGGCTTGTTGGCTACGGGGATCAGCTGCTTTGGGCCTGTGTGGGTTAGGGGTCTAAGTCTGGTGCCGTGTCCGCCGTGTAGGATTATTCCTTTTGAGGGCAATAAGGAGTGCTATTCCGTGTTGTATCCAACGGGTAGCCCACTCTTTGTTCCGTGTTTGGCTCATGAATATCTTGCTACTAGGAAAGATCATAGCTATCTCCAAATCATCACTTCATTGTCAAGATAATTCTAAAGTCTCATTTTTGACCATTGTTAAACATACTTTAATAATGAAGTGATCATTTACTTTGTTCTGGTCCACAAATAACTCCCATACAGGTTCGTACGCGCGCGCTAGCGATTTCCTTCCAGTCGGTTCTCATAATCTCCATGAAAGAGCCTATCTCGTCGAAGTGTCTTTTCAGAGGTTCTATTTTTATCCCTTGAAGCATATTAAGTTACAACTCCTTTTTTAATTTTTTTAAATACTTCTATCAATACATGGGCGGTAAAAATGCTTCAGAACTGTCTGGCTCTTCTAGCAACAAAAAGTGGAGTTAAAGTCGACATACTTTTCATCACTTTTCTATCATCAACTTTCCTAATAGTTTGTATTTTTAATCTTTCACTCCAAATGTGCTTGAAGTTGATTAGAAGCCATATGGACGCCTTAGCACATATCATTAAGTCTTTTTTCAAAAAGCCATGAAAAAACATAACTATCATCCTAATTGAAGTTGTCTTACAAGGTTCTTTAATTCGTGCATGCATGCATGCAACATCTTCATTTACAGACTTACAAAATTGAGCTAGTTCAAACGCATCTAACGCGTGCATTGTGGTAACAGGCCCAATGCCAACTAGGTCAACATCATGCACACTTTTCTTTAACTCTTCTTTTTTTTGCCACCTCAAATCAATAATTTTGACTTTGTATCCTCTTTCCTCTAGTACTGTTCCTATGGAACAGAGCCCTAATGGTGTGAAGGAAGGGAAACCATCCTCCTGAACCGGATAGATTAATAGGACATTTTGCATTACTTCTCCAAACTTCCTAACTTTTCTCCATGAATTACCGCGCGCTAGTAGTCTTTTACCATAGTATCATAGTTTAATATAACCATTGAAACGAAAGGATAATATGTGCCTCTAACTAACAAAAAACTCTCTTCCTAGCCTTCTAAAAAGAAGGATTTTTATACTTTTCTGGATCATTTTTCTACGGATCGCCTTATCATCTATCACCCGCATCTGTTGAATTTTTTTATGCAAATACCAGGTTTCTCTGAAATTTTTAAAATTCCACAAGACAGCCTTAATATCAGCGAGCGCCAAATCTTTTCTGATGAGCACGAATAAAAGAAATTCGGTGAAAAGTAGTGCAAAATATCTAGGAAGTATCTTAAGTAAGGTTAACCCGCTATAGTTCTTAATTAGGGTTCTCAAAATATTGCGCTCGTTCAAAAATCTTATCCAACTTCTCATCACACATGATTTTTTAAATGTACCTCTACTTTTGTGGTACATCACAGCAAAGGGGTTAACAACCACTCTATACCCAGCTAATTGGGCGCGCCAACATAAATCTAATTCATCGGATAACATGAAATACTTAGAATCGAAAACACCTATTTTCTCCAATACTTCACGTTTAACCAGCATGGCTGCTCCAACAGCAGAGAAAACATCCGCTACGTAATCATATTGATGATGATCTGTCTCTCCTATGCCTCGGGCATAGGGGAAGCCGTATTCGTCATAAAGAAAGCCGACCGCATCAATAACATTCTTCTGTTCCATATATAGCATTTTACACCCGACGATACCTATAGAAGAATCGGATCTGGCGGTTTTCACCATATTCTCAAGCCAATCTGAATCAACCTCAGTGTCGTTATTCAGAAAAAGAATGTAGTCTCCTTTTGCATGTTTTATGGCCACATTGTTTCCCTCTGCAAACCCTAAGTTTTCCTTGTTTTCTATAATGTGAACCCAAGGAAAGTGTTCTCTAACAAAATCGACGCTCCCGTCACTAGAAGCATTGTCAACTACAATCACGTTGTAATCTTTATAGTTTAGGTTCTTTAGGGATAATAAGCAGCGTGTTAAAAATTCTTTTCCATTGTAGTTCAAGACGACTACGCTACACAATGAAGAAATATCACTTCTTGACTCATTTTCCATTTCTTCTCACTGTTAGGCTGGGTTTGACCTTTAATTTTTCATTGGCCTAAGTTATAATGGGTCTAGCAATTATTATGAATTGGCAAGCGAACCATGTTGGTAATATTTTAGTAAACTTAAGTCGATCAGTGAAGTGACCCGTATAATCGATTTTTTCGATTTTGTATAACGTAGTTTTGAACAATTGTTTAGCTGTCTTCAACGTGAAGAATCTTAGATGCGTTATGTCAATTATGCCTGCGTCTTCATACTTGAATTTGCCGAAAAGTAATCCTATCCTGGTACTAAATCGTGCTACGTTAGGTATGGATGCTACTACATAGCCATTTGGAGCTAGGTACTTTTTAAACTTAGTGAGTAACAGGTCAGGTCTCTTAATATGTTCCAGTATGTCAGCGTACACCGTTACGTCAAAAAACCCATTTGGGTAGTTAAGTTCTTTAATTTCTTCAACGTCACAAACTATAACTTCGTCACAAAAATTTCTCGCGATTTTAGCTGCCTCCTCATCAATCTCGATACCTACAATATGGCAACCGTTTTTCTTCATTTGTTTAGCCAAATATCCTGTCGCACAACCAACATCTAACACTTTTTTATTTTTACTAACATAACTTATTATCTTCATATGAGCACCGTAAGGAGATAGATCAAACACATACCTTTGAACAACTCCTTTTTTAGGTTCAAACATTCTAGAGTTCACCTATATTCAAAGGAATCGTACTTACCCAAGGATTCCTTCCTTCAGGATTTATATCGTGCCATGAAAAGAGTGGAGGTAACCAATACATTGTTGAACATAGAATTATAATAAATTCAAAAGGTAACTTATAAGCCTCATCAACTTTGTTCATTCCATCACCTGCAATCACTTGCGGAACTTATTAGACATCATTAGAACAACAGTGATTTCTAGTACGAAAACAACAAGTAATAGACTGTTATGGTAGGGAATTAATTGCCAAGCAGGGGGTTGAACATCGGTGACAGATCCAGTATGTGAGATTATAACTGACTTAATCATCCAAATAATATGTTCATTGACAGTGATATTTAATAGACTTTCCATTTCTAGCAAGCTAAAGTTGAACGGAATGACGACGCTTGATTCATATTCAGATGGTAACGTTAGAAATTCTCCTCTTGAAAAGTTAAGTGTCCCATCAAAAATGAGGTGATTGTTTAAGTAAACCTGAATATTTTTCTCAGGGAGACTGGTGAAGCCGATATAATCGAAATAGGCACTTCGTACCCCTGACCCAGTCCAAGCCGCTAACCTGTTGTTTTCTATCCTAAGGTCTACCGCTTTAACTATTTTTCCAATGGATATCTTCTTCACGAATATCTTCCACTCCGTGTTGTACGCGAAAAACTCGCCTCCTAACCCACCGCCCCAAGACTCAGTAGTGCCATCTGTATAAATAACTTCTACCATCCAGTTAGAATCGGGTTCATTTACACGAACCCGAAATACAAGATAGGGATAATCAGTGGTTGAGATGGAAGGTGTTAGTCTCCATATCCATATCGATCCCGCCACACCTGCTGTAAATACGCCAGTTATGGTAACGACATCTCCATCTGTGCTGAAGCTATAATTAGCAGCACCATTCTGATCTATAGTCCATCCACTTGTGAAGTTGTCATCAATCCATTCAAAATCGGTTACCTTAGATATGCTCGCGCGGGGTGTTCCCTCAATGACTACTCGAGCATTCTCCACTTCTCTAAGTTGCTGACTCATAAAGGCAAGCCTAGGCGCATAAACCTTCCAAGTTGCCCATGAAGTTTCATTGTATTCTAAGCTACTTACAGCGACGCTTCCATTAATCATTACCACGCATCCGTTTGATGAATATAAATTACCGTGATTATCTCCCGAAACATACCATCCCGGCCAATAACCTCTTTGATTAGCGATAGAGCCGCTAATGACGGCTTGCATTAATGGTGTATAAGCCAGTAAAAGTAGTATAATAAAGATGCTGCAACAAAAGAAGAATTTGACTATTCGATGCTTTTTTAAAGTAATGATAAAGTGCCGATTTGGCTCGCTTATTTTATGACGTTTTAGTTTCGCTTCGAAATGGATTTTTGGGGTAATTGATTTTGCTGGAGAACGATTTAATATAACTTGCAGATAAAGTGATGAAACCAAATATATGGCTGTTATGAGGCCTATTAATGTGTTTTTTGTGACCAACAAAATGTAACTTGTGTAGATGATTGTGAAGATGAAGGAGATTCTCTGAGCATTTAATCCTGTTTTGAAATTTCTGTTAATTAGCAATAAGCTTCCTAACAATAATGCTTGTGCAAGTAAAAAGGAAGGCACATCGAGTTTAAATGTTGTTATCACGAAAAAGAGTGCAATTATGCTCATCATCTGAAGTAATGCAGCTACCTTAGATAAACGGTCTTGGAACATAACGTCACACTGGGATATTAAATTTTTATTTTTGTATGTAAAAAACCAGAACAGAGTCAAAATGCAACCAGCTAGAATAGATAAAAATGCAACAAAATAATTCGTTTGGATGTCGTATGCGATTCTTAGAATTTCAAGTAGAGAATACACAAAAAAAGAAGGGATGAAAGCATGCAAATATAGAGAAGATAAGGGTACTTTGTTATGTATCTTATCGTGCTTCAGCGAAGCGTGTGCATAAGTGGAAACAGTAGTTATACATGTTATTACCGTGAGCAACAAGAAGGATCCGTGCAGCACACTTACTGAGGTTGTCAGATTTTGATTAAAAAATAGCCATGGATATTTCCACCACAAAGGATAGTTGCCTAGTATTGGGTAAGTGGTAAAGTGGCCAGAGATGATTGTTTCTGCAGCCATGTTTGCGATCCAAAGCAAATGTGGATAATATTTAGGCAAACCCGAGAACAGCAGGGACTCTATGAGGAGAAATGGGAAGATCCACATCAGGTAATGGCTTTGAGATAAAGGAATAATAAGCATGAAAAGCGAAAAAACCACGATCGTGTAGCGGTTTATAAAATGGGCTGGGGAAGATGAAGACATCCTCCTCATCATGATAACTGTAACGATGAGATACAGGATAGCGAAGACGCGAAGACTGAAAATCGGACTTATGCTTGGCCAAACGCCAAGACTAGCAAAAAATCCTGTAAAATTAAACTTCCAGTTCATCATCCAAGCTATGTTTGGACTTTCGCCACCTCCGATCCCAGTAAAACCAAGATAATCATTTACGAGGCTCCAAAATGCTGGTGCAGAAGATGAGTAAAGATGAATTAAAGAGATAAGATAAGGGATGGAAAGTGTCATAGATGCGCCTAGAAAAGCTATAAGAAAATGGCTTACTCGTGGACGAATTGATCTGTCTCTACGCCAAATGTAGAATAGAAAACATGGCAAGAGTAGAATTGAAAAATATCTACAGAAGACCGAAAAGCTTAGACAAATAGCGCTGTATCCAATTTTCCCTTTCATCAGATATAAAATAGCAAGTAGTATAAATGCAGCAATTAACTGGTCAGTACTGCCAACGATGGCACCTATCCAAATAACAAATGGGTTGAGAAAATATGCGGTGGCAACACCTAGGCTTTTTTTCTCGTTATTTGAAGTTAAGAAAGCTATATTATATAAGGAATAGAAAACTATAACATCCCCTATGAGTGAGGGTATCTTAAACAGGGAAAGGAGCAAAAATTGGTAATTAATACCGAAACTGCTGAGAATCAGATATGGTATATAGCTAACTATGTTAAAAAGCCTAAAACTTACCCCAATTCCAAGGTCGAATAGTTGAGGGTCAAAACCAGCTAAGAAACGGGCATCTTCAGCGGTTAATCGTTCCCATGTATGACAATGAGTAGTATATGGCATTAAAAGAAGCCGGATAAACAGCCCAACGATGAAGACTAGAAAAAGTCTATTTCGTATTTTCTCATCCACAATAATCACACCTGACATTCGTTGCTCTCAGCCTTCGATTTATAAGTTGAGATATCTCAAGATTCGCGTAAAGACTCTCCTATCATCTTTCTCTCTGCGACTTTTCTCATCATCTTATTAATTTTTTGGCTTCAAGTGCTTGTTTTCGAAACTAATATTATAATTGACCCTGCAAAAGTCACAAGTATCCTCTGAAGCTTCTCATCATATTTAAGGTCAAGTTGTTGAATGAAGCTCTTAAGGTTGGGAAAGAAACCCATCAAAATCTGAGACAAATAATGAGAACGTGAGACCCGAACCGATGGAAAAGGCGGCCAATAACCCTGTGGAAAACTGTAAATGGCGTGCGATGCGATTATCCTCTTAACTAATACGTCGTTCTCATGTAGAGTTTTTAAGATACTTCTCAGACGTATAATGCTTATATGCCGTCCTTCCTTCTCAATGCGGATATCTCTACCTAGGAATTTTCCTAAAAATGAAACGACATTTGCAAGAAAAGACTCATAGCTTGGAATGGTAATTAGCAAGTACACACACGCCACACGCAACAGTTCTTGCAAAGCGCCTTTCCAGTTAGGGATGTGCTCTAAAGTTTCAGAGCATAAAACTACAGAAAAGCTGTTTTCTTTAAATGGCAAATTGGTTATACTACACAATATCAAATTACTCTTTTTCTCGAACAGAGAGCGGTTTTTCGATAATAAATTTAGTGATATATCGCACCCAACACTAAAAAAAGCCTCTCGTTGCATTGTTACTACAAATAGCCCTTCAGCGCAACCGGCATCAAGGAAAGTCTTGCTCGACACATTTTTATCAATTTCTCTAAGAAGTCTTTTCAACCAAATGGCTCTAATTCTACCACCGAGGTGCTGTGGACTATCGTCCATGTATGACCAAGTCTGTTCACCATTAACTCTTTCCCAATATTCTCTAATTTTCTTCTGAGCATTCATATTTCTTCCCAATTATTCGACAGGGAGTTAGTCAGTTTAGGAGTTTGCATAGTATGTTACTTAGCTTTCTTCTTTGCTTCTCAATGTCAAACAGCTTTTCAGCCCTAGCTCTGTTTGCTTCCGAAAGACATCCGCGGAAGCTTTCATTTTTCATAATTTCATGCAACGCATTAAACAAATTATCAGCAGATCCCTGTCTAACTATAAGATTTTCCGGGCCAACAACCTCGGGAATAGCTCCACAATCACTAGCTATGACCGGTAGTCCGCATGCCATTGCTTCCATTAAAACGAAGCCAAACTGCTCCTCCCAAACCTTCATCCACCACATCTTCCTGTCAAAGCTCGGTAGGCACAGAACATCGCATCGCCTATAGATCTCTGGAAGTTTGTCGTAACTAACCGACTCTAAAAATCTAATAGGATATTTTCTGGCATATCTATACACTAAAGCTTCTACTTTACCTGTCCGCCGCTTAGCGCGCGCGCGCGCTAAGGACAAGTCAAGTTTCCCCTTATCAAAATTTTGTGAATAAAACCTTTCTTTAATTGCTTTGCCTCTAAAGCCAACCAAGGCTCATATCTTTCCTCTAAGGATCATCTTCGAGTACAGTCCAGTAATAGGAACAATAGAATGTGCTAATCCAAGAGTTCATACAGGATTTTCCCTAGCTTTCTTTTCTGCTTCTTAATATCAAACTGTTTTTCGGCCCTAGCCCTATTTAATTTTGATACATATTCACGATAGTCATCGTCTTTTAACACTTTCTTCAAAGCAAAGTACAAGTCGTTTATAGATTTCTGCCTCACAATGAGGTTTTCAGGTCCAACGACCTCTGGAATAGCTCCACAATCACTAGCTATAACTGGCAATCCACACGCCATGGCCTCCATTAATACAAAGCCGAATTGTTCTTCCCATACCTTTATTCCCCATTTCTTTCTATCAAGGCTCGGAAGGCACAAAACATCGCACTGCCCATAAATTTCTGGAAGTTTATCATAGTCAACAGAACCTAAAAATCTAATGGGGTATCTTTGAGCGTATCTGTAGGCTAAAGCTTCCACTTCACCTGTACGTTTTTTGGCGCGTATCCATAACTCCGTATCTGAATTCTCAGCATTTAACCGTGCAAAAGCCTCTAACAGAAGGGGAAGCCCCTTTTCCTTATCAAACCTACCGACAAATAATATACGGAAAGTATCATTATCTTGCCTTCCGGATGGATGGAATTTCCTAACATCGACTCCGGGATAAACTACCTTAATTTTCTCATCTGGCACGGACATGCATTCCAAGTAGTTAGCCGCTCTCCACGTGTGAGCTAAGAAAACATCCGCATACTTCCGAACAGTAACAACATTGTGTGAATAAGGTAAACAATAATTTATCGGCAATGTAGCAATCGTTTCCCATATGCTCAACACCAAACGTTTCCCTGTCGCCTTTGCGATTTTAGCACATTGAAAGCTAATAAACGAGTAAAGCTCGGCGCATTCAATAATTTCCATGTCATCCAAGGCCTTCTCGATGTTTTGCAACTGCACAAAACTAACTGGGCTGTAAGGCTTGCGGACAAAAAATCCAGAGACAAAATCAGGCAACAATTTCTTAATACTAACGTAAACGTGCTTCGGATTGTCAAGCCATTCCTTATCTTCGCTGTAGCCTACAGGAACAGTCTCAAAATAATCCCCTCCATCGAAAAGCAAATACTCCGGATACCCCTTAAGATCACTAAATTGAGCTCGGATGAAGCCTAATCTCATAGAGAATCGTACACCAGATTATTATTCACATGGCTCACTGCTTTTCTGCTAAAATTATCAATGTGAAACCGTTGTTCCTAGGTTTAGCATAATCTCTATCGGCTAAATTCCAAAGAGAGTAATGCATCCCAGTTTTAATGTTTCTATTTTTGTTTAGATAATTTCCAAAATTCATCGCATAGAAGATAAGCATGCATAACGCTTGTATAAAATAACCACGTTGTTCAAACTTAACTATACGAAGAGAAGCGGCGCTCAATTTTGAAGCTACATAATCTTTTGTGTAATGCCTATGTCCACTGATAATGAAAGCTGGATCGAGGAAACATGCAAGAAAATTCAAAGCACCTGTCGAAATAACGACTTTACCATCACGCTGTAAAACCCGCCTCACTTCCAAAATCGTTTTGGCCTCCAAACTTCTCGGAATATGTTCCAATACCTCAAGCATTGAAACGCTTTCCACAGATTCCTTCCGCAGAGGAATGTTCGAAGCGTCTCCCACAATCAATTCGCAATCATGGCGACCTATTCTTTTTAACTTTAGTTTTAGCTCTTTCAATTTACTCGCATTAATATCGATACCGATGTAAAACGCCTTGTCATTATCTACAATTGATGTTACTCCACCATCTCCGCACCCTATATCCAATATGACCTCCTTTGGTTTGATGTTAAGCATTTGAACACAGATTTTGTGACGCATATTCACAAAAGATCAACTGCTATCTAATCGATAAAAGTTTGAAGGATAGGATTTCATGAAGCAGTGCCGTGGCAAGTTCGCTTAGTGGCAGAAATTACAAAATAAGGTCCTGGTACAAAAGGCAGTTTGTTTATCATGTTGAGCAATAATGAAAGAACACGCCGAATTGACCCACGCAAAATACCAACTTCGTCCAAAGAAAAAGTCTGTATGTCACCTATATCTGCCAAAACTATGTGTGAAAAACTCTCTGATGAAAGGATATCTAGTATATTCTTCGGATTTAGAGCACGCTCATTAACGGTACGATTTTTTCCAAAATGATAATTAACGAAACAACCTGGATTAAGAGCGTTGGGTTCGCAGAGGAAAAGTCTCCCATCATATTTTAAAATACAATTGATGCCAGACATGATGCAACTGATCTTGTCAGGTAGATGATGCAATACGCAACCACAAAATATAAGAGGAAATGACTCATTCCGGAAAGGCATCATTTCTATGTCGCCCACAACGAAATCAGCATTCAATCCTTGTTTTCTGGCCAAGCGTGTCGCAGCTTTTATGGATAGAGGGGATATGTCAATACCCACTACTGAGAAACCTAGCTTGGCCAACCTGAATCCGAATGCTCCTGAACCGCAACCTACGTCAAGAACCAGAGAAGGCTTTTCATTCAAGATCCCACTTTCAGACAAAACCCGCACATACTCTGCATCAGGATACCTTTCGTAACAACCATGTGCCTCAGTAAAGGCATCGTGATATTTCATTTCGAACCGTTTTTCCGTAAAATTATTAGAGGTTTTTTTCATAGCAAACAAGAACCTTTATCTAACTTTTCATCAAATTGCCCAATTGAATGCTTTCACTACGCCTTAATGTGAATGTCTTTTTCCGCGGTATTGAAAGGTTTTGATAGCATGTTGACCCATTTAGAATCTTCTAACATCTCAAAAGTGTGAAGCGTATTAGGATTGATAAGCAAAATATCTCCTTTTTTGGCTATGAATGTTCTTTTCGAATTCTTCACAACATCCAAGAGAGTTACTCTTACCTTGCCGTCTATTATGAAAAAACCCTCTGCCGTTTCCTTATGATAATGATTTCCCCTAACACACCCCTTAACGGACTCTACATAGTTTATTTCTTCCCACTTACGACCTTGAAAAACTCCCATTAACTTACCTCGATCATCAGCAAAATAAAAATAGGGCGAAACCAAATTACCAAAACAATAATGCAAAGACTCCTCCGCACTCGGGCAATAATTCTTCAGTATTTTTCGGCTGAAATCACAATTCAGCGAGCTATCTTTAGCAATCAATCCCATAGCGCCTTGCTTAATTGGCCTAATTAGAGCCTTGTCCTTTCCCAATACCTCAGCCATTTTCAAGGCAAAATCATAACGAGATAACCTTTCACTCCCAGCAATGTGAATGACACCTTTGTAATCCATCTCGATAAGCGCCCTCAACGAATCCAACAGGTAGTCAATGTACGTAGGTGTATAAATGACATCATCAAAAACATCGATAGCCTTATTCTGTGCCAATGCCTCTGAAACAAAATTGAAGAAATTGCCACCTTTCCCGTAAATATTTGCGGTTCGGCAGATTATGTAATTCTTCAAATATTCTGTAATGTAATTTTCAGACATCACTTTAGTTTTGCCATAGAAAGTTTGAGGATTAACTTCATCGTCTTCTTTATAATTTCGTTTTTCTCCATCAAAAACATAATCCGAAGACATAAAAACCAATTTTGCGCCAAGGCCCAAATTGCATATAGCTTCAACGATGTTCTTTGTTGTTTCCACATTGATTTTCATAGCTAATTCATGGTTTTTTTCACACTCGTTAAGACTATTCACGGCAGCAGTATGGATGATAACATCAGGTTTTATGTCATTAAGAATATTGAATAAAAATTGAAGGTTAGTTATATCCATCCGATACATTTTTTCTTCTTGCACTTCTTTTGAAGTGAGACCGTAAACATCGTATGCCTTGTTTTTGAGATATTTTCTCAAGTTACTACCAACATATCCACTTGCACCCGTGATTAATATTTTCGATGCGCCTCTTCTCTTAGAAAGCGATTTTTCTAACTGCTTCTTTCCGTCACATATTTTCGACGCGTTCAAATTGAAGACCAGATCATCGCTTATTTTCCAAAGGCTTTTTGCAAATACGCAGAGGACTTTTTAATAGTGCTGATAAACCCATGCCTTTTTACTTCACTCGTAAAAAAGAACCACAACGTTTTTGGTTTTTTAAGAAGAACATGTTTATACCAAAGTTTCCAGCCTAGGTGGAACATTTCTTCGATTTTGTTTGCAGGATAATCAGGATAAGAGACTGCACTTTTCCCAGTTGCATCAAAATACCGCGGATCCTCTGACAATAGCCATCCATTTTCTTTTGCTTTTCTATAGAAAACTGTTCCGGGATAGGGAGTGGCTATCGCTATCTGAATTAGATCAGGGTCTGCTTTAATAACATCGTGCAGCATCTTAAGATCTTTTTCCCATGTTGATTTTGGCAGTCCAACAATCAGATTGACATACGATCTCATACCTAACTCTTTGCATTTCTTAATAATGCCTAGTACACGTTCTCTCTTTAGGGGTTTAGGGATAGCTTTTAGCACTTCTTCATCCAAATGTTCCAACCCATATTTGTAAGTTACACATCCTGCTTTCGCCAACAGCTCTAATGTTTCGTCATCAACAAGTCCATCACCCAGACATAGCCATTTGATTTTCAATCCTCTTCTGATAATTTCTTTACAGATACCGTCAATATGCGACTTTCTTGAAACCATATTGTCATCGTCGAAATATATTTCGTCAAACTTGTATCTTTTTTGAAGACATTCCATTTCGTCTACGACGTTTTTTGCGCTTCTTGTTCTGTACACATGTTTCCCATAAATATATTCCACATTACAAAAATCACATTTAAGACGACATCCACGGGATGAAACCATCACGATGTTCCTGCCATAACACGAAGGTTCATTATAGAATTCGATTGGCGTGTCATCTCTTTCTGGAAACGGAAACGAATCCAAATCTTCAACCAAATCCGGCATTTCATACTCTCTTTTTGACGTGCTCACAAAGTTTTTGGGAAACTTCTCGCATTTTGATTTAAAAAACTCTAAAAGGGAGAACTCATATTCACCGACTACGATGTAATCTACATCCGTTTTTTCCAGACATTCGAATGGATAATTAGTGGCATAATTGCCAACAGCAATTTTAACTATCTTTTTGTCAATTGCGTCAAGTAGATGCCTATCATCCTGTGCACTAACCCATGTTGGCTCACACACGATGTATTGAGGCTTAAAAGTTTCAATATATTTTATTGTTTTTTGGAAACTCCATTCCATGGCAACTGCATCTTTGAAAACCGCGTCAAACCCGTTCTTCTTTAACAGGGAAGTTGCGTACCCCATGAACCAAGGATAGGGATAATATTTTAGATTTGCTGGAGATTTTTTAGTAACATTGTACCATCTTGAACCAGACTTTAGCACTGGACCAGGCAAGTTCAAAATCAAGATTTTACACACTGAAGTATCCGCCTATTAGAAACTGATTCATATGTTTAATTCATCAAATGTGATTCTAATAGTGTTGTCTAAGAGCGTATTGACATCTATTGTTTTCACGTACTCACGGATGTTAGCCTTATACTGTTTTTGAAGATTTTGATCTGAGATAAACTTTTTTATTATCCCCGCAATTTCTTCTTTTTCGTTATTGACCGCAAAACAAACCTTTTTTTCATCTAATTCGCTTGCAATCATAGGAACTTTAGAAACAATGGCTGGAACTCCGAAACTCAAATAATACTTCACTTTTGCTGGCTCAGTGTATTTCATAAAATTTTCTTCGTTACGATAGAAAGCTATTCCCAAGATGTTATCAGACATCAGCGCTGTGAAGCGATCTCCTTCTTCAACAAACCCATGAAATACTATGGTACTTTGCAGATTCATCTTCTTTGCTGACTCCTTAAAATACGCTTCGTCAGGTCCGCTTCCGATAAGGTTTAACCTGATATTGCTGAAATCTTTTTTCAAGTCCTGAATAACCTCAAACAGTAAATCGAGCATATGATATCTACTGATAACACCACAATAGACTAGCGAGTATCTATTTTGCTCATTAATTGGTTTTGAAACAAAATTGCTGGTGTCTATCCCCAAAGGTATTATCTTGTAATTATACTGATTTCGATTGAAATAGCCATATTTTTCTCGCCCAACTATGTGGCCTTCCGTCGTAAACCAGATATAATCTGAATTCTTTAAGCAAAACTTGTCGATTATATAAAAAAGCCTGTTTAAATATCGATAAACACCTTTAGGAGGCAAAGGAAAAAAGTCCATTACTCGATAAATGACAACATCTACTTTGCCCATTTTTTTCAGCAATATTCCGCAAAATGCGCAAAAATAGTTTACTCCTATGAAGACTCGCCGCGTTCTAGTCTTTCGGCGCCAAAATGATGCTAAAGCCTGATACATGTAAATAAGATAATTAAATGGCAACAGCGAGAAATACAAATATTTATTCTGAAAACTTGCTGCCGAAAAGAGATGGTTCTCTTCAATTTTTTTCCCATTCGCATATTTGATAAGTGAAGATTTGGCAGAGCCCTTACTGTGGGGAAATTTCCATTTTAAATAGGTGAACTCTGCGAAATTATTTATGAAGTATTGTACGTAATCTTCAAGTCCTACAGGTACAAACGAACAGAAGATAAGCTGGTTCCTCTTATCTGACAGCCTTTTGTTCCTCTTTGTAATCATATTCAACCATTAATTTTACAAGTTCCTTAAATCTGATCGTGGGTTTCCAGCCAAGCTTTTCCTTTGCTTTTGAATAATCTCCTTGCAAGAAGTTAGCCTCTGAAGGCCTAAAGAAATATGGATCTATCCTTATTATTGTGGCATTCGTTTTCCTGTCAACACCAACCTCATCTAGACCCTTTCCTTTCCAGATCAGATCGATATCCAAAATTTCGCATGATTTTTCGATGAATTCTCTTACAGAATGGCTTTCATTAGTCGCTAAGACATAATCATCAGGTTCATCTTGTTGCAGCATTAGCCACATGCCTTCCACATATTCCTTAGCGTATCCCCAATCTCTTTTCGCATCTAAATTTCCTAGATAAAGGCATTTATCTAAACCCAACTTTATCCTCGCCAGACCTCTCGATATTTTTCGAGTCACGAAAGTTTTTCCTCTACGCTCTGATTCATGATTAAATAGGATACCGTTACAAGCAAAAATGCTGTAACTCTTTCGATAGTTATCAGTAATGTGATATGCAAAAACTTTTGCACATGCATATGGGCTTTGAGGATTGAATGGCGTATTTTCGTTTTGTGGAACTTCCGTAGCTTCGCCGAACATCTCTGAACTGGAAGCTTGATAAAACTTTGTTTTAATATCAGTTTCCCGAATCGCTTCTAATAACCTTAAAGTTCCAAGCGCTACTACATCAGCGGTATATTCTGGCACGTCAAAACTTACCCTTACATGAGATTGAGCTCCAAGATTATAAATCTCGTCTGGTTCGATTTGCCGTACAATCCTTGCTAAACTTGAACCGTCCGTTAAATCGCCATATACCCTAAACATGCTCTTTCCTATGGATCTTTCGCCTTCAATATGGGAATCAGATAAAAGATGATCGATTCTCTCCGTATTGAAAACAGAAGAACGCCTTACAATTCCATACACCTTGTATCCTTTACTCAAAAGTAACTCGGCTAGAAAACTCCCATCTTGGCCAGTTATGCCTGTGATAAGGGCTCGTTTTGCATGCATGCATGCAGCGCGCGCTCTTGTACGCCGGAGAACATAAGATGAGAAAAACAAAAGTCCTCTATAACGCTCCAATAACACTTTAAGGAGAAAACATTTTCATAATCGTTTTGTTACTGCTCTCGTTTTTAAGTGGTAAAAAATACCATAAGAGATTGATTGACAAGCCTGCTGTCTACTTACTTATTCTAGCAAGTAATTCGCTTATGATTAACCCCAATGCAGTAGCAACGGATTCTAGTCCTTTCATCAAAAGAAACCCTACAGCGTGTATCGGATCTTTCACTAATAGCTTCCAATTTCTAAAGTAAGCTGATCTAAACAAGGCGATTTGTTTTTTTGAGACACTTTTATGTTTCTTTATGTATCCCTTAACTGTTTTTCCATAGTAGTATTTTTTCTTGATCCTTTTGACTAGACTAACTTTACCCTCATGATGCATTGTCAAAGGAGCGACACGCGTGACCTTAAATCCCCGTTTTCGGACCCTTTGAGCTAGATCCCAGTCCTCCCAACCGATCAGACTTTCGTCATAGCCGCTTACCTCATTAAAAACTCTTGCCTTGTAAAATCTAGGCGCTTCAATCAAATTGTCACCTATAACGCACCTCGATTCTAACCCTCTACATTTTGCCCAAAAGCCTTCGCCAACAGTAATCTCTCGAAAAATTATGGCATCACTTCCCTCGTCAACCTTCTTCATGCATTCTTCAATCACCGTTGGAGTCAGTTCAATATCAGAATCGAGAAAAACTAAATACTGACCATTCGACTGTCTAGCCCCAAAATTACGTTGTGCACTTCGCTCAGGTCCTTTAATGAAAACCTTCCCGTACTTTTTTGCGATTTCCCTAGTATTATCTGTACTATTATTGTCCACGACTATAATCTCGACGTTTAGATACGTTTGCTCCTTGACTGACCTAAGGCAGATATCCAGCGTCTTTGCAGAGTTATAAGTTGGAACTATTACAGAGACCATCGGATTGTTTTCTCTTGCTTTCATCTAACCTGAGCCCTCAGTGCGTGGTGTGCGCATCGGCTAGATATTGAACCCCTCTAGTTCTCATATTTTTTGTAATCATTTCACGGATGATCTCGTCATACCGATCAATCTGGCTTACAAAAAAACCCAATTTTCCTTCCAACCTGATTGCCTTCCTTGGACACACGCAATAACAATACAAACACTTAATGCATTTTTCATCAGTTTCTAATTGATCTGGAAGATCTAGGTCCATTGGACAATATTTTGCACATTCTTTGCAGTTGTTACAGTTTTCTTTATCAATAATTATTCTATCTATTTCAGCCTCTTCGCCGACATAAAGATCTTGCGTGAAATGAAGAAAATGAAGGACCTTTATAACAACTTTCAACGAAAAAAACCAATCAAACAAAGATGAATACCTTAGCCTAGTAAAGAACCTGAAGGTGCGAGGATTGTTTATAATTACGAAAAAAATATTTGGATTCGGTCTCTTAAGGCTCTTTTTCATGTCATCCAGATTCAAATGGTTTACGTGCTCATAATACTCATTATTAATTTTGCCTAACTTTTTTGCCAACCTCAAATATGGGACCTCATCGTATTCATAGCCAATCAGCTTTGCTATAGCTAAATCGATTAGCATAGGGTCGGTTCCAGCCAAAATCAGATCCATTTTAACAGGGGTGCCTGCGCTTGGGCCATTTCCCTCCATCGCAATTAAACCATCAACAACGTAAAAATGTGGCTTAATTTTTTCATTTAGTTTAAGAATGTTTGTGAAATATTTCTTATTATGAATCTTCCGTTTATCCAACCCGACAAGGCAACCCACAATACTTTTCAATGCACATGTCATTCCAGCCTCAGCGTGCATCTTAATTTTGGGCACATCAATAAAGAAATCCACATTAAGACACTCCTTTGCCACTTTCGCTTTAAGCCCGTCCCCAAAATCAACAACCTCAAAATCACTGTAATTGAAATCAATAATCTCCACATCAAATTTCCTTGCTAACTCTGCAGTTTTTAATCTTGAAAACACGTTTATCTTGTTGTGATAGAAACCGCTGCTCGTCCCCTCCCCGATCGCAATGTTCTTGTATCCCATTTTTTGAAGCGATCTTATAATCGCAGCTAACACCCTGAGATCGGTAGTATTACCCGTCAAGGCATTCATGTTGCTGTTATGATTGGGCTTTATGAGTATATGTGCACTTTTCGAAACAGGAAATAAACTAATGTTTTCTTCAAAGATAGTATCAACCTTTTCTTGGATTTCCATCGTATCATAACACTTAACTATCGAAATTTTCATTTCTTCTCCCACAACTTTCATCCCTTTTTGCATTCTACAATTTGTTCAAAATGTCCCTAGGTTTTGGCGGACAGCCACGCGCCAACTTTAAGTTATATCTTTTCGCCAATGGAGCAACACAATTGCCTATGCAACATATCTCCCCATGATTTTGGGGAATTTCCGCATCCTTTCCGATCAAAAAATCTAGTCTTTTGAATAATATATGATAAAGTATGTGGGTTCCATATCTCATCATCAAAAAGGAATTTCCCTTAACTTCATTGATGGCTTGATTTAGGCTTTCAGAACACATTGTACAGGCGCTAGCATTTCTCCAATAATAAACTTTACCTATTTTTCTCAACTTTTCATTTGCTCTTTTAAATGGTCTTATGTTTAACCTATCAATTTGAAGACCTCGAATCTCTAGTTGTACCCTTTCCTCTGAGAATCTACTGGCGATTTTTAAATGTTTGACCTCGTCAGGCGAAATTCCCATAATTCCACAACATACCTTGTCTACTTCTAACGCATTTGTTCCGGCAACTATCAAATCTAACCGTCTGCGTTTTCCACCAAATATAGGCCCATCTCCCTCCAATCCTATAAGCCCATCTACCACGACCAAATCTGGTTTAACTACTCGATAAAGCTCTGCAATAGGTTCATGAAGACCCAACTTATGAAAATTCTTTTTGTCTAAAACTGATAATAATCCTTTCTGGTTTTTGAGAGACAGCGTTACCGTTGTTTGTGAGTGAGTTTTTATTTTTGGAATGTTAATATAGCAACAATTTTGGATTATCTCAGGAATTTCAAGTAACCCATACTTCCAAGAAACACCAACTCTTTTAGCATTATATAAATCGATTAGTTTCAAATCATGCTTTTCTGCTACTTCTCTATATCTGCCTACCTCAAAACACTCTTCTATAGAACACCCCATCTGGGGTCCATCTCCGACAATGATTTCTCCAGCTCCGTATTCCTCTCGCAAGACTTCGGCTAATGAAACTACCACATCAGGATTCGTAATGATACCAGAATCTGGTCTAGCCGGAACTACTAAATTGGGTTTCATGAAAATATTCTTTTTAGTTAATTTGAAATCGATCAACTTTAACGAATCTGAGATACTTGCCTTCAGATTGATACCACTTTGTACTATTGACACCGTCATGCTTCTTTTTCTCTAGACGGAAATTTCACTACGCCCTATTCTGCCCAAACTAAAGCTACCTTGCAAAGTCTTTTACATGTCCTAAAACTTTCATTGCACCTTTAACAGAATACTTTAGATCTCTCCAAGACCTTATCCGAGTAAAATGCCTAAACATGTATCTCGGCGACAGAAACACCCTATAAATCTCATCACACATCCTCATAACATCCTCAGGCTCCATATCCACCGCATTCAAAACGGGCTCCTTCATGTCAAAACGATCATAATCCTTCGGATCAATCCGGAACCATCCATTCTCCAACGCCTCGGCGTATAACTTAGTCCCTGGATACGGAATAACAATCGTAGACTGAAGAGTAACAGCCCAACCTTTCTCCATCAACATCCTCGCAAGCCTCAACGTCCCCAACGCATCCTCACGCATTCGCATAATTTTTTTGTTTACAATAAGGTACGATAAT
>Ga0315280_10003391_pt1 | contig 24562 bp, 32 predicted proteins | sample YL17G06_40_MG_FD_203697 | JGI IMG/M metagenome (GOLD analysis project Ga0315280, IMG submission 203697) | Sediment microbial communities from Yellowstone Lake, YNP, Wyoming, USA - YL17G06_40 | ecosystem: Environmental > Aquatic > Freshwater > Lake > Sediment | place: USA: Wyoming | collected...
AATCTGACTGAGCAGGATGTGCGGCCTGTTCTTGGGAAGTTGTTGGATAGTCTCTTCGTGAATATTCCTTCAGGTTTGGGTAGCCGCGGAAAGGTCGGTAGACTTTCGGGAGGGGATTTGGAGAAGGTGACTCGTGAGGGTGTGGAGTGGGCTGTTGATCATGGGTATGGATGGGCTGAGGATAGGAAGCATTGTGAGGAAAACGGTTGCATGGAGACAGCCGATCCGGACAAGGTTTCGGGAACAGCCAAACAGCGCGGAAGCCCTCAACTGGGAAGCCTGGGAAGCGGCAATCACTTCCTGGAGATCGAGAAGGTCGACAAGATCTTCGATGTGGCCGTTGCAGAAAAGCTCGGAATAAGGAAGGAGGGGCAGGTCCTCGTTTTGGTTCATACTGGTAGTCGGGGGTTTGGTTACCAAGTCTGCAGCGATTACTTACGCGTGATGGAACGAGCAATTCAGAAGTATAACATCAAACTGCCGGACAGGCAGCTGGCTTGTGCTCCAGCGAAGAGCAATGAAGTAGAGGACTACATAGGCGGCATGTCGTCAGCGGCCAATTTTGCTTGGGTTAATCGGCAAATGATTACGCACTGGACTCGTGAGTCCTTTGAGAAGATCTTCGGCAAATCGGCCGACCAGCTTGATATGGGGTTGATTTACGATGTTGCTCACAATATTGCGAAGATTGAGGAGCACGTCGTTGATGGTGGGATGAAGAAGGTCTACGTGCATCGAAAGGGCGCCACCAGAGCCTTCCCGCCCGGTCATCCAGCCATCCCTCCTGAATACCGTGAAATAGGACAGCCTGTTCTGATTCCAGGCAGCATGGGCACAGCCTCCTGGGTGCTGATTGGGGCTCCAAAGTCTATGGAGTTGAGTTTCGGTACAACCGCGCACGGCGCTGGCAGGTTCATGAGCAGAGCGGCCGCAAGGAGGCGAAACCCTGCACGGACGGTTGAAGATCAGCTTTCGAAGAAGGGAATTATGATTCGAGCCCAGAACTTCGGAACAGTCAGCGAGGAAGCGCCGGAAGCATACAAGAACGTTGACAGCGTGGCCGAAGTAAGCCACCAGCTCGGAATCGGAACCAAGGTGGCTAGGCTCGTCCCAATCGGCGTAACGAAGGGATGACGCCTTTGCCTAAGAGTCCGCTCGAACAATTCAGAGCATACTCCCTCCCTATGAAACTCATTCCAGTCGATGCTATCGTGGTTATCTTGCTGATCGATCTGAACCTCAAGAGCAGAGCTGGCGTGACTCTGAGCAACTTGAACATGAAGTTGGAGGCTATAGCATTCACAATCCTGTTCGCGATTGCATTATTGGCAACGGTTCTTCAGGCAATCGTTACCGGCAGCAAGAAGAAACGTAAAAGATAGCGGGTTGCCGTATGAGGTTCGAATGGTTAACATTCGATTGTTACGGGACCTTAATTGATTGGGAAGGAGGAATCACGAATTGTCTAACCGAAATATTCCGGCAAAAGAAGACGACAGCAAGGGTCAACGAGGTCTTGAAGGTTCGTGAGGACATTGATTTCGAATTGGCTCACGGCGATTACAAGCCCTACAAAGAGATCCTTCAAATCAGCTTGAGAGAAGCCTTCAAGCAATTCAAAATCCCATACGACGACGCGGACGGCCTACGGCTAGTTGATTCCGTGCCGACATGGCAGTCGTTCCCTGAAACTAGATCTGCGCTCGAACGGCTTGCTAAGAACAGCAAACTCGCGATCATATCAAACATTGACAAGGATATTATTGAGAAGACGAAGGCGACGATTGGTGTCGCATTCTCGTTGACCGTTACCGCCGAAGAAGCAGGAGCCTACAAACCCAGCATTAAGCCCTTCGAGGTGACACTCCGAAAGCTTGCTTGCAGCCCGATGAATGTTCTACACGTTTCGTCTGGGTTCAGGTATGATATTGCCCCTGCACGTCAGATAGGTTTCAGAACGGCTTGGGTCAACCGCAAATCGGAACAAGCCCCGGAAGGGATGAGGTCGGATCACGAGTTTAAGAACCTGACACAGCTCGCTGATTTCCTCGAACCCTAAATAACTCTACACGGCAGGCTGTCGGACGTCCGGTCAGCGGTCAGATGCACGGACCGGTTTAATGTGGCAGGAGGTTGGGTGGTGTAGTTTTGTGGGCAAACATGTTACTCTACGACGAATGAAAGACCGAGGGGGGTTCAGCGGCCATGTGCAATCATACGCTGCATGCTTGAGTAAGTGATTACACCCAGTGGTGAGTGGGTCCACCGCTTTAATGTGTCGTAACGGTGGCGGGTCGTTTGAGGGTGGAAGATGGGAAGTTGGGTTCTTGGCCTGTTTTGTTTTAGGGTTGGTTGGGGTTTTGGGGGTTGTTTTGTGTTGTTTTGTCAAAAAAAAGTGTGGGCTGTTCAGTTTGCTGAGTCTCAGTTGTCTCCGACAGGGATGACTCGCTTGGGTTTGATGAACGCGGACGCGTATGCTCACGGGGCATTGGGGTTTCCGCGTTATGCTTCTTTACGGATGCTGCCTATCTTGGATTTTTCTTTCTCAGATGCTCTGGGATTTTCCCTGTCTCCATCATTCTCTTTCCCTGCTTAATGAGTGGATTCCCCGGATTGATCTCAAGAGCCTTCTTGATCGATTCTGCGGATTTGACCGCGTTTCCTGTCAGGTACTGCGCCCAAGCTAGGTTGTACCAAGCGTACTCGTTGCTCGGGTTCACCGTAGTCGCTCGATGCAACGATGAAAGCGCTTCCTCTGCTCTCCTCAGGTCGATCAGCGCCCATCCCTTACTTGTTAAGGCGATGTCATCATCCGGGTTGAGGGCGAGTGCTCGTTCCGCGAACTCAAGAGCATGCCGAGTGTACTTCCAATCATGAATGGTGTTGGCGAGTTTGTTCAATGAATAGGCTTTGAGGGCGAAGGCTTGACTGTTTTCTGGCGAGGTCTTGATTATGCGGTTGAGCCGAAGAATCGCCTCTTCCGGCTTCTTCTTGGAATACAATAGAAAGAATGTCTGCTCGCGCAGATCGGAACCGTTCAATGGAGATTCCGAGTTTCGTTTAGAGGGACTGAACCTATAAGTGTGAATCGAATTCTCAGAAATTCCTGAGCGAGCTCAATGCCAGGTTTGAATTTCAATGACAGAGTGGCGCTGATTACTGGTGCAAGCACAGGAATTGGTGCCTCAACCGCCGTCAGGATGGCCGAATGCGGTGTGAAGGTTTCCCTAAACTACTTCGAAAGCCAAACAGAGGCAAAGAAGGTCGCGGAATCTGTAGAGGCGGCTGGTGGCGTTTCTCTCCTCATCAGAGCTGATGTTCGGAACGCAGGACAAGTCAGCGAGATGGTCGTTAGGACGGTAAAGGCGTTTGGTAAGATCGACATTCTCGTTAACAATGCGGGTGGCATGGTCAAGCGGGTTCCGGTTGTGGAGATGGATGACGCAACCTGGGACGAGGTGATGAACCTAAACCTACGAAGTGTATTCTACTGCTCCAGAGCCGTAGTTCCACACATGATCGGTCGAAAGTATGGTAGAATCATCAACGTGAGTTCAGTGGCAGCATTCATGGGAGGTGGTAGGAATGCAGCAGTGTATGCAGCGTCGAAGGCTGGTATCAATGGTCTTACGAAGGGGCTCGCGAAAGAACTGGCGCCCTATGGAATCACCGTTAATTCCGTTGCACCCGGAGTAATCGATACTCCGTTCCACGCTAAGGCCGAGACGGGGAGCTACGATCAGTTCTTGCCATCAATCCCCATGAACCGTGTAGGGACAGCAGATGAGGTTGCAAGCCTGATTGCCTATTTGGCGTCGGATGACTCGAGCTACATTACCGGCAGCGTCCTTCACGTCAACGGTGGACAGTACCTTGGGTAACGTGTTGGCCGGGGCACGATCGGTTACTCATCGAATATGATCTTTCAGTAGATCACTGACCGCGTTGCAAATATCCTCGACGACTCGGATCTCCACTTTCGAGTCTAATACCAGAACTACAAAATGGTTCTGAAGATTACATATTACGACGAAATGCTTCTCGTATCTCGTAACGACGTATTCTAGGCGACCAGAAAATGGTCGCAGTCTTTCCATATCCCCTAGGGCAATCAGAGGCCCAAATGAAACGAACTCTCTCAAGAGTTCGACTGGAATTTCTCTAAGGCTTGATTTCTTCGAGCCCGATTCAAGTAAGCGATTACTACTGTCAAGAACTGCCACATAACGGATGGCCTCATTCATGCTGAAGATGGAGTCACTCAGATCCGCGACTTCCTGCTTACTCAAATGGGCCATCAGCTTCGATTTCGCAATGTTGTTCACTCTGGATGCAGATATTGACCATGTGACGCGTGCGATTTCCGAGAGGTTACGCATCTGTTAAATCAATCACACCAGTTTACGCTGTCTTTGATGTCTGTATCAGCTGTGGTAGCTAGATATCCATGATTTTTCCTTAGCCTTAGTTCATTATCATTTTTGGCTTCGAGTCAGCAGCAGCTCGTGAACGTCCACGCATTGTCAACGAATTGAACCCAACTTCGCTGGATACGCTCTACCCAAGACAATTCCACAAGTCAATGACACCAAGTACTTCCAAAAGAGCACCGACACCCCCATCTCAGATAATCGTAAGCCCAAAAAACCTGAAATACTGAGCATGACGGACCGTCCAGTTGAAGCAACTATATGCCGTATAGAGGTGATTGCAGTGAGTACGACAAAAGAAGGGCAACTCCGTGTCGATTGGAAATATGCCGATGATTTCAAGCGTGCATATGTAACAAACTCATTCTGTGTTGGTGGAGACTACGACTCTAGGATAATCTTTGGACTCAGCAACATCATAATGCAACAAGAAGCTACAAGCATGCCGAAAGCACAAGGTGATTACAAAGTCGAAGTTATACTTCCCTTCAGGGCTCTTAAGGAATTGCGAAATGGACTCGATGAAGCCATAAAAGGCATTGAAACCCGTCTTGGTGAAATCAAATTGCCAAAGAAACCTGAAGACTACTTCAAACAACCGTAGAATCAGTTGAATCGATAGGTTATCCTACAGAAGCCATTGCTCGGCAATACGTGCATGATAATAAGGGCATACGTAGTGCTGTGTTGACTCGCGCTCTTATCTGACTGTTTTTCATCTGAGTCACCTCCCACACCAACCGTTTTGTTACAGGCTATTCGACCAACCGACAACGGACCGTTACCTTAGGTAAGGTAACGTAACGTTCACGGTTGGTAATTTATCCTGTAACAATTCGGTTGGTGCAAGGTCTTAATTCTCTGTGAATGTTCCAGTACACTCGGTAACCAACTTGTCAGACGAGGCGAAAACAGAGACAACGACAGCCTCTCAATCGAAAGAACCCACAGGCAAGAAATCAGATGATGCAAAGAAGACAGACTCCTATCCTAAGCCTAGTGAAGAATTTCAACTGAAGGTTCAAGCAGGTTATGGCGGTAATGAGAAACAAGACGCGTATCCCAAGCCCAGTGAGAAGTTTCAACAATCTCTCAAAGAAACAGTAAAGAAAAGTGAAGATAGTGGACAATGAGGTTCTGGAGAAGGCACGATTTCTATATGACGTGGGAACTGAAGCTTACAAAACAGTTTCGGAGTTCAACAGACAAACAGATCAGAAGATCGTTGGAACGGTTACTGCCGTTAGCACTTTAACCCCCATTTTGCTGGGAATATTCTACTATCTGTTTGCAAGACCAGAGACATCGCCCAAGATGTTACGCCCTCTTTTCTCGTACCCATTCATCATCGGTGTCATTTTGTTCACGACCGTCGTATTTCTCGGATTTCTATTGTATAGGGCACGTGAGTTCAGAATGCTCAGAATAAACTCAGTCATTGAAGAGGCTGAGCAATCTGGTTTGGTTGACATCACGAAGATTGCCGTTGTCAATATTGCGGATGTAAGCAATCATAATATCGGGGTCGTATTGAAGAAGTCAAATGAATTTAATGTGTTGTTACTGATTCTGTTCATTGGTCTAGTGTTCTTCGTGATTGCCTTTGTTGATTTAGTGTTTCTGCTGTGAAGCGTTTTGTATCAGCGTTAGCCACTTGTCCTTGCCTCTGATTTCTATTCCCGCCATGTCAGCAGGCGTTTTGTAGTCAAGTGCTTTGTGTGGCCTGATATAGTTGTGAAACAGTTGGTAGCCCGTCAGAATTGGGCTGTCCTTGCGTTCCAATCCACGCATGACCTTCTCTCGGTCGCGTATTTCCCCATTCATGCGTTCCATTTTGTTGTTATTGTAATCGCCCGCTAGTCTGATGTGGCGTATGTGTTCGGTTCGTGTCTCAAGTCTTGATGTGTGGAACTCTTTCAGGTATGCCTCGTGGAAATTCGCCGCTCCATCAGATACAAGGGTCTTAGGCTGCTTACCCGCAACCGCTTTCCCAAGTTCTAGGAGTGGTCGAACATCAGCCGTGTACTTCGTGCTGGCAACTTCTTGGGCTATCCAGAATCTTGTTTGGTCGTCCATGAGTGCGTAGAGGTACTTGAGGTTCCCTTTCATTTTCAGGAACATCTCATCTGCTCGCCAAGTGTCAGAGAGTTGGGGCTGAATCTTCGCCAGATACTTCTCCATGAGGGCTGTGTACTTGTCAATCCAGCGTAGAATTGTTCTCGGTGAAACCTCTACGCCTATCATGCGTAGAGATCGGGCTGTGTTCCTGAGGGATTCGCCTGAGAAGTACAACTGCATAGCGGCTGTTATGCCCTGCGGGTTATGCTTCATCTTCTCAAAGCCTAGATTCACGGTGAAGTATTTGCCGCATGACTTGCACGCGAATTTCTGAATGTCGCCGTACTTGTTGTGGCGTATGCCCCATTTGATTAGGTTCTCTGACTTGCAGAAGATGCAAGCCTCAAAGGTGATTGGTTCGATTACTCTAGCTTCGACCTCTTTCCTAACGGTTAGACTGACTTGAACGGCCCAGATGTGCTTGCAGACAACATTCCGATACTCGAAGTCTGGGCAAGTACACAGCCAACCACCTTGCCGTTTCTTCGTGACATCATACATGCCACGACCAGATTGAGAGGCAACTTTGTAGAATCGTTCATCCATTCTCACGACTTGGTTAGATTTCTCGGCTATTGCTCGACCCCTTTCTTCACGAGAGAGAACTTGAGCCATACCACCATACCACAGGTAGTATTATGGTAGGATTGTTCCATATAAACATATGCCACGATACCTGAAGGCCTAAATACCACGAAACCATAATGTGCAAAGGGATTAAAACATGCCTGAATCAGAAAACATGCAACGTGAGGCTACGTCGATCAAAGTCAAACCCGACCTGTGGAAAGAAGCGAAAATCGAGGCAATAAAACATGGGAAAACAGTCTCGCAACTATTGGAGGAAGCAATTGAGGAATGGCTAAAGACTCATCGAAAGAAGTAGACTCTCTCTTTTCGCCGCAGGAAAAACGGCACATTGTCCGAAACTTTGTAGACGCATATCTCAGAGGCGTAGTGAGGATTATGCATTTCGGAGACCCTGATAAGCCAGATAGTGTGAAGAGTAGAGTCATCTTCCTTGATCAAATCCGCGCCGTGTGCGAGACTGGGAAAACAGCTGAGTCCGTTCAACGTAGCATAGATTACTTGTTTTCTTTCATCATGGCTTCAAGATTGGGTAACCGAATTGAAGGAGAATTTCTGGAAGCCCCCGTTAGCCTCGAAACGCGAGTCGTCGAACTAGAGAACAAATTCGAGAGCGAAATCAAGACTCTTAGTAAAATCCTATCTCTTGTACTACAATGGATCAGGAATTACCAGCCAGTCCTTGACGAAGCAGTGAAAGACTACACAGACAAGCTTGGGAGAATTAAGAATCTTGACAAGAAGGATTGAACAACGACTATCCAAATCAGATAGAGAACTTGCGAGAATATGCGTCGAACTAGAGGCTTTGCTCGGAATGGGGCAATCTTCGAAACCGAAGTTACGGCGAACACATGCTGATCTTCATTTAACTAGAACGGAATTTAGGGCTTGGCTTAAGAACGAACCCGATTTCACCAAACGAATTGCCACACCCCTACCCACCAAACAAAGACGACGCGTTACCTCAGGTAAGGTAACGTCACCTTCACGGTTGGTGTTCTTGCGTGTAACAATTCGGTTGGCTAAGTTTAGTTCGCAATATGAATCGCTTGAAATCGCTGACATGATTTTCATGGAGTCCTTGACCAGAAAGCAAAGTGCATCTAGGTTCGGTATTGAAACGTTATTTTTCTCACCAAAGTTCAGCAACCAGGCGATAGTTGCTTGAAGGGAATCCAACAGTCTGAAGTTGAGTTCTTTGACCCGTTCAACTTCCAATAACAACTTCTCTGTATCGGCCAGTTTAGCCAATGTAAGTCAAACCTTCCATGGCTTTCTTTTCTAGCGCTTCAGAATTCTTACGAGCTGACTCAAGAAAGTCCAACACGTCATGATATTTCTTCAACTGTTCATCGTAGTCTTTTTTGAGTCCATTGAGGCGTGTCTCAAGACCCTCGGTTGCGCTGACTGTAGTCTTGATTCTGTTTAGTTCTGTATTGATCTGGTAGACTATGTCTCCTAGTCTCCCTGTGATTGCGAAAGTGTTGAGGCCTTGGACAAAAGCTAGGTCTAGAAGGCGATTGTCATAGTCTAACTTGTCGAGCAGACTGCCGCTTATTGTACATAGAGAACTGATTAGGGTTCTGAGATTAGCGTCTGCAATTGCCCTTGCTTTTGCTTGAAGTGGTACGAATAATTCACTTAGCTCTGCGTTGTTTTGTTTTCTTTTGTCTAGAGTTCTTTTGAGTTCTGAAAAAACCTGTACCATTTCTGTTGGGTCGAATATCGTTAATTCGTCGCTCAAGCTAATCGCCTTTCTTTGGTTTCTGTTTTCGAATCCATTCTTCAAGTGCTTGTTCGATGGCTACCTGCAGGTTCCCTTTCTTGAAGCCAATTGTTTGCGCGACGGTTTCACGAAGTTTCTTGTCCAGTTCATCATTTAGGGTTAGAGTTAACCTCGCCATAGTTCGTCGTAACAGCCTGAGTACTTGTATGCTTAAAAGCATAGCGGTTTGAGCCGTTAAAGGGATAGCCTTATACGCTTGTTATGATAAGCATACAAGCGGGTAAGCGCAATGACTCAACTTCTTTCCCGTGAAGAGAGAGGGCGAATGATTGCTGAGAAGCCTAACCAAATTATGCGGTTAGAAGAACGGTTCTACAAGGTTGCTTCTCAGAATGGACATGGAATGTATGACGTGACTAAGAGGCAAGTTGGTGGTTGGCTTTGCACCTGCCCAGACTTCGAGTTCAGGAATGTTCAATGCAAGCATATCTGGGCTGTCCAATTCAGCCTAGCAGTTAGAAAGGTCGTTGAAGCTAGGGTTATTGAACCGATAACCGATATTCACGCTTGCTTGTTCTGCAAGTCTGAGAGCATAATCAAGTGGGGTCTGCGGCACAACAAGTATGGCGACATTCAGAGATTTTCCTGCAAATCGTGCAGCAAGTCTTTCACGGTGAATCTAGGCTTCGAACGAATGAAACACAACCCACAAGCAATCACAACCGCCATGCAACTATACTTCTCTGGCGAGAGCCTTCGGAATGTTGCCAGATCGCTACGTCTAATCGGCGCAGAAGTCAGCCATCAAACAATCTATAGGTGGATAGCCAAATACACAACTCTGATGGAGAAGTATCCGGACAAGATTACGCCTCAAGTCTCTGACACATGGGCCACAGACGAACTATTCCTCAAAATCAAGGGGAACATGAAATATCTCTACGCTATGATGGATGAACAAACCCGATTCTGGATAGCCCAAGAAGTCGCAGACACCAAGTACACGGCCGATGTTAGACCACTATTCCAACTAGCGAAAGCAGTTGCGGGCAAATCTCCTAAGACGCTTGTCTCTGACGGTGCGGCAAACTTTCATGAAGCATACATGAAGGAATTTCGCACCTTGAAAATCGAGAACCGAACACATACGACACATACGATTAGCGGGAGATTATAATAACAACAAAATGGAAAGAATGAACGGAGAAATCCGAGACAGAGAAAAAGTCATGCGAGGCTTAGAGCGCAAAGATAGCCCCATCTTGACTGGCTATCAACTGTTTCACAACTACATACGACCACACAAAGCACTCGACAACAGAACACCAGCAGAAGCAGCAGGAATCCAAGTCAAGGGGAAAGATAAGTGGCTAACAATAATTCAAAATGCACGAAACAAAAACGGTAACTAGCGCCACTTATCCCAATCTCTTAGCCATACAACTATCTCTCTTATACCGCTCTGAACGAGTGGTGCGATTTCTTTTTCTGAAATTAGTCTTCCATAGTTACCATTGTTGTTACGGAAACTATCTTGTATTCTTTCTCGAATGGCTAGAAACTTGTCATATACTTCTGGAGCCCAGCTAGTTTGTTGCATTAACTTGCCTTGCGCGATCAGTTGGTCTATTGCGGTTTCAAATGAGACCAAATGAGAAGAATAATCGACCGCGTTACGCTGGTTGTAGGCTTCCAGCGCCAAGAAGAGTTCGTTGTGCAGTTGCCTAAAGAGTGGTTCAAGTTCGTGGTAAATGGCAGTTTTCCGCTGAGTCTCTTCTTCCCGTTTCTGTTTGACCACATCACGGAAGAGTCCGATGAAGTCGGCACCTGAGCCTAGCCAAGTGAGAAATGCGAAGATAATGGCGGAGCCAACAAGAATTTCGACTTGTTTTTGAAACAACAGGGCTAGGTAGAACCCACCTGCAAATCCTATTGCGAGAATTGCTAGTGCTAACAGAACAAATCTTAGTCTCATGGTCAGGAGATGCCTTTGGTTCCATATTTAACACGCTGCCAACCGCTTTGTTACAGGAGAAACCACCAACCATCAACGTTACGTTACCTTAGGTAACAAAACTTATATGTGCCTGTTACTAAGGGTAACAAAACGACATAATGCGAGGTGAATGTGGAAATGTCTTCCGATGATGAATTCGTTCCTGACTGGTTCAGGTCGCGGCGAGGACGCCGGTCCCCATTCGGCTGGATGGACAGATGGTTCAGTGATTTCGACGAGATGTTCGAACGCATGTTCCAAGACATGGCTAAGGGGATGCCGAAAGAGTCCATGACGGAAAAGAGGCTCCCTGGTGGCTCAACAATACGGCAATACGGTCCATTCGTTTACGGTTACTCTATGTCACTCGGCCCAGACGGTAAGCCCATCATCCAAGAATTCGGGAACGTGAAGCCTTCCAAACGACCAGGTGCCTTTGGCATTGAACAACCAGCCCTAGAACCCCTAGACGCACGAGAACCCTTAGTGGACGTGATCAACGAACCCGAACAGGTTCGTGTGGTCGCAGAGCTACCGGGCGTGGAGAAGTCCGACATCAAGACCACAATATCAGAAGACGCGTTAACCATCAAAGTCGAATCGGCTACGCGCAAGTACTACAAGGAAGTCAAACTGCCAGCCGGAGTCAACCCTGACACTTCACGGGCGTCCTACAATAACGGTGTACTAGAAATCACCCTCCGAAAACTGACGCCACGAACAAAGGGCAAAGAAATCAAAATAGACTAAGCCCCGGCCTCTCTTTCTTCTCTTTACTTCATTTTCTGTTCTGTATTGTTCCAGATTCCTTCAAGATTTCTGAAAGTCGAACGTAGCCTTCAGCATCTTCTCTCGTCGGTCACTTGCCCATTTGGGGCGATCATCAACGCGATCATCATCGCCGGCTCACCAGGGCCAGTGCATACATCGAGAACCCTTCCACCGGTTTTGGGTTCTGTTAGGGAGAGTAGAGCCATATGATAGGGGGCCAATTGCCGCGCAAGTGGAATGTACTTTTCGGCGCACTCGTCCCAAGTTTCACGAGTGTAATTCCTGTAGTATTCTTCAGAGTATTTCCAGGACAATGTGACCAGATGTAAGCGTATGGTTGGGTTGATTCACTAATATAACTTACGTAATAATTACGGCCCTTGCTTCCTGTAACGAGAACCGTTTTGAGTCAGTCTCTTTTCCACCAACGAACCTAGCATGTCAGACTGGAATGGATAAATCGTCATAACCATGTCCTAATGAACCTCAATGTTCGCTATCCAAGTTTGCAAGTGTCCAGGGCGAAAAGAAAGAATGAGAGATAGCCACAAATGCTCGAACTAACCTTCGCTCCACTACTGACTATTGCATTACTTGTCATAGTTCTGTCCTTCGTCGCCGCTATACTAAGCGACAAACTCAAGGTCAGTCACTCGACGGTTCTGATCGCATTTGGTTTCATTCTATCATTGTTCAGAACTTCCAGCGGTCTAGGCGAGGTACCGCTGGACAACTCGATCATACTAGGACTGGTAGTTCCACCTGTTATGTTTGAGGCAGCAATGCGAACCCGATACGACGTTATCAGACCGTTTCAAAGAACCGTGTGGGCTTTGGCTATTTTCGGAGTAATAATCTCTGCCTTCGTGACCGGATTCTTCTTGAGGATTGCGTCGGGATTACCGCTCGGAGTGGCCCTGACTTTTGGCGTCATCGTGGCCAGCACTGATCCCGTTTCCGTGGTGACCGTTTTGAGAAAGATCAAAGCTCCAGACGCGTTGATTTCGATATTGGAGAGTGAAGCTTACCTCAACAATGCGCCAGTCGTTATTCTCTATCCTATCGCTGCCTCGCTATCCTTCAGTCCCCTGCGTGACATAAGCGTGTTCCTATACAATTTCGGCGTGGGCAGCCTTGTTGGTCTTCTGATTGCTGGCGCTGCGGAGCTCCTTCATCGTCTAATCACAGAGCCATTGGCAGAGACATCTTTCACTATAGCTGTGATGTTCGGTTCGTACGTACTAGCGGAAGGCCTAGGAGGGTCGGGATTAATGGCTGTAGCCATTGCAGGCTTGTACATAGGGAATCGAACCATACGCACGGCTATGGCGGATGAAACGAGGATTACAATGTCGAAATTCTGGGAGGTTGTGGCGTTTCTTGCTACATCGTTCGCCTTCCTACTCTTGGGTCTGAAGGCAGACATTCTTCTGCTTGTCAGATTTGCGCCGGTTGTCCTTGTCGCCTTTGCTGTAACACTCCTCGGAAGGGTGATCAGTGTATATCCCATCATCAGTTTGACAAAACTGTTAGGGGAAAAGGTGCCGGGCTCTTGGACGAGGCTGTTCTCGATGGCGGGCCTTAGAGGAGTCCTATCAGTGGCTTTGGCGCTCTCGCTTCCTGAAAGTCCATTCAAGGAGACTATTGTGACGATGACCTTTGGTGTAGCGTTGCTCTCAATCGTCCTTCAAGGGGAGTTCTTGCAGATCTATCTTAAGAGGCGTAGACAGTTCTAGCGGGTTTGACTTATCAGCTCGCTTCAAGCTGACGCACTGCCTCGTGGCTTGCAGGTCATTGCAAAACCAAGAACCGCACTGCCGCTTCAACGCACCCCGCCACCGGAATTGAGGGCCAAATGGCCCACACGGGCCCATATCGAATTGGGTTCCAACCTGACATCAAACGGGATGAAGCAAGATGTACAGAATCGTTCAAATGGCGTGACTGGTGTAATCGTCGAGAGATGCTGCAATGGTATCACTCCCACGACCGCGAACTTGTAGGAAGAGGAGAACTAGCATCGGGATTAGCAGGACAGCGATCCATGCTCCATCAAAGAACTTGAAGGACCCAACGATTACGAAGGTCACACCTGTCGCCAGGGCTCCTATGCCGTTCAGTAACGCCTTTTGCCTCCACCTATTGCTGCGTTCGCGTCGCCAATGAATTACCATTCCAGCCTGCGATAGTGTCCACGCCAAGAAAACACCTACTGCAAATAGCGGAATCAAAGCATGACTACTGCCTGAAAACACTACGATTAACACCCCAGCCATGGATGCCAGAAGTAGAATTCCATTCGCAAAGACTGACCGTGAGCTCAACTTCGTCAGTTGTTTCGGAAGGAATCCGTCGCCTGCCATGATGCTCATGAGGCGGGGCAGGCCGGCGAAACTCGTATTGGCTCCCACTGTCAGAATTATCATTGTACTTGCTTGGATGATTAAGTAAGCGGGGCCGCTGCCCAGTAGCCGACGCGCCAGCGCTGACAGAATCGTTTCTTGTGGGCCTGCAATCACCGCAAGATTCTGGATCAGTCCAATGCTGCCGAGAAATAAGGTGCCCATCAAGAGTGCCATTATGATCATTGTCTGGCCGGCGTTCTTGGTTTCAGGAGATCGGAAAGAGGGGACACCGTTGCTAATCGCTTCGACTCCGGTCATTGCTGTGCATCCGGTCGAGAAGGTGTGCAACAACAGGACGAGGGTCAGAGGTTGAACGGCACGTGGAGCAGTGACGGGGAGTGAAACCGGCCCAGTAATAGAAAGACGTAACCCACCGTATCCTAGCATGGGCAAGTACGCGAATAGGAAAATGTAGACTGGTATTGCCATTACGATGCCACTTTCACGCATACCCCTCAAGTTTAGGACGGTTATGGCAAGCAGGAGTAACAGTGAGAGGATCACTCGATGAGACCACAACACAGGGAAGGCTGATGCAATCGCATCCACGCCGGTTGTTAGACTGACGGCTACGTTCAGCAAATAGTTGACAATTAAGGCGGCTGCAGCTATCAAGCCCGGCATGGTACCCAATGTTGTGCGAGCAACCTGATAGGAGCCGCCGCCGCTGGGATACTTTTGGATGATCTGGTAATACGATAGAGCCAATATTGCAAGCAGTCCAGTAATGGCCAGTGCGATGGGCAGGGCGTAGATCAGTCCTAGGCTGCCAGCGATTACCAAGCCCAGATAGATCTCTTGGTCAGCGTAACCAATCGATGCGAGGGCGTCGGGTGAAAATGCCGCCAGAGCTTGTATTTTGTTTAGTTTTCTATGTTCGGTTTCTCCGGACGGCAAGGACCCTGTCCCGGTCATAGCTTAGTCTCATGGCCGCCGTTAAGGTGGTCTTGTTTCTCCAAGCACAGGTAGCCCTTTAAAGTTCGGTTCAATTTTCGCTACCAAGTCTAAGGCAAGATCCGAAGATTCTCTTGAGTCAAGATATCAGCAATGAAAAATCGCTGAGTGGTTGAAGATGCTCGATCTCTCGATGCCGCCGATGACAGTCGTGCTGATCGTCATCGTCCTCTCTTTCATCGGGGCGATATTGAGCGAGAAGTTGAAGATCTCCTACACAACGGTCCTCATAGCGATTGGGCTCGGGTTATCTCTTGTTAGGCAGCCTAGTGGACTTGGTGCCCTGCCGCTTGATCGGAGCATCATACTCGGTCTAATCGTACCCCCACTTATCTTCGAAGCCGCGATGCAAACACATTATGGAACCTTCAAAACCGTTAGGAAAACTGTTATCCTCCTAGCTATCCTAGGAGTTATTCTCTCAGCTCTTTTGAGTGGCTTTGTGCTCAGTCTGGCTCTGGGCCTCCCCTTAGTTGTCGGGCTGACCTTTGGCGTCATCGTGTCGCCGACGGATCCGGTCTCAGTTGTCAACATTCTCAAAACCATGAAAGCCCCTGAACGGTTAACCACGATTCTGGAAACGGAATCCTACTTCAACGACGCGACTGCCATCATTCTATACCCCATCGCAATCTCGCTGAGTTTCAGTCCGCTTGAAAGCCTTAGCCTACTCGCTTTCACCTTCGGTGGAGGCGTCCTCATTGGATTGGTTGTCTCCGGGCTGGCCGAAGTTCTCCATCGATTGGTTAACCAGCCCTTGGCAGAGACCTACTTTACCGTAGCTGTAATGTTTGGTTCATACGCCTTCGCCGAAAGCTTGGGAGTGTCGGGATTGGTGGCGGTCGCGATTGCAGGACTCTATATGGGTAATAGAACGATGCGACTCGCGATGTCGAAGGAAACTCGAGATACTCTGACGAAGTTCTGGGAGGTTGTGACTTTCATGGCCACATCGTTCGCTTTTCTGCTGCTAGGACTGAAGGCTGATGTGTCTCTGCTAGCAACTTTCGCTCCACTAATCATTGTGGCTTTTCTGGCGATATTTGCTGGGCGGGTCTTCAGCGTCTATCCGATAGTGGCCTTGGCGAAGCTGTTGGGTGAAAGAATTCCAGAATCTTGGACCAAGGTGTTGGCGATGGCGGGACTTCGTGGAGCAGTTTCAGTAACCTTAGCCCTCTCGTTGCCCGCGACCTTTCCGTTCAGAGAAACGATTGTCACATTGATCTTCGGAGTGGCGCTTGTATCGCTGATTCCTCAAGGTGAACTACTGCGAATCTATCTCGGAAACAAAAAACTACCGCGGAATTAGTAGCCCGCTAAGAGCTCATGGTGGTGTATCTTCACCGGGAGCTGGGAGCCCTTTGAAATTCGGGTCGATTTTTGCCACCAGATTCCATGGGAGAATCCAGGGGTTCTGAATGACACCGGTAACCGGGATATTCTTTGTGCTTAGCGCATCTATCAGAACTCTAAGCCCTCCACAGATTGGATGAACATAGTCCTTGTGAGGACCTGTCGCGATCGATTCTAGGTTCACGAATTTTACTGATTGTGGCTTCGCTTTGTCGATTTCGTCCAGCAGACTCTTGATAAACTTCTTATCAATTGCGTCGAATACTTGGCCTGGCAGCATGTGATGAAGCTGTGAGGTCGGTTGCGGAGCCTCGAAATTGTATGGTTCCAGCAACTTGTTTACAACATTGCCATCTATCACGTATTCGGCCGATTGTGACAACCTAACACCAGCAATGCTAAGAGAAGCAGAGGTCAGGATTCTCGGTAAAAGTGTTTTCTAATAACCCCAAACGTCATTTCGACTTCGAGGGTTGAACTGTGCGGTTCCTGCTTCGATTCGCAAACCATGCAAAGTTTCTGCCATCTGACAGAAAGCCTTTGACTATGCTCACGTATCAGGCAGTTCAATCCCTTGGCGCAGATGTGGGTAACCTTCGAATCAGTAGTTCGGCCATAGAACTTGACCTTCTGCTCGAATCTGATGATAGGTTGCAGGAGGTTACGAAGTTGCTCGAGAGAAAATTAGGGCCGTTGCTGACATCGAGGAAACTTGACGTCGAAACCTCGCCGATCGAGAAAACGGAATCAATCAAGCAAGGAATTGCGCTCTTCAATGACGAGCGGTACTGGGAGAGTCATGAAGCTCTGGAGTTGGCGTGGCGAATTTCATCAGGGCCAGAAAAGGAGGTCCTGCAGGGCATAATTCTGTTGGCGGCTGCGTTTGTTCACCTTCAGAGGAACGAAGAAGATGTCGCACTTTCAGTGATGCAACGTGCATATGACAAGCTGGCGGATCATACGGAACGATATTTCGAGATAGACGTCGCGGCCCTGAAGGCAAAAGTTCAACATATGCTCTCTGCTGGCAGCCCTGTATTCTTCAAGATAGCGACGTTGTGAAGGATTCAAAGTCGAGGACGCGGAATAATCCGCAAACAGTCTTAGCGTCCCGTATATCTCCCCGACGAACCTTCTCCAAAGCCGACCTCAGAGGCATGCTCTCGACCTTGATGCGCTCATCTTCATCTCAGCCTTGGCAAGTTCCCGAGCCAAGTAGAAATGAATCCTCTCCGTGCTGTAGCCAGGAGCACCTTATGGGTCACGAAACGGCGGGCGATCTCTTTGACCGTGTGTTCTTGGGCATCTCCCAAGTCTCTGACGCTAGTGAAACGAATATCATTTACAGGCGCAGCGAGGACCTTGTCTTCTCTCACATCTCCGTCTAACATCCGCAGAAGGCCGATTGGACGGGCTGTATGCGCGTGTCCCGGAAAGGTCGGATTTGTCACCAGAACCAGTACGTCAAGGTGAACGCCATCTTCGTCGAGTGTGCGAGGGATAAAGCCGTAATCTCCCGGATAATGCATGGCAGAGTAGAGAACTCGGTCCGGGACGATCGCCCCCTTCTCCACATCATACTCATATTTGTTCTCCGTCCCTTCGGATTCTCAACTTTCGCATAGACTTCCATGGGAGGGATTAGGACCGGTGTCCAGATCATGCCAAAGGTCGATTAAGTTCCCGCCACCTCCATGATCCTATCTATCTACACACCTAACTTCCGCGTGGGACGGTCAGATTAAAATGTAACGACCGCTACACCTGAAACGCTCCTCCATATAAGATGAATTGCAATGGAAGAAACAGTCGCGAACGCCGTCAAAAGCGGACTCTACATCGTAGAAAAGAATCTGAACATGATAATGCAGACATTCGTGCGCCCGAACGAGCGGTCCGTAATGAGGTCAATAAGGAACGACATTCATCCAGCCATCAAATCACGGATGTTGATTATCATTGACTCCATGTTTAGTGAGATTGCGTTCCTGAAGAGGACATTCAATCTCGACACGGAGCAAGAGAGAGCGAGTTGGAAGGTGCATTCGTTTATTTCCGAGGCCTGGGCAGTCCTCGAAGACTGTATGCCGAAGAAACTCACGGGCTACGGCAAGATGACAGAGGCCGACAGTGATATGTTAAATCAACATATTGGCGCTCTGTTGGAAATGAACGACCAGTTGCTTCAGGAACTGAGGGCTACGTGGCCTACCAGTAGTTCTAGATCTGTGTCAACCGAACGTTAGGGAAACTGTTGTAACGGCCGTTACATTTATTTGCGATGAAGGCGCTTCCGCCCAGCGCTTGGATTGAACATGATGGCAAAGCTGAAGACTGTCGAGATTAGAAAAGGCAGTAGCGTGGACTTGCCTGAGAAAATAATCCCCGTAGCAATTGAGCCTATAATGGAAAGAGCTGGTCTGACGGTGCCCGTGGCCACTGACAGATTCTTGCTCTACTATCTTGAGCGTGAATGATGAAGGCGATTTTGTTACATTTATGCAGGGAGAGTCGGAGCAAGGAGGACTATCTGGCAGATCGCTAGACGACGCCTAGAGTTCTCTTAGTGCAAACTACTGCCGACTGCGAACGTGATTGGCGAGAGGATGGTCTTTGGTAGATCTATATGAAACGGCTTTGATATCAATCGCAATAGTCACGGCCGGAATACTCGGGCTCAGAACGCGCATCTCATCATCAATTTTTGAGGTAATGGCCGGCATACTCCTAGCGAATCTTCTCGGAGTCAGCCTTTCCTCATGGTTTGACTTTCTCGGAACCTTCGGCGGCCTAATCCTAACATTCCTCGCAGATGCCGAAGTTGAATTTGTCCTGCTGAAGAACAAGGCCAAGGAAAGCCTCGTTATAGGTGGTCTAGCGTTCCTAGCGCCTCTTCTCGGCGTAATGGGATTCTTGCCCCTAGCCACATCATGGACTTTTCACGCAAAGATCGCAGCAGGCCTTGCGCTGACAACAACCTCGGTTGCAGTTGTGTACGCCGTCTTGGCCGAGTATGAATTGATCAAGGTGCCCTTCGCGAAGACCATTATCGCAGTCACTTTCGTGAACGATATTCTGACTCTTATTGGAATCAATTTCGTGCAGCCTTCTTTTGATTGGATAACAATCATTTTCGTAGGGTCCCTGCTTGCCTTAGTCGTTGTTGTCCCCAGGGTCTTAGCAGCAGTCGTTCAGAATTATGGAAGAAGGGCTGTAGAGTTGGAGCTTAGATTCATGCTTGCTGCACTGTTGGGTATCGCTTTTTTTGCAGACGAGGCTAAACTTCACGCTGTATTTGGAGCATTCGTGCTTGGTTTAATATTCGCTAATTCAATCCAGCAGCATCAGGAGATTCTTTCAAAGATGAGGACGGTTACTTTCAGCTTACTTGCTCCCGCCTTCTTCGTACGGGCAGGTATGTTGATCGCTTTCCCCGCTGTAGTAGCTAACATAGCTCTGGTCTTGGGACTGTTGGCGATGAAGCTGTCTTCAAAACTGGTGGAAGTATACGGGTTCTGCAGGAAATGGATTCCAGAGGCGCCAGTGTTCTCGACGATGCTTTTTAGCACTGGTTTGACAGTTGGGACTATAACTGCGACCTTGGGTAGAGACCTTGGGTTCTTATCCGATACTCAGTTTTCTGTTGTTGTGATAACTGTGATTCTGAGCGCTGTAGTACCAACGTTAATTGCCAAGAGGTTCATCCCAAGCAGAGTATAGTCGAACGATTCGGAGTCGGTTAAATGGCGGCGATAGATGAGAAGAAAATTCGTAGAATATTAGTGGCCATTGACAGTTCGAAGTTCGCATCAGTGGTTGTTGAAGAAGCGGCCAAGCTAGCCACTCGCTTGGGTTCTGACGTGACGATTCTCAGTGTGGTAAACGTAGCTGGTCTGTTTGCCGCTGAGGGGGAGGTTGACTCGTCGGAAATCGACGAACGGGAAAGAGAATTCCTTTCTCTTCACAAAAGTCTCATCGAGAGGTACTTTAATCATTCAGCAATTCTGATAGAATCAAAAATCCTGCACGGCGACCCGACCGAGAAGATCTGCGAATACGCCGAGACCATCGACGTATTGGGACGCATGGGAAGGGCGCACTCTCTGCAGCAGTCCTCGGAAGCGTATCGCGCAAGGTTGCCGATAATTGCAAGCGTTCGGTTGTTGTGATCAAGAAACCATCTTAACGCCAGCGTGGACTACCTGTGACCTTTTGGCACCTCGCTTATTCGTTTCGGCTGCGCTTTCTCGGAGAAGCTTAGCAAGGCGTTGCGGCAACGATTAAGTAGTCTGTGAATCTTTTCCTCAGCCGTTGACCCTACGAAGTCCCTGCTTTTGATCCTAATCAACCATCGTTCTAGGCCTTCAAGCGCCTCTTCTAGCTCCGAAACTTCGGTTTGCGTCACATTGCCAGTCCTCAAGTTTTTCCTGATTTCCTCCAAAAACTCATCACATTCCTCGGCCAGCTCACGATATTCTTTTTCGACATCCTCTCTGAAGAGCGCCAATAGAGTGTCCAAGTAAGTCTTGTTCGTGGCCTTGGCTTCGAGAATTATTTTGGGACCGTATCCTTTCATGCTTGACGTAATATCTCCCAGACGAGAGCGAACCTCGGAAGAATTTGGAAGAATACAAAAGGACATTTGAGGGTAGAGCGCCCCCAAGCCCTTGAGTTGCCGCCAGATTCGTACCCTGATTCTGGATGGCTTCTCAGGGACATCGTAACCGAATAACAACCAGCCCGAAGTCTTGGGTTTCTTCACGGCTTTCACTAAGCTTAGTTGATTCGCGTCGTTACTATTGAAGAAATGGTTTTGCAATCGAAGCGCATTGAAGCTTACGCTACCAATATTGTTCTCAGCATGACAGCTATCGTACAGAGTAAAGATCGCAAGGTACTCCTAATATGGGAAGGCGACCTGCCCTATCACAATTTATGGGTAATCCCAATGGGCTACGTGCGTCAGAATGAAAGAGTCGTTGACGCGGTTTCACGAGAAGTCAGAGAAGAAACTGGGATCGCTGTGAAGGTAGAAGACCTGGTTGGAGTATACGACGACTTCATTGAGATGAATGGGCACCGCCTCCATCATGTAATAACGTGCTATCGAACGAAGGCGCTTACGGACCCGCCCAAAGTTAGCAGAGAAGCGAAAGAACATGCCTGGATAAATCGAAAGCAGGTGACCGGCTTAACCGCGCCAGACGTTGTAAAAACGATGTTGTTCGAGCACTTCAAGTTGTAGCGGCATCATGTTCTACCTGTCACTGTGCGCATTACGGCCGAGAAATTTACTCATAGACCGAATCCAAGTAGTCTGTTCATCACCCTTGGGTTCATCACAGTATCGGTAATCTTCTTTCCTGAAAAACTCTTCAAAATTATCCCTCAAATGTCGCAAATCTCTAATTATTCCAATTAGATGCGCGCTGTGCCTGGAGTCTAGATTTCCGATTGCTTCAAAAAAGTGTCGCATGCAGAGACCGTCTGAATTCTCGTAAAGCCGTCGAATCTCGACATCATTCAAGGCTTCCAGGAGCTCTGCAATGTGGCGCTGTGCCGCATGGAGTGAGCTTTCACAAAAGAGGCAATCTCCTGTCGGGACGATTTCCAGGACTACCTTGTCAACGGACCTTCGAGCCGCTCGTCTAGCTATAGCATTCCGCGCTTGCACGAACTTCAAATGAGTTCTTTGCAGCCTTTCCAGGTTCGGTAAATGTGAACTGATAATCCAACTGTAAATCACTGATTTCTGCCATTTCGGCCCGATTTTGGCTATCATCTTTGTATGCTCATTGCAGAATCCCCAATGGTCAATGTACTTGTTTACACCAGAACCTTCAGCATATGATTCGCTGAAAAACCAGAACCACCCGCTCTCAAGACCCGCGCTACACAGGCGGCATACCGGGCAACCTTCCTGCTTGATTGCGCGACATATTCGTTCATTATTGAGAGATCGCTGCCTACGATTAGATGCGGTGATTCGACTATCGGTTCCTTCATGGGGCTGATTTGAATACCGGGACTTCAGCACATGCAGTGTTCTAAGCAGTGCTAGCTTGCCCATGATTCTCAACTAGATGTTTTTCGTTGTAAGGCTCCATGGCATCTTCGGCAATCCCCTTATCTTCAGCGTTGAGTCGCTTGAGAATGATTCATCACGGAGTATTGATGCTTCGACCACTCATTGGTTCTGGAAATGAGGCTATTGTTTGAAATCTTCCTTGGAGAGCGCGTAGCCTTTCTGCCGTTCGGTTTAGGTCCTGAATAGTCGAACTGACCTCACTCAAATTTCGCTGTCGAAGCCTCTCGCCCCCTTCAATTGCATCCCTAATATTTTGAATCGAGGACTCGAGAACTTTCTCTAGCTCAGCTTCGAATCCGCGAACGCTCTTATCAAGTCTGGTGATGAAATAGTCGTATCTTATCCTCCCCCCGTTTTTGTCAAATTCTTGCTTCGACCTATCATGGACCTTCTTGAGAAGTCTGCCCTTGAAGAGAGATCTCGGTAAGAGGACGGGTACCTCGCCAAGCAATATCATATCGGTGTCAAGGAACGGATCAAAATGGTAGTAGAATCGATGTTCCAACGCTAGATCAGTGCTGAATGATGGAGCTTTGACTTCGATCCGAAGTCCGAACTGCTTAGACGCTTCTTCTCGCGCGACGCCGACAAGAGAATCAATCTCTTTGCCAAATCTCAACGCGAGCTGTTGGAGTCGACTCTCAATCTTCTCTTCTTCCGAGGAGATGAACGGCGTATATGTCTTGATTATGGCCTGTTGTATGTGTTCCTCAACTTTCGCGACTATATCGCGCTGACTCATCCTCGATTCGAGAGACTTCTTTGCAAAATCTTCTACAACCAAAACGAAGTGTTCCTCGTGCTCATTCTTGAAGTCCTCCAAGTCCTGATCGAGCAGCTTAACGATCTCTTTCACCTCACCGTCCAGAAGGTAGAAAAGTTCGCGCTTTTTCGACTCGATGGATTTGAGCGTGCTTTCGAACGTACGGAGCGCCTGATCGAGTTCATCCATAGGCATGGTTATGGTTCGGATCTTGAGTTGAACCGACAACGATAGGTCCGTCGATGCTCTCAAAGCCTTGTTGGTTGTTGAACGAACAATTAACTCTCCCTTGCTTTTGCCGAAAAGTTCCTGCAGAATCGCCTCAAGTCGATCTATCCTGCTAATCGCCAGAACTGAAGCGTCCATACTTAAACGTCCTTGAAGAGCCATTTTGGCTGACGTCGGGAAGATAGTTATTGAATCGATTTGCAGGCTATCTTCTACCACTTTTTCGCAAAATCCTAACGCCTCTTTCAAGGCAGCTTCGTCAACGTAATCTATCTTGTTAAGCACGAATATGATCTTTGCAGCGTATTGCCTCAGATTCTTGATGAATTGGACTTCCTGCTGGCTGATAGGGGGATCAACGCCGAGCACGAATAGAGCTGCATCCACTTTCTCCATGAAATCATAGGTGGTTTTCGTATTACTCAGATACGTGGACCCGACTCCTGGGGTGTCCACTATTACAACGCCGTTGCTCAGAATTCGTGAAGGTACTTGAATCTCTGCTTCACGCACACGCATGATATTGCCTGGATTTCCACTTTCCGTTATGTAATTCTGAAGCTCGGACAACGATATGTCTTTCGCTGATCCATCTTCGAAGACGATCTTGACCGAAACGCTTTCTCCATATCTCACCCTCGTTATGATGGAAGTCAGAGGTAGAATTCCGGAGGGAAGGATTTCATGCGAGAGTAACGCATTTATGAGAGTCGATTTTCCTCTTTTGAAGAGTCCCAAGACTGCTAGGTAAAACTCCTCGTTTGAGAATCTCATTATGATTTCTTGGACATACTTTACGAGATTGGTATTAGCAACTCCGCGGGCAATCTCAAGTAGTTCACCTAACGTGGACTCGGTCTCTTTCTTGGTTTCCGCAAACGCGTAGTTAGTCGAGTACCCGGCCTCTGCCTTCAAGATACAGCGATCCAATGTAATCACTGCTGCTAGGGAAATACTCTGTTAGCGAGCAAATTCGATTGTCGGGGAACAAAGCTCGCTTATTAAAATGTAACTATCGTTACATTCGAGCCGTTGGAATAGGCATTGAGACCTATGCGACCAGATTTGGAGTCCGACCCCTCTTGTCGTATGGTCAAAGCGAGTGAGACGTGCAAATGCCTCAGGATATGCATTAACTC